>Ga0302326_10005225_pt1 | contig 29649 bp, 21 predicted proteins | sample Palsa_T0_3_FD_202264 | JGI IMG/M metagenome (GOLD analysis project Ga0302326, IMG submission 202264) | Peat permafrost microbial communities from Stordalen Mire near Abisko, Sweden - Palsa_T0_3 | ecosystem: Environmental > Terrestrial > Soil > Palsa > Peat permafrost | place: Sweden: Abisko... | reverse complement strand
CGTCCTGCAAGGCAGCTACCTCGCGCGGCTCGAGGATGTCCACGCCGTGGCCGAGCCGGTGCTCGCGCACCGCATCCTGGTGAATTTCCACGCCGAGAGCGAAGGGATGAACAGCATTGAGATCATCAAGCGCGTGATTGCGGAGACGGCGGATTGAGGATTGGGGAAAGTTGAGGGTTGAGGGTTGATAGCCGCGCGTTTGTGAGCAGAGCGGCGAGCCGAAACGGAGAACTAGAAACCAGAAACCAGAAACCAGAAACCCAATCGATCCGCACGAAGTTCAAAACCCGAAACCCACACCTGGAACAATCACGAATCCAGTGCTCACGTAATTCATGCCCAAAACCGAACACCACTGGGAATTCCTCGACACCGCGGTCATCGCCCGGCTGTCGCGGCTCACGGTTTCGGTGCGGCTGCCGATGCTGGGTTCGGTGACGGGCATTCACCGGAGCGCGACGCGCGGGTCGTCGGTCGAGTTTGCGGAATATCGGAAGTACGCGCCCGGGGATGACCTGAAGTTCCTCGACTGGCGCGTCTATGCGCGAACGGACAAGTATTTCATCCGCGAGTTCGAGGCCGACACGAACCTGCGCTGCTACGTGGTGCTCGACACGAGCGCTTCGATGAAATTTACCAGCGGCGAGGTCACGCGCTTCGAAATGGCGCGGCGCATCGCCGGCACGCTGGCCCACCTGCTCGTCCATCAAGGTGACGCCACGGGGCTGGTCTGTTTCACCGACCGGGCGCTGCACGAGCTTCCCCCGCGCCGCACGCCGACGCACCTGCGTCAGCTCCTGGACACCCTCGCAGAGGTCAAACCGCAGGGCGAAACCAACCTCATTGCCACGTTGCACGACCTCGCCGAGCGCATCCGCCAGCGCAGCCTCGTGATCATTATCAGCGACCTGTTCACCGAGGTTCCGGACCTGCTCGAATGCTTCAAGCACCTGCGCTTTTACAAGCACGACGTGGCCGTCTTCCATTTGCTCGACCGCCAGGAGTTCGAATTTGATTTCACGCGCCCGGTGCGCTTCGTGGATATGGAGACCGGAATGGATCTGATCACCGACCCGGCGGTGGTGCGTGAGGCCTATCACGAAGCCTTGCAGGAATATCTCGCCGCGCTGTCGCACGGCTGCCGCGAATTCGATGTCGATTACCGGCTCACCTACCTCGACCAGGGCTGCGAAGGGGTGCTGACGCAGTTCCTGCTCCAGCGCATCAAACGCACCAAAGGAGGGCGGCGATGAGTTGGCCGCAAAGAGGCGCAAAAGGCGCAAAAAAGGAGTTAAAGAACGCGCCTGCCTGGTGGCACGATCGGCGCAGCCATTTTGCGTCATTTGTGCCTTTTTGCGGCCAACCTTCCTCCGACCTCGCCTGACGCATGGCCTATCTCCAGCCATGGATGTTGTGGGTGCTGCCGGCGGTGCTGCTGCCGATCATCATCCATCTACTCAATCGCTTGCGCTACCGGACGGTGCACTGGGGGGCGATGATCTTCCTCTTGAAGGCCAATCGTGCGGCGACGCGGCGTGCGAAACTGCGGCATTACCTCCTGCTGGCCCTGCGCTGCCTGGTGCTGCTCTTCCTGATCTGGGCCATGGCGCGGCCACTCATTGGCGGCTGGCTCGGCTCGGCGGCCGGCGGCGCACCGGAGACGGTGATCCTGCTCCTGGATCGCTCGGCCAGCATGGAGGCGCATGGCGGCGAAGGCCAGGAGAGCAAACGCGCGCACGGCCTCTCGCTGCTCTCCCAAGCCGCGAAACAGAGCGCCGGGAGCCGTTTCGTGCTCATTGAGAACGTGCTGCGCCAGCCTTTGGAAATCGCCGACGCCTCGACGCTCGCCACCATGCAGATGTGCGAACCGACCGACACGGCGGCGGATTTGCCCGCGATGTTTCGCGCGGCGCTCGATTACCTGACCAAAAACAAACCGGGCAGCGCCGAGTTGTGGGTGGCCAGCGATTTGCAGGCCAGCAACTGGCGGCCCGACAGCGCCGAATGGCAGGACATCGCCGCCCGCTTCAACGGCCTGCCGCAAAGCCTGCGCGTGCGCATTCTCGATCTGTCGTCTCCGCCGGGAAACAATATCTCGCTGGCCGTGAAGAATGCCGAGATGCGCGTCCGCGACGAAAAGAGCGGGCGGGCGCAGTTGAGTCTCGACCTCGAATTGAGATCCGACTCGGCGCGAAAGGGACCGGTGCCGCTGCTCCTGACCCGCGACGGCGCGAAGAGCCAGGTGGATGTGACGCTCAATGCCCCCACCCAGCGGCAAAACTTAAAACTGGATCTGACCAAGCTCGATCCAGGCTGGGGCAAAATCGAGCTGCCCGCCGACGAGAATCCCGCGGACAATGCCGGTTACTTCACCTACGCGCAGCCGGTGCCGTTGCGCGCGATCATCGTCGCCGACGGCCCGTCCGCGCAGCGCTTGCGACTGGCCGCGGCGCCGGACAAGATGCGCACCGATCGCGTCGCGGAAATTCTGCCCGCGGCGCGCGCGGAAAGCATCGTCTGGAAGGACACCGCTCTGCTCGTGTGGGCGGCGCCCGCGCCGGCTGAAGCGGTCGCAAAATCGCTCCAGGCCTGGGTGGAAAGCGGAGGCGTGCTGCTCTGCCTGCCGCCCGGTGGCGAAGAAGCCGCGGGTCCACTCGGCATGACGTGGAGCGCGACGGAGAATGCTCCCAAGACCGCGCCGTTCCGGGTGACCGCATGGGACGATCTCGATGGCCCGGTGGCGCGAACCGACAATGGCACGCCGCTCGGCATGGCGAAGCTGGAAATCGCACGCCGCCAAATCCCCGCAGCCGGACCCGCAGACGCGGGAGCGCACGTCGCCGCCGCTTTTGCGGAGGGGCGTCCATTCCTGCTCTCGCACAAAGTGGGCGCGGGACAGGTCTTCGCCTGCGCCACGCTGCCCGAGATCGAGTGGAGCAACTTGGGCGACGGGTTTGTGCTTCTGCCGATGGTGCAACGCCTGTTTGCGCTCGGCGGACGGCGCCTCGCGCCGCCGCTCATGGCGATTGCCGGTGAATGGCAGCCGGCGGAGGCGGACGAAACCTGGACCGCGGTGGAGACCGACCGGCGGCGGGACTGGCGCTGGCACGCGGGGGTCTATCGCCACGGCGCCCGATTGATCGCGCTCAATCGCCCCGAGAGCGAGGATGCCCCGGAAATCGTCGAGGGCGCGCGCCTGCCGGAACTCCTGCACGGCGTGAAGCTCACGGTGATGGCCGGCGCGCTGGAACTCAAAGCCGACCGGCTCCAGAGCGAAATCTGGCCGGCCATGATCATCCTGACGATGCTCTTCATGTGCGCGGAAATGGCCCTGGCCACGAGCCGGGCGATGCTGCCCATCAAACCGGCGATCAAATCGCCGCCGTCGCGCCCGCCTCCCGCACCCGCGGGACCGAAACCCGCGGAGGTCGCCGCGTGATCCCGCAACTGCGGGAATGGCAGTTCAGCACAGTGCCGTGGGTGATGATGGCGGCCCTCGTGTTTATGCTCGCTTCCGTCTGGTTTTTTATCCGCAGCCTGCGGCGGGAGGGCCGCGGCGGATGGATGACCTTCCTGCACGTTCTGCGCCTGGGCATCGCGCTGGCCATCGCGCTCACCCTTCTGCGCCCGGAACGCGTGCAGCTCACCAAACATACCGAGCAACCTCGGGTCGTGGTCCTCTGGGACGGCTCCGGGAGCATGGCGACGAAAGATGTGCTGACTGGGGCCCGGCAAACAGCGTCGCGGGCCGAATGGGTGAAGCAACAGGTCGAGGCGAAGTTTTGGGCGCCGCTCGAGAAACAGTACCAGGTGACCATCGAACCCTTTGCGCAGCCGCCCGCCGACCCGAAGGCCGATCTGGAGACGGAAGTCGGCACGGACCTTGACGCCCCGCTGGAGCGCGCCCTCAAGCAGCACGGTGATCTGCGCGCGGTCCTCCTGCTCAGCGATGGCGACTGGAATCTCGGCAAGTCGCCGATCACCGCCGCGACCGCGCTCGCCCAGCGCGAAGTACCGGTCTTCGCGGTGGGCGTGGGGAGCGAAACGTACCTGCCCGACATCGAATTGCAGTCCGTGCTTTCGCCGACCTACGGGCTCGTGAACGAGCGCATCAGCGTCATGTTCACGGTGCAAAATCACCTGCCGCGCGAGGTCAAGACCACGGTCAGCGTGAGCGGCCCCGGCGGCGCGAGTGGCACGAAAAACGTCGTTCTGCCACCGATGGGCGAGGTGCAGGACATGCTCGTTTTCACCCCGCAATCCGAAGGTGAAGGTGACTACACCGTCCATGTGCCCGTCGAGCCGGAGGAGGTTTTTGCCGGCAACAATGACCGCGCCTTCCATCTCTCCGTGCGCAAGGAAATCCTCAAGGTGCTCGTCGTCGATTCGCAGCCGCGCTGGGAATTCCGCTACCTGCGCAATGCGCTCATGCGCGACTCGGGCGTCAGCGTAAACGTGGTGCTCTATCACCCGGAAATCGGCATGGGCGAAGGCGCGGGTTACCTCCATGAGTTTCCCGGAAAGCGCGAGGATTTGCAGAGTTACGATGTCGTCTTCCTCGGCGATGTCGGCATCGGCGGCGGAATGCTCACGACGGAAAATGCCACCATGATCCGCGGACTGGTCGAGCAGCAGGCCAGCGGCCTCGTCTTCCTGCCCGGCGAACTGGGACGCGAAAAAACGCTCGCGGATTCGCCGCTCGCGGAACTCCTGCCGGTCGAGACGGATTACGCGAAAGGCAGTGGTTTCGCCAGCGGCGCCGAGGCCAGGATGGAACTGACTTTTCGCGGCCGCGACCATTGGCTGACGATGCTGGCGACCGATCCCGCGGCCAACCAGGCCGTTTGGCGCGGACTGCCCGGTTTTTATTGGTACGCGCCCGTGGTGAAAGCCAAGCCGGGCGCCGACGTGCTCGCGGTCCACGAAGCGGCGCGCAACCAGTACGGACGCATCCCACTGCTGGTCACCCGCAACGCCGGCAACGGCAAGGTGCTTTTCATGGGGACCGACTCGGCATGGCGCTGGCGCAAAGGCGTCGAGGATACCTACCACTATCGATTCTGGGGCCAGGTGGTGCGCTGGATGGCCCATCAGCGGCATCTGTCCCAGGACGAAGGCGTGCGCTTCTTTTACGCGCCAGAAACGCCGAAACGCGGCGACAAGGTCCATCTCAACGCCACCGTGCTCGACAAACTCGGCATCCCGATCAGCGAAGGCAAGGTGAACGTGACGCTCACCGCGCCCAGCGGCACGAGCGAGACTCTGGAACTCGCCGCGGAGAACCCCGAATGGGGCGTGCATACCGGAATCTTTGTCCCGCGCGAAGGCGGGAAGTACGACGTGGAAGTAAAATGCGACGCCGCCGGCCGGCGCTTAAAGACCCAGCTCGACGTGACCGTGCCGACCCTCGAGAAGGTCGGCCTCCCGGCCAGGCTCGATGTCCTCCGCGAGATCTCGGCGCTGACGGCCGGCAGATTTGGCGGGCCGGCGGACCTGCGGGAGATGGTCAGCTCGCTGAGCCTGCTGCCCGAGCGCAAGCCCGAGGAACGGCGTTTCCGGCTGTGGTGCGATCCGCGGTGGTGCGCGGCGCTGCTGGGGCTGTTTACCGTTTACTGGGTGGGGCGGAAGATCGGGGGGCTGATCTAAATGAGATGTTTCACTTGTTCGTTTTCCAGTTAAAGTCCTCGTCGCCATGAACGCGTTCACTCTGCCCGAGTCATTGGTCACGCAACTTCGCGCTTACGAAGGCCGGCTGCGAAGGATGGAAACACTGGCCGCCGTCGCCGGAGGTGTCGTCGGGCTGCTCGCCACTTTCGTGCTGCTTTTCGTCTGCGACCGCTTCGTCGATACGCCGCGTCTGGCGCGGACTTTCCTCACGTTGAGCGGCGGGGCGCTCGCTGCCTGGTTCGCCCACGCGTGGGCAGCACACTGGCTCTGGCATCGCCGCGGCCCGGCACAACTCGCGAAGCTCCTGCAGCGCCATTTCAAATCGCTCGGTGACCGGCTCCAGGGCATCATTGAGCTGACCGAGACGGACGATCTCCCGCCAAACATTTCGCCGGCGCTCCTGCGCGCCGCCATTCATCAGGTAGCGGACGAGTCGTCGCGCTTCAATTTCAAGAGCGCCGTACCGGTGCGGCCGGTGCGCCGCTGGGCGCTCGTGGCGAGCCTGCTCGTGGCGCTCGCCGCCGCACCGTTCGTCTTTGTGCCGAAGGCCGCCGCCAACGCGCTCGCCCGCTGGCTGCATCCGTGGGCGCAAATCGATCGGTACACTTTTGCCAGCCTGGAAGCGCTGCCCGACGAGATGGTCGTGGCTCACGGCGAGCCTTTTGAGATCGCCTGCGGCCTGAAAGCGGATTCCGCCTGGAAGCCCGCAATGGCCACGGCCCGCGTGGATCGTGAGGACCCACAGCAGGCGAAATTTGAAAATGACCATGCGGTCTTCCGGATTGCCGGGCAGACGGAAAATGCGACGCTGCGCTTGCGGGTGGGCGATGCCACGCGGGAGATCGCGATTCGTCCGCTGCACCGCCCGGAAATGAAGGAACTGGCCGCGCACGTCGAATTGCCGGCCTACCTGGGCTATCCCGCGGCGACGGTCCCGATCCAGGGTGGCAGCGCGGAGTTTCTCGAAGGCAGCCGGGTGAGTTTCGCCGGCACGACCAGCCGGGCGCTCAAGGAGGCCGCGATGAAGGCGGCGCACGCCGAGGCGCCCGCGAGCATCCACGATGAAACCTTTACAACCCCGGCGAAATCGGTCGCCGACATCGGCGCGGAAGCGGTTTTCCGCTGGGCCGACCAGCATGGCCTGACCCCGACGCAACCCTATGCCGTGCGCGTGAACACCGTGAAGGACGCCGAGCCGCGTGTCGAATTGCAAGGCCTCGACCAGGAAACAGCCATCCTGGCCAATGAAGTTCTCAAGTTAAACGTCGCCTCGAGCGACGATTACGGGCTGAAAGACACCTGGCTGGGCTGGACAGTGCATGGTCTCGATTCGAAAAAAAATGCCCTGGGCAAAGGCGACGCGGCGCACACACCGGGCGGCCAGATGAAAAAAGAGCTGACCACCGCCACGGAATTCTCGCCCGCCCTGAACAATATTCCGGAGGACAGCGTGGTCGAACTGGCCGCCTACGCGCTCGATTATTTCCCGGAGCGCAAACCCGTGGAATCCTGGAAGTACACGGTCTACGTGCTCAGTCCGGCCAAGCACGCGGAACGGATTCGCGACCGCATGGACCAGGTGCTCAAGCAGCTCGACGAACGCATTCGCGACGAGGAACGGCAGACCGACGAAACCAAGACCATCGCCGACGACAAGAAGAACCTCGCCGAGGAAAAAACCGGCGAAGAAATCAAACGGGTGGAAGCCGGCGAGCGCGCGAACGAGGCGGCGCTGAAAAAAATGACCGAGGAAATGCACGACGTCATGCGCGACGCCATGCGCAACCCGGAGATTCCCGAGGGCACCCTGGCGGATTGGAAGCAGATCGCCGAGCAGCTCGAACAGAAGGCCAATCCGCCGATGCAGCAAGCCGCCGGAGCACTTCAGCAGGGCGCGCAGCAACCCCCATCGCGCGAATCCCAACTCTCGCAAGCTCAGGAACAACAGCAGAAGGCGCTCGAAGCCATGCGCGCCGCGGCCAAGAAGATGAACACCGCGAACGAAAGTCTCTACGCGCGCAATTTTTACAATCGCCTGCGCGCCGCCGCTTCGACCGAGCACCGAATCTCCGACAGCCTCAAGACGGTCGCGCGGGAAACCGCGGGCCTGAAGGCCGAGGAAATCGCCCCGGAGAAAGCGAAGGAGTTCAACGTCGCCGCCGACAAGCAGGTCGCGAATACCAAGGACGTGGACGGCATCGCCAACGACATGTCGAACTTCATCCGCCGGGTCCAGGACGCCAAGTACGAGGCGGTGCAGAAGGAAATGATCGAAAAGAAGGTCGTTGCCGAATTGACGGAACTCACGGGATTCGTCCGCCAGGATCTGGGCCTCAAATCCGTGGGCCGGGCCCGGCAATGGGGCGATCAGCTCGACGAATGGGCGTCCATGTTGCAGAGCGAGTGCAATAGCCAGGGAGGCAATGGCGAAATGGACCCGGACATCATGGAATTCATGATCGCGATGGTCCGCGCCGCGGTGGTCCAGGACGGCATCCGCGAGCAGACTCTACTCGTGGATGAAAAGAAAGATAGCAACGCGCAGTACGCGGAGGATTCCGGCAAGCTGGCCGAACAGCAGGATGGCTTGGGAAAAATCCTCGGCGGCTTGCTGCAAAAAATCATGTTTGACGGCGTGGCGCAGAGTCTCACCGATCCGCTCGCCGCGACGGAGCCGGCGAAGTCTAAATTTGCGGACTTTCAGCCGGCGATCGAGGGAGCGCTCAGCCTGTCCGCGGAAGTTTCCGGTGACCTGCGCAAACCCAAGACGGACAGCGAGGTCGTGAGCACGCAGGGCACGATCATCGAACTGCTCGTGCCGCCGGACAAGAAAGGCGGCAAGAATTCGAAGGCGCAGCAAATGATGCAAAAGATGATGGCGCAGGCGACGCAGGCGCGAAAAGCCGGCGGCAACAATAGCAAATCGTCAAGCAGTTTCGGCGGCGACGATACGTCCGGCGCTGTGGCCAAAGACACGACCGGCGCGCGCCGCGTGGAGAAGACCGGCGGCGCAAACTCGGGCGAATGGCCGGAGGAGTTTCGCGACCAATTGCAGGCCTATTTTCAGCAGATCGACAGCGGCGGAAAATAGGCCGCGAGGGACGATGGCATGAATCGACTCCGGTGGCTTACGGCCTGCGCGGTGATCGTTTCCGCGGCCAGCGCGACGGGACAGTTTCCACTTTCACCGGACATCAATCTCTTCGGGGATGATCTTCCGCAAAAAAATCCGGCGCCGCCGCAACCCGGCCGCCATTTTATCAAGCGCCTTGACCCGGTGAAGGACGCTCCGGCCGACTCGCAAATCCTCGTCTTCCGGGACGGCCAGCAGTTGCATGGCGAACTGACGGAGGTGACGGCGGAGGGAATTGTCTGGAAACGGTCGGACAGTGACGAGGTCTTGCGTATCCCGCGCGATCAGGTGCGGCGCATCGGCCTGGTTCCGTTCGCGGGCGAGGCTCCAAATGGCTTCATGGGCGCGGTCCCTGGAATCCCAGGGCTGGAACCAATGGAATCGGACGAGATCCCCAGTCGTGCGGCCAAAACCATGCCGGTGACGTTGAAGCTGCCGGGAGGTGACTGGCTCTTCGGCGCAGTGACCAGCGCGGATGGGGAGAAGTTTACCCTCCGGCTCACGGATGGCACTTCCATCGACATCCCGCGCGCCCAACTGGAGTGGCTGCACTTTTCACCGAACCCGGCGCCGGCTTTTGGCTTTTTCGGTTCGGCGCTGGACCTGGAAGGATGGACGCCGGAGTCCACCGCGACGGAAATCGCGGGGGGCACGGCGACCATCGGTGGAGATGGCTGGATCGGCCGGGCGCTCTCCGCGCCCCAGCGCTTCGAGGTGGCGCTGGAAATCCCGCCGGATGCCGAAGAAGGCACGCGCCTTTGGTTGCAGCCATTCGGCCCGCAAGTCAATTGCTACACCACCGGAACGGTGGAAATCCAATTGGGAAAAACGCAAATTACCCGCCAGCTCTTTATCAACCGATTTGACCGTCAAGTCTCGCCCTATCCAAAGGAAGCAAAGGACGCGGCGGCGCCGAAAGGGCCAACCAGTTATCGGATCTTCTACGATGGAACCGGGCGGCGCATTGTGGTCCTGCGCAACGGTCGCACGGTGGGGGACTGGAAGTTTGGCGCCTCGAAGGAGGACGGGGAGGACGTGCAAGCGATGTTTCGCCAAATGCGGATCACGGGCATTTGCCTCGATCGTATGAATGCCGGCGGCCGCGCTCCGCTTAAATTCAGCCGGCTTTGGCTACAACCCTGGAACGGTGCCGTCCCCCGCGGGGACGAAACCATCGGTGGCCAGGATCAACTTTCCCTCGGCGACGCGGAGCCAATCGTGGGAAAACTGGATTCGATCGCGGCCGGGGAGTTCGTCTTCTCCGGCGAATCGCGCGTCTGCAAAGCGAACACGTTCGTCCAGTTCGCCAACGCGCCGGCGCCGCTGGCCGAACCGGTCGCCAGGGTCAACCTTGGCAAACTGGGCGAATTCAGCGTGGGCAAGCTCGAAATCCACGAAGGCGTGGTGCGTTGCGACACCGCGTTTGCGACCGGCCTGGAAGTGCCTGTGAAGACCGTGCAAGCGATCTCCTTTCAGAGTCAGCCGGCAATGCCCCGTCCGGCGGCGGATATCCTGGTCTTCAAAAATGGTGATGAACTTTCGGGCAAGGCGCTGGCGGCAAGCTCGAATGGTTTGGTCCGCTGGAGGACCATTTCCGGCCAGGAACTGGAATTGAAGTCCGGGCGGATCGCGGGCATCCGCTTCGCCCCCGCCGAATCCGGCGCCAAACCCGCGGCGCCGGCCGCCACCTTTGAATTGCGCAACGGGGAACGCCTGCGCGGCGACCTCGTCTCCCTCGACGAAAAGCAGGTGCAACTCCAACACCCGCAACTCGGCGCCCTGGCGCTGGATCGCAGCCGTTTGTGGCACCTTTTTCCAAGTTCCGGCGTCGAGATTTCCGATGGCGGGCGCGATCCGGAATCGTGGACGCGCGAGGCGCCCGCGGAACCGGGCCGCGTGGCCCGCAAAGCCAGGGGAAGTCCCGCATCGTGGGTCTACCTCGACGGGACGTACATCCTGCGCAATCGGAACACTTCGATGTCGCCGAACAGCGACCAGTGGGATGGGCTGCATCGCGAGATTCCGGCGGGGTTGGACCGCTTTGAAGTGCGCCTGGAAGCGTACGCCACCGTCGCCAGCGCGACCTGCCTGCTCCTGCGCCTCTCGACCAGGAATTCGGGGCCCACCTGGCAGGCCACGGTTTCCTACGGCGAGGTTCAGCTTCTGGTCCAGCAATTTAACCGGCCGCCCAATTGGCGTGAGATTCCGCTCCAAGAGAAATTGCCCGATCTCGAAACCCGACGGGCCATTCGGCTGTTTGTGGATACGAAGGCGGGAACCGGCGATCTATTCGTCAATGGTGTGCTCGTCGCCCGCACCGGACAACAGGCCGGTGAACGCCTCACGCCCGGCAAATACATGGTCCATTTTCAGCCGTACCCGAATCAAGGCGGCCCGTGCGTATTGTCGAATCTGTGGATCGGACCGTGGACCGGAGAGTTGCCCCACGGCGACGCCGCGACCGAAGGGACGACCGCGCTCAGCAATGGCGACGCCGCACCCGGCACGCCAAAGGCGATCCAGGATGGCAAGCTGGCGATGGAAGGTGAGGTCGGCGCATTTGAGATTCCCGTGGAAAAAGTCCAGGAAGTGGATTTCGGTGGGAAGATGTCTTCCGAGCCAACCCCGACCCGTCTCCGGTTCGCGGACGGCACTGTCGTCAACGTGGACCAGTTCCAGTGGGATGGCCAGGGACTCACGGCGCACAGCCCGACCCTGGGCGACCTGCGCTTGCCGGCGGGAGTCATCCATGAAATTATCTTCAATCCACCGGCGCCACATACCTTCACGCTGCCAGAACCCCCGAAGACGGCCCGCCACGATCCCGATCAGGGCGTGGGGCTTGACGTAGAAATTCCGGCTCGAAACGCACAATGAATAGATTTGCCCGCCTCCTCCTCCGCCATGGCCTTGCCGCCGCGCTCGCTCCAGCACTTGCCCTCCAGGCGCAGGACCTGAACGTCTATCGCGGCACGCAGGTGGCGCCGGAGGTCGAACGCGTTTACGAGCGAGGGCTGGAGTACCTGGTCAAGACGCAAAACGAGGATGGCGCTTTCCCCGGCAACTATGGCCACGAACCCGCGACCGCGGCGCTGTCAATGCTCGCGATGTTCGCCCATGGCGACGATCCGAACTATGGCCCCTACGCCAAACCCATCAAGCGTTGCCTCGAGTATCTTCTCAAGAGCACCGATCCCGGGACCGGCTACATCGGCAGTTCGATGTACAATCACGGCTTTAGCACGCTGGCCCTCGCCGAGGCCTACGGCGCCGTCCAGGATGAACGCATCGGGCCGGCGCTGAAACGCGCGGTCGAACTGATCCTGACTTCGCAGGACAAAAATCGCTTCAAGGCCTGGCGCTACAGCCCCGATTCCAAGGACGCGGATTCGACGGTGAGTGGAGCGTGTTTCGTCGCCCTGATCGCCGCGCGCAACGCCGGGTTGCGGGTGCCCGACAGTGCCATCGAGAGCGCGTTGAAGTTCTATACCGATTGTCAGAACCCGGGCAGCGGCAGCATCGGCTACACACCCGGTTCCGGCGCCAATGGGATGGCGACGACCGCCATCGGCGTGGCCGTCTACGCCTATGCCCGCAAGAAAGATCAGCCGACCTTCATCAAGGCGCTCGGAGCGCTGAAAAAGGCCGACGACGAGGCCCTCGGTGGCTATCCTTTTTACGGTGAGTACTACGCCTCACAGGCGCTCTTCCAAAGCGACGTGAAGGCGTGGGAGACTTGGAACACCAAACGGGTGCAAAAGCTCGCCGACACGCAGAATGACGACGGCAGTTGGGATGCCAGCCTCGGCGCGCCGCTTTCAACGGCGTTTGGCCTGCTCTCCATCGCGCTGAGCTACCGCTATCTGCCCATTTACGAACGCTAAACCCGCCGTCCACTCATGCACCGCCACACCCTCCTCGCAACTTCATTCCTGGCTGTCGCCCTGGCGGGTGGACTGGCGCCGGCCAACGCACAGGTCGTGATCAATGGCGGCGCCGTCGTCCTCAACGACGGCTTCTCCGACGGCCAGTTCCGAAAACCGGAGCCGGACCCAGCGGGACCGCACTTGATCGAGTTTTTTGATGGCCGGCAACTGCACGGGACCATCGAGGCGCTGGACCTGGCGCACCATGCAATCACCTGGCGGCGCACGGACACGGAAACGCCGCTGGTCATTTCCACCATCGATGTCAGCCGCCTAAGTTTCGATCCTTTAACTCAGCAGGAGGTCAACCCGCTGATGCTCCAGTTTGGCATCCAGCCCAACGCACCAGCCGAACCGCAGGGAAACAAGGGCCGCGCCACGGTGAAATTTGCCGGGGGCGACTGGCTGGTGGCGGACGTCAACAATATCCTGGACAACAAGATTCACCTCGAACTTGCCAACCATGCACCGTTGATCGTGGATCGCGGCCAGGTGGAATGGATCTACTTTGCGAAAGGCTCCGCCCCGGAATGTTACGAAGGGCCGACGAGCATGGCGGGTTGGGCTTCGGGAGGCGGCTGGACTTATCGCGATGGGACCTTGCGGGCCACGACACCGACGCAGATCGGGCGCAACCTCGGCCCGCTGCCGGACCAGGTCGAATATCAATTCGAGGTGGATCAGGGCAATCTCTTGAGCGCCTTCACCGTCAATCTGCACGGGCGGTACGGCCTGGGCAGAGGCGGCAGCCCGGGAATGATCCAATGTATGCTGCGCGCCAATACGCTCAACGTTTACGGAAACATCGGCGGGAACTTCAAGTCGCGGCAAGTCGACCTCACCAAGACCGTCGGCACGGCCCTGGACGGACGCGACAAACCGGGAAAGAGCAACCCGGTGTTGTTTCAGGCCTTCGAGGATTTCACGGGTGGAAAACTGTTGATCTTCATCAACGGCCACAAAGCCGGTGAATGGGATCTCCAGAAGGGCGAGTCAGGCAGGAACGGCGGCGGCATCAGTTTTCAGCCCACGGTCTGGAACTCGAACTCCGAACAGACCCTGGCAAAAATCCGCGTCTTGCCGTGGGACGGTCGATTGCCAGGTGAAGCATCCCTCGAAGGCGCCGAGGCCGCCGACCACCTCCTGCTGGCCGATGGCACGACGCGCGACGGCAAGTTTGTCGACCTCGCCTCTGGGACGATCCGGTTGCGTGCCGAAGGTAACTCCGTGGAAACCGCGCTGGAGCAGGTGCGGATGTTGCGATTCCAACACCATGACGGACCGACGGATGCGTCTCCCACGGTCGCGCACTTGCGCTTGACCGACGGAGGTGAGTTTGACGCCTCCGCCGTCAACTGGCACGACGGCAAGCTGGACGTCCGGACGCGGTTCGGCACGGAAGTCATCCTGCCCGTCGCCGCGATCACGGACCTGCATCTTTCCCAGACACCGCCTTCCCTGACCGTGGCGGAAGATGTTCTCGTTTTCAAGAATGGGGACCGGATCAAAGGGCATCTTGAAACTGCCATAGAAAACGAAAAAGTGCACTGGCGCATGGGTGAATCGGCCAGGCCCGTGGAATTTGCCCTCACACACGTCCTCGGTGTGCGGCGCGACGGGGAGGCGAGCCCGACGCGCAAGCGGGTGGATTGCGTGGTGCGCTTCCGCAATAATGATTGGCTGGCAGGGCAGTTTGTCACCCTGGACAAAAATGAACTGGTCCTCGACACCGCGGATGCGGGCCAGATCACCGTTGCCCGCCCGCAGGTCCGGGCGCTCTATTTCAGTCGCGATGGCACCCTGCCCATTTCCGATGGCGCCGCCGACGATCGCGAATGGCTCCATGGCCTCGATTTGACGCCCGCCGGCGTCACGCGAGCAACTCCAAGGTCCGGCGTCAACCCGGCCAACCTGTGGAGAAGCTTCGACGGCACCTTTTCGCTGGCCCCTTTCGAGGCCCAATCCGGAATGTCGCGGATGGGTGGCATTCATATCGGCCGTCGCATGGACGGCCTGCCCGCCCTCGTCCAAATCAGCTTCGATGTCACCGGGTCGCGCGATCAGATCCTCTTCGCCGCCCAGCTTTTTTCCGATCCGTCGAGTCCCGGCTACTTCATGCAGTTCCACAGCCAGGGAATGTACATCTACGACCTGAATCCGGTGCAACGCGGACGCGGCATCATTCCGCAGCAGATGCAATTTGAGGGAAAACTGAAGCCGGAAGCCCGCCAGCGGCACATCGACCTATTTGCCAACCGGGAGACGGGCATGCTGGCCGTGTTCGTCGACGGCGTGCTCATCACCCGCTTTGGCGGGAAGTCGGGTTCAACGGCCCGGCAACTTGGGCATGGCCTGATGTTGAGTCCGCAGGTCGGCATGCCCTGCACCTTTTCCAATCTCTGGTTTGGTCCATGGAATGGGCGGCTTCCAGGCCAGGCTGCCGGGACGGATACCGCCCCGGACACCGCCATCCTGAACAATGGGGACGAGGCCCAGGGAACCGTCGAGTTGGCCACTCCGAGCAGCATGAAGCTCGCTTCTGATGTCGGCCCGCTGGAATTGCCGCTCGACCGGCTGACAATGGTCGATTTTGGCGGCCCTGCCCCAACCCGGACTGCAGGCGCCCGATTGCACCTGGCCGAAGCCGGCGTTCTCACCATCCATGGCTACCGGGTCGAAAAGGACGTCGTGAAATGCCGGAGTGAGGTCGTGGGGGACCTGAGCTTGCCCCTGGGTGCCGTCCGTGAGCTGGTCTTTTCTCCCGCCACACCTGTGCAGCAGGAAGAGAAAAGGCCGTAGAGCCGAAGGGCCGGCGAAAGGGCGCAGCCGGGACGTGGCGTGAGAACCTCTTCTTCTGACTCTGATTCTTTTCCTCTCCGGGCGTGCCGTGGGCGGTGCAAACCAAAAAGAGCCAACCTCTTTTCCCAAAAAAAATTCAGCCCCCCGCAACCGAGTGGCTGCGAAGGGCTGATGTTCCCCCCAGAACAATCTTTTAAATACGAGCCGACTATGCCTCGAGAGGACCGGCCGCGCAACAACTTTTTTTAATTAACTTAATATCGATGCGCATTTCGACGTATAACGTAAACTATAAGGGGATTTAATTAAAGGGCGATTTCCCGGAGATTAAATACGCAAGTAGTTTATTACAACCATGTTATGCGCTATACATTGCGAGAAATCGTGCGGATAAGCAATTGGCTGAGGACGACCTCCGGCTCCATCGAAGAGGTCACCAAACAAGCATTAGCCTCCAGACAGGCGCCCAAGGCCGCGTGCAATTCCGCCATATCGTACCGATGCGCATGGATCGCCGCCAGACCGAGCACATAGGCATTCACCGTCCCGTCCTTCTTCCGCGGGAGGTGGGCGATGGCCGCTTCGGGCAGGCGTTCGAGCGTCTTGCCGAAGAAGAACGGCTGCTGCGGCCGCGAGAGCTTGTGCCGGGTCATCAGGTCCTTGACGATCAACAGGCTGCGGACGGTTGGGATAATGGCCACCAGCAGGATGCCGATGGGCGATTCGCCTTGGAAAAGCAACTGCTCGAGAATGGCCAGTGAGCGGCTCAGATTTCTCGCCGCGAGGGCGTTGCCGAGCTCAAAGACGATTCCGGCTCGGGACAAAGGGACCAATTCCCGCACGTCGCCGGCCGTGACATCCCTCCGCTCTGCGCCGAGAAAAAGGTCGAGCTTCTCAAATTCATTGGCCATGACCCGGCGATCCCCCCCTGTCGATAGCGTAAACAGTTCGAGGGCTTCCCCGGAAATCCGCAGCCCGTGGTGGCCGGCCTGCTCCCGCGCCAATGCCGCCGCCTCCTCTTCCCAGCCGCTCTTGGTGGCATCCACTTTGTCAAAGACCTCGACTTTGCCAAGTTTGGCCAGCCCTTTGTAAAATGAGCGGCGCTTGTCCACGTCGATCGCGCTCAGCAGGAAACGGGTCGATTCGGGCAGGCCTCCACTCAGGATTTCCGCGAGTTTCTCCAAGGCCTCAATGACCGGGGCCGCCCGACCGGCGGGGGTGTCGGCGAGAAAACTGGCGCTCTTCAGCCAGACGAGTTTTTCTCCGCCGAAAAAGGGAAAGGTGAGCAGAGCCTCGATCGTCTGATGGATTCTCGCGGCCGCCTGGTCGGCGTTCTCGGCAACGCCATCGATGACATCCGAAGCAAAGTCGCCCCCGCCCGCCGGTGTCATCCGACCCGCGTACTCGCGCGCCACGCGCTTCACCTCGGCTTCATCCGAACCGACGACCGCGCAAATCTGCGCCGCTGCTTTGGGTTTCGCCGCCGGCATGAGCTAGAGAGGCATCGCTTCAGACCGCGCGACCGGCAGATCGAATTCAATCGGGATTGGAAGAGCCATTTTTCTGGGTGGCGTAGGTTTTAAACGCCTGGTCGAGCGAGTCCAAGTTGATAAATCGCGTGCCGAACCCCTTGCTGAGCGCCGTCTCAACCCGATTGCCCTTAGACATGGCTTCCAGAAAAATACCAAAGCCGCGTTTGTCGGTGCTCGTCAGGAACCGCACCAACCGTTCCGATTCGCTGTAAAAGACACCCACTTGAGTGACTTCCTGCGGGTAGCTCACCATGGAAGTCAACTGGCCCACCGGCAGGTAAAGATCCGCCGGGACCGAACGCGAAGTGGGCCGTGCCGCGTAACCGCGCGCCCGGTTGAAAGCAGAGTAGCAGCGACTGGCCGAATACTCGGCGTAGCCTTCGTTCAGCCAAAGCGGTACCCCGGCGCCAAAGAAGCGCTCGATGACCAGGTGGGTGACCTCGTGCCCAAGGGTGCTGCCCTTGAATTTCAGCTCCGGGTTGCGCTGGATGAACAGCGAACCGGCGGAATGAATGCCACCGGTCCACGGGTCCAGGGATCCCTTGTGCTGAAACGCCTTCCAATCCTCGTCGGTCTCAAAGATGAAGATGTGGCTCTTGCGTTCCCACTGGGTGGTGTCCTTTTCCAGGTCCTGGGCAATTACCCGGTAGTAGAACTCCGCCTCCACCGAAACCGGCGCAGCGATGTATCCGTGGAAAAAGTGATAGATGAAATTGGTCGTTTCCGCGTGCTTCCAGTCATTGGGATGAATGCTCATGGCCGCCTGGCCGAGCGGTGTCAGGCTCCGGTCGCTCAGGCTCTGAAACGGGACTTCGTGCAAGGCCCCTTCGCCGTCATCGGCCAGGGCGTGCGTCAGGAAAAGGATACCGAAGACGGCGCCAAGGGCGCGAAGGGTGGGAGAGAGAAGCATATACGATTCCACAGGGGAGGAGCCAGGACCCGGGGGAAGAGCCAGGAGCCAAGTGACACGAGAGCCAAGTGCGCTCCCGCTATGGCGCGGCGCCGCGGCTGATCCGGACACTTGGCTCCTGGCTCCTGGCTCCTGGCTCTTCCCCCGGCTCCTGGCTCATGGCCTACGCCCGCGCCTTGGTGCGCCGACCCCTGCCGTATTTCACCGGCTTGCGCCGGGGCTCGATCTTGCTGATCCCGGTGCCCGCTTTCAATTCCGCAATCTGGTCGCGCAAAAGGGCCGCCTTTTCGTACTCGAGATTGCCCGCGGCTGTCACCATCTCCTGCTCCAGCTCGCGCAAGGTTTCGCTCAAGGAAAAATCGCCTCCCCCCTCACGCACCACGGATTCCTCCATTTGCCGGCCTCTCAAGATGGTGTGCAGGCTCTCCTGCACCGCCCGCTGGACACTGCGCGGCGTGATGCCGTGCTTCTCGTTGTAGGCGATCTGTCTGGCGCGACGATATTCGGTGATCGCGAGGAGCGCCTCCATGGATTTCGTCACCGTATCGGCAAACAAGTAGACCTCACCGTTGACGTGGCGCGCGGCGCGGCCCGCGGTTTGAATGAGCGAGGTCTGCGAGCGGAGATAGCCCTCCTTGTCGGCATCGAGAATGCAGACCAGCGAAACCTCCGGCAGATCGAGTCCCTCGCGGAGCAGATTGATCCCCACCAGCACGTCGAACTCCGCCGCGCGCAAGGCCCGCAGGATCTCCACGCGCTCGATCGTGTCGATATCGCTGTGCAGATAGCGCACCTTCAGCCCGACATCGCGCAAGTAATCCGACAAATCCTCCGCGGTGCGCTTGGTCAGCGTCGTAATCAGGACACGCTCTTTTGCCTCGATGCGTTGCCGGCAGAGCTCGAGCGTCTCGTCGATCTGCCCTCTCAAGGGCCGAATCGAAATCTTCGGATCGAGCAATCCGGTCGGGCGAATGATCTGCTCGACGACCAGCGGGGCTTTCGGCGAATGCACGTCGAATTGCTCGACCGGCACGTCGGTCCGCGAAAGCCGCGGCGGCGCGATTCCAGGACCGGAACTGTCCTGCTGCCCGGTCGCGGCGGCCCTCTGCTGGTCTGATTGTCCGACTGTCCCATTGTCCCCCCGTCCCCTCATCCCCTCGTCCTCCGTCCCCTCGCCCCCGGCCACGAGGAATGGCACCTCTTCCACCTGGCCAATCCTCTCCCGCCGGTGCGGAACGTAGCCGGTGTTGCCAACGACCGAATTCTGAATCTCAAACTCGGCCGGCGTGGCGCTGATATAGAGCGCCTGGCTGGTCATCTGCATGAATTCGTTGAAGCGCAGCGGCCGATTGTCGAGCGCGCTGGGCAGGCGGAAGCCGTACTCGACGAGGACCGTCTTGCGCGATTTGTCGCCCTCGTACATCCCGCCGATCTGCGGAATGGTGGCGTGGCTTTCGTCGACCACGAGCAGGAAATCCCGCGGAAAGAAATCCAGGAGGGTGAAGGGCCGCGACCCCGCCGGCCGCCCGCTCAAGTGGCGCGAATAGTTTTCGATCCCCGAGCAGAAACCCATCTCCTGCATCATCTCGAGGTCGTATTCCGTGCGCATCTTGATGCGCTGCGCCTCGAGCAGGTGCCCGTGCTTCTCAAAAAAGATGATCCGCTCCGCCAGTTCCTCCCGGATGGTCACCATGGCGCGGCGCATTTTGTCGGCGGGAGTCACGAATTGCTTCGCCGGATAAAGCGTGATCGTCGTCAGTTGCTCGTTGCCGTGCCCCGTCAGCGGATCGAAACGCGTGATGCGATCGACCTCGTCGCCGAAAAACTCGATGCGAATCGCCTCCTCGTCGAGGTTGGCCGGATGCACCTCCACCGTATCACCGCGGACACGGAATTTGCCCCGGCAAAAACCGATGTCGTTGCGCTCGTAAAGCATGTCCACGAGTTTGCTCAAAGCGGCTTCGCGAGTGAGTTGCTGCCCGACTTTGATCGTCAGGAGCATATTCATGTAGTCCTCCGGCGAACCCAGGCCATAAATGCACGAAACGCTCGCGATCACGATGACGTCGCGCCGCGAGAGCAATGCGGAGGTGGTCGACAGCCGCAGCCTCTCGATCTCCTCGTTGATCGAAGAATCCTTCTCGATGTAGGTGTCCGTCCGCGGGATGTAGGCCTCCGGCTGGTAATAGTCGAAATAGCTCACGAAATACTCCACGGCGCTCTCCGGGAAGAACTGCTTGAATTCCGAGTAAAGCTGCGCCGCCAGCGTCTTGTTGTGCGAGATGACCAGCGTCGGTTTGTCGAGATTGCGAATGACGTTGGCCGCGGTGAAGGTTTTGCCCGAGCCGGTCACGCCCAGGAGGGTTTGGTGCCGGTTTCCCGCCTCGATGGATTTGGTCAATTTCGCGATCGCCTGCGCCTGGTCGCCCTTGGGCTGGAACTGCGAAGCGAGTTGGAAAGGCATAAGCGATTACTTTAGCATTGCCCGGCGCAACTACAAAACCCGACTTGACCAAGCCGCGCGGAATCAGTTCTCTGCCAGGAAGCCATGAACCGGAATCTCCCGGCCACGACATTGGCCATCGCCTTCCTCACCGTGGCGCTTCACGCCCAAAGCGTCGACCCCAAGCGCGAACTGGAAAAGGCCCGCAAGCAGACGCTGCCCGCCGCCGCCCGGAGCATCGCGGAAAATACCGACGCGAAGGTCCTGCTCGAGGTCGATGCCAAAAGCTTCGGCAACGACGCCGGCGCGTGGAGCAACCTGAGCATCATCGCCAACCGCATCGTGGGTGCATTCAGCGAAGTGGGCCGGGATCAGATGGGCAAGGACGCCATCGACCATGACATCAAGCGGGTGGTGATCGCCAAACTGGCCACGCCCACTGACGACGTGGTCGAACTCAAGCTCCAAACGCTCTACGTGAATACCAGCGCCAGCGACAAAGCGATGACCGTCTTGCAGAACGTCATCGTCTCAGCGCTCGAAAAATCGCTGCAAACCGGGCACACCGTCACTCCTTAAAGAAAGCGGACACCTCGTAGGTCAGGGTCGTGTGCTCGGGAAAAACCACCAATTTCTTCGTCTCTTGCGGCCCCAGCGTGAAGTGCGTGGTGTCGACTTTGCTTTGATTCGGCCCCGTTTCCATCGTCGTGCGGATATCGCCCTCGATGCTCTTGCTCACGTGGGTGTTGCGCGCGAGGAGCATAAACGACCCCTTTTCCGCCTCCGAAGGGACACGCCGGTACTCGAGGTACGGCGTGGCATCCACCGGCCCGTGTTTGCCCAGCGGCCAAAGGGAGAATCCCTTCTTCGGTGCGGGCGTTCCGAACGAGGAAGTCGGCGGATCGTGGTGAAACAGCGAACAGCCGCTGAGTAAAACCACGAATAGGAGAAGGGAAAAATAACGCGCAATCATCGCCATGCCCGAAGAGAAGGGGCCAAACCCGAGCCCAGTCAAGCCTTTGCCGCTTCCTTTCCCAGTAAACGATCATAGAGTACCAACATGAAAACAGAAACCGTCGCCATCCCCGCCGCCGTCCTTTCGTCCATCGAGACGCTGGACGAACTTCAGGACTGGCTCACGGCGCAGCATCCTGAAGTCATCGCGGAATTGCGGACGGCGCGACGGGAGGATCTGGCGGGCAAATTTAAGCCCTGGAAACCCCGCCACCAACCGTGTCCTACAAAGTCGAAATAGGCGGCAAAGCCGATTTTGTGATCAGGCGCAAGCGGTGCTGCACCTCGGTTGGGAAAAGATCGCTGCCGATTTGGCGTGAATGATCTATCGTGGCAAACACGCCGGGCCGAGCGGCTCGAAGCTCTTGTAGACAAGCGAAAACTCGGTGTGGCCCATGCCCTCGCTGGCGGTCTTCTCGCCGGCTGCCACGCGCAGAATGCGATCATAGATTTCGCGCCCGACCTCCTCGATCGAGGCCGCGCCCTCGAGAATCCGCCCGGCGTTGATGTCCATGTCTTCGCTCAACCGGCGATAGGTCTCGGGGTTCGCACAGATTTTGATCACGGGCGAAATCGCCGAGCCCACCACCGAACCGCGTCCGGTGGTAAAGAGGGTGACATGCGCACCGCAGGCGATGAGTTCTCCGATCTCCTGGATGTCGCTGATATTCGGAAATCCCCAACGCACCTCCCCATCGGGCACGACATCGAGCAGGTACAGTCCCGCCGACGGCGGCACATCGCCCGGTTTCAGGATGCCGCTGATGGGGGAGTTTCCACTCTTGCTGTAGGCGCCCATCGATTTCTCTTCCAGAGTCGTGAGGCCGCCTTCGGCGTTGCCGGGGGCAAAGCTTCCGTGCCCCATCGTCGCGTAATAACGCGCGGCCTTGTCGACGCAGGCCACCAATTCCGGCGCGAGGTCCGGACGCGCCGCGCGCGACGCCATGATCTGCTCGCAGCCGATCAATTCGCCGGTCTCCTCGAAAACCGCCCGGACCCCGTTTTTCACCAGAAGATCAAACGCCCGGCCCGCCGCCGGGTTGGCCGTAATTCCGCTCGTGGCGTCCGAGCCGCCGCAGATGGTGCCCACGACCAAATCGCTGACGTCCAGGGAAGCCTTCGGTACGGTTGCAATCTTTTCCAACGCATCCGCAATCCACGCGCGACCTTCCGCGATCGTCTTCCGCGTCCCGCCCGTTTCCTGGATGACGAGCACACCCGCCGGACGCCCGGTGGCGCGGATTTCCTCGAGCAAAACATTCCGGTTAAACCCCTCGCAGCCGAGCGACACGAGGAGCGTCGCACCGACATTCGGATGCGTGCAAAGCTGCCGCAGCATGCGGTGCGCGTAGGCGTTTGGATAGCAGCCGGGGAATCCGAGCAGATGGACCTCCTGCTCCCGGTACGGAAAGACCACTTCCCGCGCCACATGGTGCGCGCACTCGACCAAATACACCACCACGGTGACATTGCGGATTCCCTTGCGCCCGTCGCTGCGCACGTACCCAGTCATCGATTCTCCTTTCCTTCATCGCCCCCGCCGGCAGCCACATCTCCCCGACCGCGGATTTCACGCCCACCAGGAGGCCCATTGGATGTTGGATGTTGGATGTTGCGTCCCGATCCCGCGACGGCGGAAGAGGGAGATGTTGGATGTTCCGCGCCAGCGGCCCCTTCCGCAAAAAACCGCGCCTGGTCCTCGCGGAGAACCGTCGCCAGGTAATCGCTTTTCAGGTTGTGCGTGTGCACGTGCTCACCCGCCGCAATCGGCCGCGTCGCCGACCCAATCGGCGCGCCGTACTTGAAGATCTTCTCGCCCGCCGCAATCGCCCGTGCCGCGACCTTGTGCCCCAGCGGCAGCCGCGCGGGGACTTCAATTTCGGTGCCGTCCACGCGAAGATGGTCGCCCGCCTCCAGCGTCGCGATCACGGTCAGGACATTATCGGCGGGGTGCAGACGCAACAGGCGGAGATCGGAAGCAGAAGTCATTTTCAATTCTCGATTGCGGGATTCGGGATTGGCTTCGGCACGCCAGTGTTCTTCCAAATCAAACGATCTCATCACCAATAGAAGGAGATTCACTCCCAGGCAAACCCGTTCCCGCGGGAGCCAATCGAGAGTCGCGCAATCGAGAATCGACCATCCGATCTCCCCCGCTCTCCGGCAGCCACCACCAGGTGACCAGGGCCGCCGGCAGAAACAGAAAACCCGAATAGAACAACGCCAGGCGGTCGTCGCAGAGTGCGCCGGCACCGCTGCCGACGTGGGCGAACAGCCCAAAGATGACCGTGCCGATGGCCGCGAAGACCCGGCCGGCGTTGTAGCAGAAGCCGGCGCCGGTCGTTCGCAGCAGCGTCGGGAAAAGCGGTGGCAAACACATCGTGAAGAGGGCAAAGGCCCCCTGCACGATGCCGAGAAACGGCAGCCAGAAGACGATGCCATCCGCATCGCGGACCACGCCGTACGTCACCATCATCAAGACAAAATACGTGGCAAAGATCCCGGCGATGGCCCGCCGGTACCCGACATACCGTGCGAGGCATCCGGCGAGCACGTTTCCCACCACGGCGCCCGCGTTGAGCAGATACAGGGCATGATTGGCCAGCGCATCAATCCGCTCCTTCGACCAACCCGCTTCGCGGGTGATCGTCCGCAAATGCGCGGAATGCCAGAATAACATCGCCCAATGCGCGGTGAGCCCGAGCGCGCAGACCGTCACCACACTTAAGGTGGTCCGCCGCAGCTCCGGACCGAACAGGGCGCGCAGCCGCGGCTGCCGGCCGTGCGCCTTCTCATGCGCCGACGCCCAGACCTCGGGCTCGGGCACCGCCCGCCGAATCCACAGCGTCAGCAACGCCGGCAGGATGCCGACGAGAAAGATGGCCCGGTACGGCGCGGCCGCGAGCAGCCAGCCGGCGAAGCACGCCACGAGCACGCCAATATTCACCGCGGACTGAAGAATGGCCGCCAGCCACGGCCGCCACCGCACCGGCCACGTCTCGGACAGCAAGGAGGCGCCCACCGCCCATTCGCCGCCAATGCCGAGCGCCGCGAGGAAGCGAAAGATGAGCAAATGCCACCAAGTGTGCGCGACGAAGGAAAGCCCCGTAAAAGCGGCATAGGTCAGGATGGTGAGATTGAGGGTGCGGCTCCGGCCGAGCACATCGCCGATGCGACCAAAGACCGCGCCACCCATGGCCCAGCCGAACAAAAATGCCGCCTGGATCAGTGACGCCTTGGTCGAAACGTCCTGTGTTGCGGGACTCGTGTGCAGCAATTCCGCGACAAACGGCAACGCCACCAGCGTGTAGAGATGCATGTCCAGCCCGTCGAACATCCAGCCCAGCCACGCCGCGAGGCCGGATTTAATCTGCTGCGGCGTCACCCGCGCGCTGGTTTGAGAATCGAAGTCCGGCATGGTCTGGAGGGGAAGCCTTTCTACCCCACGTTGACCCGCGTTGCACCCAAATCCCTAGCCAAAAGGTCGGGACACCGCGGAGCCCGCCCTGAGCCTGTCGCATGGGCCGGCGTCTTTCCCGATGGAGCCAAAAGCCCCAAACAAGCCAGCCCAGCGAGGCGGCGGTGAAGGGATAGTAGCAGTCCGTCAAACATTGACTCCGGGCAAAGCGATCCGTACCTCGTCTCTTTGCCGCCATGAATCTCCGTCGCTCCCGTCTCCTCCTCGTCGCCGTCTGGTTCGTCAGCGTCATCGCCGCCCGCGCCGACGAACCGCTGGTCATTCATCTTTGGGAAAAGGGCGCGCCCGGCTTTGAATCCCGCCGCGACGAGCCCGAAGTGATCAAGGGCGGCTCGGTCTCCAACGTCCACAACCCCTCCATCACCGTCTTCCCTGCGCCCAAGGACAAGGCCAACGGCGCCGCCGTGATCATCGTCCCCGGCGGCGGTCATCGCCAGCTCGGCTTCATCGGCGAAGGCGTGGAGCCGGCCAAATTCATGAACGATCTCGGCATCACCGCCTTCGTCCTCAAGCATCGCCTCCCCCGCGAGCCCAATTCCCCTTACTCCCTCGATATCCATCCGCGCCAGGACATCCAGCGCGCCATGCGCCTCATCCGCAGCCGCGCCGCCGAGTGGAACCTCGACCCGAAGCGCATCGGCGCCATGGGCTTCTCCGCCGGCGGTGAAACCGTCGCCATGCTCGTCTACAGCCCCTCCGCCGGCGACCCGCAGGCCACCGACCCGATCGACCGCATGGATTGCCGGTGCGATTTCCAGATCTCCATCTACCCCGGGCCGCTCGGCATCCCTTCCGGCCCCATTTCCGCCGACACCCCGCCCGCCTTCTTCGTCGTCGCCAATGACGACGTGAGTCACGTCGGCGCTGTCCTCGACCAGGTCACCAAATACGAGCAAGCCAAACGCCCCGTGGAATGCCACCTCTACGCCAAAGGCGGCCACGGCTTCACCATGGGCGCCCGCTCCAAGCTTGCCTCCATCCAGTCATGGACCCAACGCCTCGCCGACTGGCTGGCCGACAGCGGTTTGCTGGCCAAGCCGGGCGAAGCGCCAAAGTAGCCCCAAGACCGTGAATTTCGACTCGCCCGAACAAGGCCTCGACGACGCCACGCTCGACGCCGAAGGTTCGCCATTAACTATAAACCAACGGAGGATAAGATTATGATAGAAACCGACAATCTTCGCTACACGAAGTTGGCACTGAACAACGGGTCCGGCGCGATCCCGGCGCTCGGTTTTGGAACGCTCATTCCTGACCCCATCGCCACCAAAAATGCGACCAAGGCCGCGCTGGAGGCAGGATTCCGCGCGCTCGATACGGCGGAGCGTTATCGGACGGAGAAAGAGGTCGGCGAAGCGATGGAGGAGGTGTTCAAGGCGGGGAAAATCAAGCGGGAGGATGTGTTTGTCGCCACGAAACTCTGGAACACCAACCATCGTCCGGAGCGCGTCAAACCGGCTTTCGAGGCGAGCCTCAAGAAACTCCAGCTCGACTACCTCGATCTCTATCTCATTCACACCCCTTTTGCCTTCCAACCGGGAGACCTGCAGGACCCAAGGGACGCGAACGGCAACGTCATCTATGACGAAGGGGTGACGCTGTTGGATACCTGGGGGGCGCTGGAGGAGCTGGTGCGCGAGGGCAAGTGCAAAGCGATTGGATTATCCGACGTCGGCCTCGAAAAGGTGCAGGAGATCTTTGCCGCCGCGACCATCAAGCCGGCGGTGGTTCATGTCGAATCCTACCCGTATCTCCCGGAATGGGACCTCCTGGATTATTGCCGCAAGAATGGAATCGTGCTGCAAGCTTTCGCCTCGCTGGGTCATAGCAGCGAGCCCAACGTGCTCGCGGATCCGGTCATCACGGCGATTGCCCATCGGGTGGGCAAAACTCCGGCCCAAGTCGTGCTCGCGTGGGCGATCCAACGCGGGACGGCTCTCCTCACCACCACCAAGAGCCCGAGTCGGCTCGCGGAAAACTTTGACGTCTCCACCCTTCCCGAAGACGCCATGCGGGAGATCAACGAAGGGATCAAGACGCGGATCCGGCTCAATACCGTGGTGCAGACCGGCGTTCCCGGGTTCATTCCCAGAGAAAAGTAGCGGCGCCGCAAGGATCCGTTGGATGCGGGACTCGACGCTCTTGTCGTTCGATCTCACCACCTCGCGTGAACCCAACTTCGCAGGAGTCCTCCAGAAGGGCGGTACCGGCGGATGACCCCAGCGGGTCAATGATTCTGCTCGCGCCCGTGATTCTGCTCGTGCCTGTCCTGGTAGATGCGGTGGCTTAGACGATTTTCTTCCCAGTTGAGCCGGACTCTCTCCGCGGGGGTTGGATGACCGTCGTTTCTGGCCAAATCGTTGCCTTCCTGCTTCTGGATGCGATTACCGATCCGTTGCAATTGGGCTAGTTGTTGCGGGGGCAGTTTCCCGCTGCTCAACCCCTGCGCGAAGCGCCTCAGTTGAAGGGCTTCGCGGCCGTTGAGTTCGCTGAGCCACCGATGGCCGGGATCGTGAATTCCGGGGCGTGCTTCATTCATTTGTGCGAGGCGCTCTTCGGCGTCCGAGTGGGTCTGCGCGAATTTCTCCGCGATGGCCGGATGGTTTCTCAAAAACGCTTCCTTCTGTTCAGGAGTCATCTGGCTCCACTTTTCGCGGTGCGTCGTGGAACCGGTGCCCGTTGTGGACGGGGTGGTGCCCGGTGTCGTGCTCGACGGCGTGCTCCCGGTCGTCGCGGAATAGTTGCCCAGTGTCATGCTCAACGGCGTGCTCCCGGTTGGCGAGAAGTTGTCTGGCGTCGCGTTCGCCGTGGTGTCGCCGGTCTCCGACGGACTGCTGGGGTCGGCGCTCGATGCCGTCCCTTGGGAGTCGCTGGACGACAGGCTGGGCGAAACGCTCAAAGGATCGACTGGCGGGGTGGTCGACGCGGTCGGCGGGGCGGTGTTCGCTTCGAGTTGCTTGAGGAAGAGCCAATCCGAAATCTGCGGATGGCTTGCCAGAAATGCATCCTGCTGCTCGGGAGTCATTTGCTGCCATTGGGCCTTCCAATCGATTTGGTCATGGTCAGAGGAAGGAGTGGTGGTTTGGGCCCACGCGGAGACCGAACCGAGGAGAAGGAGGCTCGCGAGGAGCCTTAGATCAGTCATTCTTTTCATAACAGTAATTGGCGGATTCTTCTGGGCCTATGGTAAAAAACAGCAGTTTTAATACAAAAGTTGCAAAAAATTACGGAAATTATTTAAATTGCTGATCATGATTGTCGGCGGCGCTGTAGCACTGCCGACAGGATTTACGCTATCGTCGAAGGGCTGCCAGGGCGGTTCAGGCTAAACTGTAGCCACGGCTACGGATTAAACGCAGAGACGCAGCGCGGCACCGCCGCAACCAAAAGGATTTCAAAACGCAGAGATCGCAGAGACGCAGAGGTCCGGAGATCCCGCCATTGGCGGGAGGGGCAAACTTGAGCGCAGCGTTTTTTTGGCCGTGCCATGCGCTGCAGATCGGTGTCAGGATTCGGTTCGATCCATCCCCCACATGAAATTAGCACTCCCGTCCGTGTCGTCACAAACGTTCGCTTTGCTGCTGGCCTGCGCCGCGCTGATCTTCTGCCCGCCCTCGCGGGCCGCTGACCCCAAACCCATCCGCGTCCTGATCTGGGACGAACAGCAGCCCGAACAAAAGCAGGCCTATGGGGACAAATTCCTCGGCGAAACGATTGCAGCGTATCTCGAAAAACAGGGCGGCTTCGTGGTCAAGAACGTGAATTTCGACTCGCCCGAGCAAGGCCTCGACGACGCCACGCTCGATGCCGCGGACGTTCTCATTTGGTGGGGACACAAGCAGCACACGCGCGTCACCCCGGAAGGCACGGAGCGGGTGGTGCGTCACGTTCTGGATGGAAAGCTCGGTTTCATTGCTTTGCATTCGGCGCACTGGTCGCAGCCTTTCATGTGGCTCATGCTGGAGCGGGCGAAAGCCGATGCTCCCGGAATGATCCCCGCCGCCGAGCGCGACACGGCCAAACTGGATCTCACGGCGCCGCCACCGAAACGCGCCCTGGTCAAGCCCGATGCCGTGCTCACGCCGTATCTGGAAAAGGTCGAGGGCGGCTATCGGCTGGTTCCACCGGCGTGCGTGTTCCCCTCGGTGCGCGCCGATGGCGCCCCGAGCCACATCACCACCCTGCTCCCCGAGCATCCCATCGCCAAAGGCATTCCCGCGACGTGGGACATTCCCCAAACCGAGATGTACGGCGAGCCCTTCCATGTCCCCAAGCCCGATGCGGTGATCTTCGAGGAGCGCTGGGACAAAGGGGAACATTTCCGCAGCGGCTGTGCCTGGCAGGTCGGCAAAGGCCGCGTCTTCTATTTCCGCCCCGGCCACGAAATCTTTCCCGTCTTCCTCCAAGCCGAACCGTTGCGCATCGTCGAAAACGCCGCCCGCTGGGTGGCCCATCCGTAAGCTGCCTTCTCGCCCCAGCGCACGGAGGCTGGGTTCGAACAGGCGGCGGGTGTCGACGCCGGACATCCGACCCAAATCGTCGCGATCAGGAAGATGGAAATTCCCTCGTTCCCAAGCTCCGGCTTGGGAACGCAGATGTCCTGGAAGCTCTGCTTCCCGCCCTCTGCTTCTTCACGTTTTTCATCTATGTAGCCTGCCCTGATCCCGCAATTGCGGGACGAGGCGCGCGCTCTCCCCGGTCGATTCTGCATCGTTACGCCTTCGGTAAAGTGGATTTTGGGCGCGCC
>Ga0302326_10005223_pt1 | contig 29655 bp, 28 predicted proteins | sample Palsa_T0_3_FD_202264 | JGI IMG/M metagenome (GOLD analysis project Ga0302326, IMG submission 202264) | Peat permafrost microbial communities from Stordalen Mire near Abisko, Sweden - Palsa_T0_3 | ecosystem: Environmental > Terrestrial > Soil > Palsa > Peat permafrost | place: Sweden: Abisko... | reverse complement strand
CAGGTTGTACCCTTTTTTGTATGCGTTGCCGTATTCTTCACAAGTCATTTTTCTGCTGAGCTCCCTTGGAGAAAATTGCCTTCTCGGCTTTCGTTTCATAAGAATTGCAGTTGGAGTACCATAATGGCTGGCGTGGGCCTTAAAAGCTTAAGCGGTGTAAAATCTGATGCTTAGCTCCGGCCTATCGACCGGGCGTCGACGGCGCCGTCTGGGGAAGAAGTTCCGGACGGGCAAAATTTGCCGAATGGCGCCGTTCAGGAATTCTGAATTCTGACTTCTGAATTCTTGAGCCGGTACACCATAAGATCTTCATCCACAGTCACTTCCCCGATCTTGAGGGCGGCCGGCTCGTGTCCGAAGACGGTGAACCCCAGCGACGCGTAAAGCTTTTTGGCTGCGGCCTGGTAATCGCCCACCGTGAGGATGATCTGATCCAGTCCGGCGACGGTTCCGGCTCGCCTTAGCGCTTCCTCCATCAAACCGCGCGCAATCCGTTGGGCGCGATACTCTTCCTGGACAAAGACTCCCCAGATTCTGCCCTTGTGGCGCTCCTTCAGGCGTGTGTTGCGACCGAAACCCACCGTCCCCACCAGCCTTCCTCCGCTAAAGGCGCCTAGAACGAAATTCTCGTCGCTGGCGGCTGCGAGCCGTCCCCGGAAAACATCCAACGAAATCGCTCGGTGCTCCTCCGCGGACGAGCCAAACGCGCGCGGCTCACGTTCCAGCGCCTCGAGACGAAGCGTCCAGAACGCCTCGGCATCTTGCGCTCCCAGGGTCCGAATTTCTATAGTCATGTTTGGGCCGCTTTATCATTATCGTCGTGGCCTTGGCGCCGTGGGGCTTCGCCATTGCCGAGACGCCCGCGCCCGACCCCGCCCAGCAGCAAAAGATACTGGCCGACGCCACCGATTACGCTACCAATCACGAACGAGCCCTCCCGAACTTCATCTGCACCCAAACCACGCGCCGTTTCGAGGATTTTTCCGGCCGCGAGGAGTGGCATCCCGTCGACATCATCGTCGAACGGCTGACCTACTTCGAACACCACGAAGATTACAAAGTGCTCGAGATTAATGGCCGGTCTTCCGGCATCGCGCACGACCAGCTAGGCGGCGCTTCTTCATCCGGCGAATTTGGCTCCGTCATGAAGGGGCTTTTTTCTCCGGCTTCTAAGACGGAATTTCACTGGCAGACCTGGTTCACGCTGCGCGGCCAGAAGATGCACGTCTACGCCTACCAAGTCACAGCGGCAAATTCGGATTACCATATCGTGGTGCCGGGTCAGGCCAAGGATCTGGTGCCGGCCTATCATGGCCTGATCTTCATCGACGACCATAGACATTTCGTGCACCGCATCACCATGCACGCCGATGGCATTCCGAAGACCTTCCCGATCCAGGACGTGAGTCTCATGCTCGATTACGACTACACGCACATCGGCGACACCGATTATCTTTTGCCGCTCAACTTCGAGCTGCGCTCCCGCGATGGCAAAGTGTTGGTCAAAAACGACGTGGACTACGACAACTACCGCAAATTCACGGCGGATTCGAGCGTCCGCTTCGGCGACGACGACCAGCCGCTTCCACTTCCACCCAAAAAATAGCCGAAACGCGTCCCCGCTCTCCGTTTGCGTTTGACACGTGTGTTCATATAGAATCTCTGCAGGAACCTCTATAGAAAGTCTATACAAGATGCCGCCTTCCGCCAATATCGCCTTGCTCCAGGGCACGCTCGATGTCCTCATTCTTAAAGTGCTCGCCCTCGAGCCGATGCACGGCCTGGGGATCTCCCGACGCATCGCCCAGGTCACGAAAGACACGTTTCAAGTCAAGCCCGGCTCGCTCTTTCCCGCTCTCCATCGGATGGAAGAAGCCGGCTGGCTCAGCGCGGATTGGGGCGAATCTGAAAACAACCGCCGCGCAAAATTCTATCGCCTCACAAAGCGCGGCCTTCGACAACTCAAGCAGGAGACCGACAACTGGGGCCGCATCTCGGCTGCAATGGCGGGCGCCCTGGAAATTCCATAGGCACCTCCCATGCAATGGCTGAGTTCAATCTGGCGCAATCTTTTCCGCAAGCATGCAGTCGATAGCACTCTCGATGAGGAGATTCGTTCCTACCTGCAACTCCTTGTGGACGAAAAAATGGCCGCTGGCGCTGATTCGGAAACCGCGCGGCGCGAGGCAGCAATCGAACTGGGAGCACTCGAAACGATTAAGGAACAAGTCCGTGATATCCGCCGGGGAGCCTTACTGGAGGGCCTCTGGACCGAGCTACGCCAATCGATCCGCGCACTCCGCCACAATCCCGGTATGGCTGCTATGTGTGCGCTCATGCTCGCCCTCGGGATAGGAGCCAGCACCACCATCTTCAGCGTTTTCGAAGCGGCGCTCCTGCGGCCGTTGCCATTCCGGGACGCAGGCCGTCTCGTGGAACTTGTCGAAACGCGCCTGGATCGCGGCATGAGCGAAGTGGCATTTTCCGAAGCGGATTTCTGGGACCTCCATGACCGCACAAAATCTTTCGAGCGCGTTGCCGCGTACCACAACAATGAAGCCAATCTCACCGACGGCCAGCCTGAAAAAGTTTCGGCTCCACAAGTTACCGTGGAATTCTTTCGCACACTTGGCGTTGCTCCCGTTCTAGGTCGCGATTTTTCCGCCGATGAAGGCCGTGCCAATGTGGCGATCCTCGGCAATAAGTTCTGGAAGACCCGCTACGGAGGAAACGCCAACATACTCGGCAAGGTGCTTCGGTTGAGTGACCGGAGCTATACAGTCGTAGGTGTCCTCCCCGCCGGTGAACCTTGGATTGATGACCAGGTCTACCTTCCGTACCCGCATCGCCCGAACGCCGACCGCAGCAGTTGGGAATTCAACGCGGTGGGACGTCTCGCAACAGGCGTCACCCCTGAAGCTGCCAAGACCGAGCTTCAGAGGCTCGCTGAACTACTCGCCGCAGCCAATCCCAAAGAAGATAAGGGGCTCGGATTCGACTTTCTTCCGTCCCGCCGCTGGATCGCCCCGGACTCTACACGCACGGCGCTGCGCTTCTTACTCGTAGCGGTTGGGATTCTGGCGCTGATCGCATGCGTGAATGTAGCGAATCTGCTGCTCGCGCGCGGCCTGGCGCGCCAGCGTGAAATCGCCGTGCGCATCGCCCTGGGTGCCGCACGCGCCCGGCTGGTCCGCTTCGTCATGCTCGAATCGCTGGTGCTTTGCACGTTGGGTGCGGTGCTTGGACTGGCCCTTGCTGCGGCCTGCGTGCACGTTCTCCGGACTGCGGAAATCCCCGGCATCCCGCGCCTCGACGAAGTGGGCCTCTACCCATGGGTTCTCTACTTCACCGCCGGAATCACTCTGATCACGAGCCTGCTTTGCGGTCTTGCGCCCGCGCTCCAGACGCCGGCCCAGGGAATTGCCACTGCCCTCCGGGAGAGCGACCGCCAAGCCGGTGCGAGCCGCCGCCAAGGTCGCTTGCGCTCGATGCTCGTGACCGCTGAGGTCGCCCTCGCCTTCCTTCTCCTGGTTAGCGCCGGTCTCGTCCTGCGCAGCTTTCAGGGCCTGTTGAACGAGCACCGTGGTTTTGAAACCACGCACCGTCTCATGTTCTCGCTTAGCTATCCCGACAGCTACGGAGAGAACGGCAGGGGGAAGCAGTTCGTCGACAGTTTCCTGGAAAAACTCTCTGCTAATCCCGAAATCACGTCGAGCGGCGCTGTCAACGTGCGGCCCGTCGAAGGTCCCAATTTCGGCATGGGCATCGATGCCGCTTCGCACTCGTTCGCCTCGGGATCCCCACCTTGGGCAGGTTGGCGCATTATAACGCCAGGATACTTACGCGCCGTGGGCTTGCCGTTGTTGGGCGGCCGGAATTTCAACGAAACCGATAAGCCCGTCTGGGCCGAGCGCGGTCAGGCGCCGCCGTCCCATCGGACCGTAATGCTCAGTTCTGCCCTCGCCAAGCTGCTCTTTCCCAATGAAGATCCCGTAGGCAAACACACACTCCTGTGGAAGGGGCAAGGCGGCCTGGATGCGGAAGTGGTCGGTGTTGTCGGCGATTCGTTGGAGCGCGGCCTCGACCACGGAGCGGCCCTCACCGTCTATCTTCCCTATGGCCGCGTCGGCGTGCCTTCCGAGTTTGTTATCGAGACCCGCGGCGATCCGATGGCCGTAGTCCCGTCCGTGCGCGCCGTTATCAAGCGCCTCGATCCAAATCTGCCTCTCGCTGACATACGCACCTTCGACGATGTAGTCAGCCTTTCCGTCTCATCGCAGCGGATGAACTCCGTTGTCTTAGTGACCTTCAGTGGATTCGCCCTGCTGCTGGCGAGCCTTGGAATCTATGGTGTTCTTTCTTATTCGGTCAGCCGCCGCACTTCTGAGATTGGACTTCGCATGGCGCTGGGCGCAAGTGAATCGAGCATCCTACGGATTACTGTCGGGCAGGGTCTTTTGCCGGTTCTTGTCGGTATTACCATCGGCGGTGCTATCGCCGCGTGGCTGTCACGCTATCTCAAGTCGCTTCTTTTCGGCGTTCAACCCTTTGACCTGTCTACGTATGCTGCCGTTTCGGCATTGCTATTTGTGACAGCAGCGCTCGCCTGTTTTGTACCATGTCGTCGCGCAATGAGAACCGATCCCGCTATCGCTTTGCGGCTTGAGTAAGGGAACATCGCTCAAGCACCCTACCTGGCAGGAGCGCCAGGTGTCGACTGGAAGCCTCCAAAGAGTTTTCGGCCATCCGGCAAAGTCACCGTGCGGGCGTTGGCCACGTTGCGGCCGTCCTTCGCGGCAAAGCCGTCCACGCTGACTTGATCGCCCTCGTTCAACTCCGTTTTTCTCCAGCCTCGCCGGGTAAGGCCGCCCGGACTGCCCATTTCGAAGCCCCAGCTAGTCACCTCGCCCTTTTCGTCTTTCACGTCGACGTACAGCCATGCGTGCGGATTCGTCCACTTGAACGCGGTTACCATGCCGGAGACTGTCACAAGCTTCTTTTCGTCGTACTCGGAGGCGAAGGCATGGTGTGCCGACGCCGGCAACATGGCAAGAAGCAGAACGACCGATCCGGCGCAGAAAGCCTTGATCATTTTAAATAAACGCCGTCGTCTTGATCCCCGACACGTCAAACCGCTTCCGGCACCGCATGTTCTTGCACATCACTTTGTCTTCCAGCAGCACCATGTAGCTCGCGGCCTTCTTGAACTTCGCCCGATCGCGCTCGTCGGCGTTCCCAGGCAGCCGGTCCACTTTGGTTCGCACCAGCCAGGGCAGATCGTAAGCCTCCGCGGTTCGGCAAAAGGGGCAGTTCAACGTGATCGGCTTGGTAGTCCGGGATTCTTTGTAGAATGCTTTCTCGTCCATCATGGCTTTCTTCCTTACCTCACCGCCGCAAGCGACGACGCCCGCACTAAACTGGCGTCCAGAAGCCGGGCAAATTCGTCCACATCGGATTTCGCGATGTTCAGCGGCGGCGAGAACCGCAGCACGTTCCCGTGGAGCCCGCCCTTGCCGAGTAGAATTCCGTTTTCGCGCGCCGCTTCCATCACGGCGACCGTCTGCGCCGCTGCCGGCGTCTTGCTCACCGGATCCTCCACCAGTTCGACGGCCTGCAATAATCCCATGCCGCGCACGTCGCCGATGATGGAATGCTTGGCCTGCAGCTCCAGCAGCTTCTCGCGGAAATAGCCGCCTACCTCCGCCGCGTTGATCGACAAGTTTTGTTCCTCGATGAAATCGATAACAGCCTTGGCGGCCGTGGTCGCAATCGGATTACCGCCGAAGGTCGATATCGTGGCGCCCTTCACCGAGTCCGCGATTTCCGGGCGCGCGATCGTCAATCCGATCGGAGTGCCGTTTGCTAATCCCTTGGCGCTGGTGATGATGTCCGGCTGCACACCCCACTGCTCGATGCCGAACCACTTGCCGCCGGTCCGTCCCCAGCCGGTTTGCACTTCGTCGCTGATGAACACGCCGCCGTGTTTCTTGACGATGTCCGCGACGATCGGGAAGTATTCTTTGGGCGGCGTGACAAATCCGGCGACGCCTTGAATCGGTTCCGCGATGAATCCGGCAATGTGGCCGGAGGTAGTGGTGCGAATCACTTCTCCCACGTCCTGCGCGCAACGCACCTCGCACGAGGGATACGAAAGCCCGTAGGGGCAGCGATAGCAATACGCGTTCACCGCATGCACGATTCCGGCTTGCGTCACCGGCCCCAGCCGCCAGGCGGATTGCGCCGTCAGCCCCATGGTGAGCGACGACCGGCCGTGATAGGCGTAGCGCAGCGCCACAATCTCAGTCGATCCCGTGTAGCAGCGCGCCGCCAGGATCGCGGTTTCATTCGCCTCCGAGCCGCTACTGGTGAAGAACGATTTGGTCAGCTTGCCGCCTGGCGTGATTTGTGCCAGTTTCTTCGCGAGCGCCGCTTGCGGTTCATTCACGAAGACGGTAGATATGTGCTGCAAACGATCCATCTGCGCGTGCACCTTGCGGTTCACCTCTTCGTTGCAGTGGCCAACGCTCACCGTGACGATGCCGCCGAAAAAGTCCAGGTACTGATTGCCGTCGGCGTCCCAAACGTATTGGTTCTTGGCGTGCGAGATTACCAGGGGTTCTTTGTAGTAATGGAACACGCAGGGGAAAAGGTGCTGGCTCTGAGCAAGCAGGATATCTTCTTTGGTCATGTCTGATTCTAATACCGAACGGCTCCCCAGAGCCGTGGGCGGCGCGCTGAGAGCTGGCGCGCTAAAAGTCGGTTAATCGGCGGCGGGCAGGATGGTTGGGGTCGGTGAATTCGAGCAGTTCGATGGGCGCGCCGTTTTCGACTATGAACGCCACGCGGACGCCGTCGGATGGGCTGTTGGGAGGAATCAGGATTTCGCGGCCAGCTAGCTCGGAGGCGAGATCAGCCACTTCAAAGGCGACGTGCGGAACTTGCCGGACGAGATCAGGGACGGCCGCGTCCGCTTCGAAACGCATCCACTCCACGCCAAATTCGCTTTTCTCGTGGCTGACAATAAAGAGTTTCAGGTGTTTCAAGTGGGTCTCGCCAGGCTTCGCTTCCGTAGTGGGAATTCCGATGTGATGGTACCGGCGCATTGTTTTTCGCTCTCCGCGGAATTGGCACAAATTCTACGCTGTACTTCACTGATTTTGGCACAAGGAATCGGGGAAGTGGACGGGCGGTAAAATGGCTCTTCGTGCTTTGCCACAAGCTCTGGATTGCAGCGTCCGGCCTTTTCCTGGTTTCCAGTGCCCGAGCAACCTCGGTGGCCATCATCGTAACCAGCCAATCGATTCTGATTGCCGCCGACGGCATCGACACGAAAACCAGCAATGGAGTTGACAGCTTCGAGCCGTACTGCAAGATCAGGAACCAGGGTTCGGTCTTTTATGCCGCCGCTGGCGACCTTTCGATTCCTGCGCTCAACTTCAATGTATGGACCCTTGCGCGCGGTGCGGTTCGCAAATCCAAAACCATGCAGGGGATTGCCGATCGGATGGAGCGGAGCGTGCTCGCGCGCCTCCCATCGATTGTCGAAAGCAGCAAAAGCGCGGATCCAGGCAACTACGCGAAATGGCTCACCGGAACGCCGGTGATCCTGATTGCGTTCGCTACGTTTGAGAACGGCGTTCCTCGCGTCGTTGCGGTGTCTTTTCCGCTGGACCGCTCCGGCGCAATCCTCAAGCCGGTCAGGAATCTACTCGGCGGCCCAGGTGTAACGGTGGACACCGGCTTCTTCGGCTACAACGAACGAATGAAAGCGGCGGCCAGCGCTCGCACAGCCACCGACTGGCAGCCCAGATTCAAGAAGCATCCCATCGCTTTCATGCAAAGTCTGATTCAGCTTGAGATTGAGCAAGCCAGGCGAGACAATAGACGCGATGTCGGCCCGCCCATCGCGATTTTGAAAATCACGAAGCGTGGCGGAGCTTTCGTCGCCGGACACAAAGGCGCTTGCCCGTGAAAATCGCGCTCGACGCAACCCCCCTGACCGTCCCCAGCGGCGGAGTTCGGCGCTACACCGTGGAACTGACCCAAGCCTTGGCGCAAACCTTCCCCGAAGACCAGTTCTGGCTGTTGTCCGATCAAATTTTCAGCTCGCCAGTCTCGCGGTCCAATGTTCGCATCGGCCAGGGTCCCCGCAACATGCTCGAGCGCCGCTGGTGGTCCTGGGGACTACAGGGCGAGATCTCACGCCTGGGCATCGATGTCTTTCACGGGACCGATTTCGCGGTGCCGTATTTGCCGCTTCGCCCCAGCGTCATGACCTTGCACGATCTGTCGCCCTGGATGGAGCCGAGCTGGCACGCCGAATCCGATCGAGTGCGCGCGCGAACCCCGATGTTATTGCGGTTAGGTTTGGCCACCATGGTCATCACGCCTTCCGATGCCTTGCGCCGCGCCGTGATCGAGCGTTTTCATCTGGCGCACGATCGCGTGATCGCCGTGCCGCACGGCGCCAACCCCGCGTTTCAACCCGCACCTCCGGATCGCCAGGCCGGAGGCACCGCGCCATACCTTCTGTACGTGGGCACGCTTGAACCCAGGAAAAACATCGGCTTGGTCCTCGACCTGTGGCGCGAGCTGCGGCGCGAACATCCCGTCGACTTAATCTTGGCCGGGCGTCGCCGCGCGGATTTTCCCGAGATCCCGCCGGAGCCTGGCCTGCGCCTTTTGGGTCTCACACCCGAGGAAGAATTGCCGCGCCTTTATTCCGGCGCCCTCGCATGCCTCTACCCGTCTTTCTACGAAGGATTCGGTCTGCCGGTGCTCGAAGCCATGCAGTGCGGAGCTGTGGTGCTCGCCTCCGACGATCCGGCCATCCGCGAAGTGGCAGGCGCCGGGGGTGCCTCCGCCAAACAAGGTGCGATGCTCTTGGATGTTCGGGATCGCCCCGCCTGGCTCGCGGCGCTCAGAGCCGCTATCCTGGAGCCGGAACGGATGTGCGTCTGGCGCGATCGGGCCGTCGCTCGATCCCGGGAATTCTCTTGGATAAAAACCGCCCGGTTAACGAAAGCCGTCTATGAGCAGGCCATCGAACGTTTCCGCAAATAAGCCGGCGGCCCTGTTCCTGGCGCCCGAAGCCCCCTATCCGATGATCGGCGGAGGTCCCATCCGTGCGGCCTCGGTGCTCGAGTACCTGGCCCAGCGATTTTCCGTGCATGCCATTTTCTTCCGCGAACCCGGCGCGCCGCATCCCGCTGCCGCCCTTCCTCCCGGCCGGGTAGATCGCGTGGACGTCGTCGACCTGCCGTTTCACTCCAAGCGTCCGCTTCCGCGCATCGCGCGCAACCTTTCCCGAATCGTCCGCGGGCGGCCGCCCCTGGTCGATCGCTTCGCCGGGTTCCAGGCTCAAATAGCTCGCTGCATATCCGGCCGGCGGTACAAAACCGCATGCATCGAGCATTTCTGGTGCGCTCCCTATGTGGAACAGTTGCGTCCCAACGCAAACCGCGTGTTTCTGAATCTTTACGATGTCGAGTCGGCCTGGCATCGTAGCATGGCCGATTCCAGCAGCGGCTTGCTCGCCTGGAGCTACCGGCGGTTCGGGAAAGCGGCGCTGGATTTGGAGCGCTCCTGTTTCCCCCGGTTCGATTGCATTTTGGCTACCTCGTGCAACGATGCAAAACTCGCGCGAGCAATCGCGCCGGAGACCAATGTGGTGGTTTATCCCAACGCGCTGCCCCTCATCGTTCCGCCGCCCCGCTCGGAGCGCCTGGAGATCATTTTCAGCGGTAACCTCGAATATGCGCCGAACATCGCGGCGGTCCGATTCTTTCATCGCAACGTGTGGCCCGCGCTCCAATCCCGCTGGCCTGAGCTGAAGTGGAAGATCCTGGGCAAGAACCCGGAACGCTTCCGCGAGTTGGCTGCAAAAGATCCGAGCATCGAGATCACGGGCTTCGTGGAGGATGCTGTCACCGTCATCGCGCAATCGCAAGTGGCTATCGTCCCGCTACTGGCTGGAAGCGGCACGCGCGTCAAGATTTTGGAGGCTTGGGCCGCTCGGACCCCGGTAGTATCCACCAGTCTCGGCGCCGAGGGCCTGGAATACCGCGATCGCGAGCATCTGGTTCTCGCCGACGACGCGGAAAGCTTCACCACCGCTGTATCCGAACTTCTCGCGCTGCCCGACGATCGCGCCCGCATCGGAGCCGCGGGACGCCGCCTCTATGAAGAGCGGTATACTTGGCAGGCTGCTTGGAATGCGCTAGATACCGTTTTCCCCGGTAACGCGTAAGCGGGAGAACCGTCTAACCCGTGGAGCAACACATTCACGACCTGTAAACGTTTTGTGAAGGCCCGTCTAAGACGGGAAACCCTCTATACTGGAGATGGTCATGCGCTTTTCGGTGGATGCTCATGCGGTCGGCCAGCACTTAACGGGGAACGAAACCTACATTCGGAATCTTTTGAATTGTTTCGCCGTTTTGGATCCCCAGGCGGACTTTATAGCTTACATTTCGCGCCAGGACGCTTTTGACCAGGTACCCGATCGATTTCAGAAGAAGCGCGTCGCAATCAACCCGTATGTGCGGCTCGGTTACGATCTTCCAAGACGGGTGGCTCAAGACCGGCCGAACGTGTTGCACGTGCAATACACCGCCCCGATTCGTTGTGCGGCGCCAATTGTTGTCAGCGTGCATGATGTCAGTTTCCTGGAGCATCCCGAGTACTTCACTTCGCTTCGCGCCCTGCAATTGCGCTTGACCGTGCGCCGCACCGTCAGATCGGCGGCCTCCGTACTCACGCCCAGCGAATTCTCCAAGCGGCGAATTCTGGAGGCCTACCATCTCGCGGAGGAAAAAGTGGTCGTCTTGCCGAACGGCGTCAGTTCGGCCTTTCGTCCAGTCGCGCGCGAGGCAGCGCGGCGGAGTCTGCCGGCGTCGCTCAACATCCCATTTCCGTATGTACTGACGGTTGGCGATCTGCAGCCGCGCAAGAATCATTTAGGGCTCATTCGCGCATTTGAGGAGTTGGTGCGGAATTACCCGCAATTGCCCCATCACTTAGTCGTGGTCGGTAAGGAAACCTGGTACGCTCCCACGGTCACGGCGGCTGCCAAGAAATCGTTCGTGCACGATCGCATTCACTTTACCGGCTTCGTGGACGACGACCAGTTGCACCGCCTGTATGGCGCTTGCGACCTGATGGTTTATCCGTCCTTCTACGAAGGCTTCGGGCTGCCGATCGTGGAAGCGATGGCTTGCGGACGCGCGGTGGCTTGCTCCAATACCTCGGCCATGCCGGAAGTAGCCGATTCGGCCGCGATTCTTTTCGATCCCTGCTCCCAACGGGATCTGGTCACGGCCATGCGCGACTTGCTGCTCAATCCCGAATTGCGCTTGCGCATGGAGCGCTTAGGCGCCCAGCGCGCCGCCTTGTTTAGCTGGGAAAAGACGGCCGCGAAAACGCTCGATCTGTATTATGCTGTTGGTGGGCGCGTAAAGAGCGCGCCCCAAGTGTTGCGCAAGTCTGTCTCCGCCGTTCCCCGATGATGTACTCAATAAGGACAACGTTCAACATCACTGCCTCTTTCCTTCTGCTGGCGCTCTTGACCGTTGCCGCAGAGTCCACGCTTCCCAACGAAAACTTGCGCTACAGCGTCAACTGGCCCACCGGCGTGAGTTTGGGAGAAGCCCAATTGAGCGCATCGAGTTCGCCTCAGCACATGCATTTCCAATTCAACCTGGATGCGGGCGCGCCGGCGTTTACCGTGAGCGATCGTTTCAACTCCGATGCTTCCGGCAACTTCTGTTCGTCGCAGTTCGATAAATCGACTTCGCATGGGTCGAAGAAAACCAACGACAAGGAAACGTTCGATTCCAAAACCGGCGCGGTCACTCGCGGGTCGGGCGTGGGGAAGACCGAAATAGACGGATCCCCCTGCGCCAAGGATGCCCTGTCATTTCTTTATTTCGTGCGCCAGGAATTGAGCGAGGGCCGCATTCCTCCTCAGGAAACCGTGTATTTCGGCGCGCCTTACGAAGTGCGGCTGAGTTCCTCCGGAAGCGAGAGCATCAAACTGGGAGGCGCCTCGGTCGACGCAGATCGAATCACCGCGGCGATCAGCGGCCCATCCTCCAGCCTCACCGTTGACTTGTTCTTTCTGAAGGACCGGGCTCGCACGCTCGCACGAGTGCGGGTGCCGCTGGAGCTGGGCACATTTTCGATGGAACTGGTGAAATAGTTCCCACGCACCCCGTGCCACTGAGAGTCGCCTTCTTTTCCCCGCTTCCACCGGCGCGCAGTGGCATCGCCGACTACTCGGCCGCATTGTTGGCCGAGTTGCAAAAGTTGGTCGACGTGGAAGTGTTCGCGTCCAGGCCGCCGGCCTTCAATCCAGCCGACTTCGATGTCGCGCTCTACCAGGTTGGCAATAACGTTCATCACGATTTTTGCTATGAGATGGCTTTGGATTACCCGGGCGTCGTCGTGGTGCACGAAGCGAACTTGCATCACCTGATCGCCGACATCACTATCAAGCGGGACGACTGGGACGCGTACCTGCGCGCCGCGGAGCACGAAGGCGGCCCTGAAGCGCTGGCATACGCCCGCCGCGTGCGCGACCTCGAAGTTGGCCCGGATTACGAGGGCCTGCCGATGCTGCGCCGGTTGCTGGCGTCCTCCAAAGCCGCCATCGTTCACAGCGGCTGCGTCGAAACCGAACTACGGGGCGCCGGATTTTCCGGCCCCGTGGCGCGCATCCCGCATGGCGCTTGGATTCCCGACGCCAGCCGTTCGGAGTTTCGCGAGCGCTTGGGAATCGACATGCCCACGCCGCTCATCGGCATCTTCGGGTTTCTGAAACCCTACAAGCGCATCGCCGAATCGCTGCGCGCGTTCCGGCGGCTGGTGCGCGTTCATCCGGCGGCCAAGATGATTCTGGTAGGCGAGCCGCATCCGGAATTGGAGTTGCAGTCGCTGATCCGATCGTTGGATCTCGGCGCTCACGTCCGAGTGCTCGGCTTCCGGCCGATCGACGAGTTTGTCGGCTATCTCGCCGCCTGCGATATCATCCTCAATCTCCGCTATCCCACGGTGGGCGAAAACTCTGGAACGCTGATGCGCGCGCTTGGATTGGGCAAGGCCGTAGTCGTTTCCGAAGTAGGATCGTTCACCGAATTGCCCGCCACCATCTGCCTGAAGGCGCCTGTGGATGCCACCGAGGAAGATTACCTGTTTGAGTACCTGAATCTGCTCGTCAGCCGCCCGGAAGTCCGGCGTGAATTGGGAGCGAGGGCGCGCGAGTGGGTGGAGACCGAGTGTGCGTGGCCAAAAGTGGCGCAGCATTACGCCGAATTCCTGGAACACGTCGCCCACAATGGTACGGCGGATTTTGCCATCCCGATCCGCAACGTGGAACCCGCCAGTCCGCCCGCCGCGATCCGCGTCGAGCCGGAATACATTCGCTCCTGGGCGCCCGATGAAGCCGCGCGAGAGTATGTAGAAACGCATCTGACCCGTTTCGAGAAGACCCTCGCCATCACGCCGCCCGGCGGACCCGAAGATCGCATTTTGGAAATGGGATCGTACCTTCAGATCACGGCCGCGCTCAAGACGCGTCTCGGCTACGGCGAGGTCCGCGGCTGTTACTACGGACCCGCTGGCCAAGTGGACCAGCACGCTATAACTTCCAGCGAAGGTGAACCGTTCCAATGCGCGCTGGAACTTTTCGACGCCGAAAAAGACCGCTTCCCATATGACGACGGTTACTTTTCCACCGTCCTATGCTGCGAGCTGGTGGAACATCTGCGGGAAGACCCGATGCACATGATGTGCGAGATCAACCGGATTTTGCGGCCGGATGGCCATCTGGTCCTCACCACTCCGAACATCGCTTCATTGCGCGCGATCGCCGCGATTTTGTCGGGGTATCATCCCGGATTTTTCCCCGCCTATATTCGGCCGCGGGTCGCGGGCGAGGAGCCGGAGGCGCGCCATAATCGCGAGTATTCGGCTCGCGAGATTGTGCTCTTGTTCCATTACGCCGGGTTCGAGATGACCCTGCTTGAAACCGGGCCGTTCCGCAACGAGCCGAAGCCCGAACACGAATGGGTGAAACATTTGATCGCTCGCTACGAATTGCCGGCGGATTTGCGCGGCGATGGAATCTACGCCGTCGGCCGGAAGCGCGGCCCGGTGCGCGAACGCTATCCGGCATGGTTGTATCAGTGAGGCCGTATCAATGAACGCCGAATACCGCGATGTTCAACTTCGGGCCGAGGGCGCGGTGCTGCGAATTTCGGTCACCCTCGAGAACAAATCGCGCGAAACGTGGACGCCCGAGAATTTCTCGCTCGGCTGGCAATTCTACGATCCGCAATCGGGCGTCTTCATCGAGGAAGGCGTCTGGATGCCGGTCGCCTCCGACGTTCCACCGGGCGCCAGCGCTCAGTTCGACATTGCGATCCCGATTCCATCCGACTCCGGCGGATACGAAATTTATCTCTCGCACATTCAACCGCCCGATGGCTGGAGCTACGCGCGCGGCGAGCGATTTCTGCGCATCGGAGTCGAAGCCATCGACGGCCGGCTGAGCATCCTGGAGCACGAGATCACCACCGTTCGTTCATTGCGCTGGCGGCGAATCTGGGCGGCGCTGCCGAAGTTGATTGCCAGCCCCGTGCGCACTGTAGTACAAAACCGGCGCTTGATCCGTTCCATGGCGCGCCGCGATATTCTGGCGCGGTATCGTGGCTCGTTTGGCGACGTATTTTGGACGGTCTTGAACCCGCTGCTGCTGATGTCGACTTACTTCTTCGTCTTCGGCATTGTCTTGCAGTCGCGCTTTGGCCCGGATCAAAGCCGCACCGGCTTCGCGCTTTACTTCCTGGCCGGTATGCTTCCGTGGCTGGCTTTTTCGGAGCCGGTGGGCCGCGCGGCCTACGTGATTCTCGAGTACCGGAATTTCGTCAAAAAGCTGGTGTTTCCCCTCGACACGTTGCCGGTGAACCAGGTGGTTTCCGGATTGGTCACTGAACTATTCGGCGCCGGTATTTTCGTGGCGGCGCTGCTGATCATTCGCCACGCGGTCCCGGCCACCGTGCTCTGGTTGCCCGTGCTGGTAATTCCTCAGCTACTCTTCACGCTGGGAGTGTGCTGGTTTCTCGCGGCTCTCGGAGTGTACATGCGCGACCTCGGCCAGATCATGGCATTGGTTCTGACGATCTGGTTTTTCGTCACACCGATTTGTTATCCGGAGTCGAACAACCTGTCCCCCGCGATCTCGGCCGTGATGCGCCAAAATCCGCTCTACCTGCTGGTACGCATGTACCGCGAGGTTTTTCTGGAGGGCCGCGCCCCGGAATTGTATCCTCTACTCAAGTTCTGGGCGATCGCGCTGGTTCTGTTTTTCCTCGGTCACGTATGGTTTTACCGTCTGCGAAAGAGCTTCGCGGACGTGATCTGAGGTGGTCATAGCCAATTGGCGCGAGCGCTTTGCCGGCATATCGCACCGCGCCCGGTTGACCCCTGATAATCTTGCCGATCGGAATGCCTGCGACCTTCGCGCGCGTGGGAGCGGTGAACAGTAATTCGTAGTCTTCGCCATCGTGCAGCGCCTGATCGAGCGTCGCGCCCTTGAGCAGCGGCACGTTCTCCAATTCGGCGGCCACTCCAGATTCACGGCACAACCGGTGAAGATCCAGCGCCAAGCCATCGCTGATGTCCATACACGCAGTTGCGACCCCCACCAGCTTGCGGCCGAATTCCAGCCGAGGTACGATCGCGCGCTTGTGCCGCCATCCGCCGAGGGGTCCCGAAACGTACAAGAGGTCATTGGGCCGTGCGCCGGAACGCAGCAAAGCCTTGCCTTTGGCCACGGAGCCGCAGATCATTACTTCACACACCAGCTGGCCGGCGTGGGAAATGTCGCCGCCCGCAAGTGAAGCTTTCGCTTTTCGTAGCAACTTGAAGATGCCGCGATACAAACCGTCGATCCAGCGCTCGTCGGTCCAAGGCGCCAGAGCGATGGAAACCAGACAATACAGCGGCGTTCCACCCATCGCGGCGATATCGCTCAAGCTGCGAGCCGTTGCGCGCGCGCCGATTTCTTCGGCCGTCGATTCACGCGTGAAATGCACGCCCTCAATGCTGAGATCCGTTGTGAAGAGTAAATCCTGGCCGGCAGGCGGCCGGATCACTGCGCAATCGTCGCCGATCAGCGGAGCGCCGCGGCGAAGCTTCCCGGTGATACTGTCTTCGGTCACGATACTTCGGTCGCGGCAGCCGACACCAGGCCCGAAGGCAGCTCCTCGCCGAACACTTTGCCGAGATCCTCTTCCACTTCGCCTTCGAGCGTGGGCAACAGAGCTTCGGGAATTCGCTTCCGGATCACTTCCATTGTGACCGGGCTGAGATCGCGCGTGGAGTCTCCAGTCCGCCGCGCAATCGCCACCACTGCGTCATCCACCTTGGAACTCTGCGCTTTCGGGATTTTGAGCAAGGCTTCGATCCAGCGCGTCGCGGTCGTTGCCGGCATCACTTGATTGATGGGCCCGTAGAACAACTTCCGCGCGCCGATTCGCGAGAGGCACCACAAAGCAGTGTCCACCATTTCGCCCTTCTTCACCTGCGCGATCAGCGCGTCGCCGAGTTGAGTCTTGGTCTGCAGCGGAAGCAGTTCCAGGCTCGCCCCGGTGCGCCACATTTCGCGCAACAAACTGTTGTTGATTCGCGCGGGCCGTTTGCTCCCTCGCGGAAGCAGCACCGGAGAAAGCCTCTGGAAAATATCGACCTGCTGATTCTTGTTCAAACCGCCCGCGACGCGACCCCAAAAAATCCACCAGTCGATCTCGTTCTGCACCTGGTTCTGGAACTGAAGTCCGCCCGCGTAAATCCGCCGAGCCTGCTCGATGCGAAAATCATCGCCTGGAAATCCGAAGCCTGGGCGCAGCGCGAAGCCGCACAAATTGAGCCAGCGCATCTCGAGAGCAGGGGATCTACGGCGCGTCTCGGACAGCTCAAGTAAACGATCGCTCAACCGCCGGATCGCGCTCAAAGGCCATGAGTTACGCCCCAGCGCGAGCGCCTGTTCCAGCTTGCCAGGGAGCTCTTCCGGCGCCACCGTTCCGCCTCGAAACGCGGCTTCGATCAGCGCCTCCGCTTGCGATACGGCTTCATCGCTCACCACGGCCGCAGGCTTACCGCTGGAACGCGCGTCCGTAGTCTTGCGCAGTTCGAACTGCAGGCGCCAGTGATGCTCGCTGATCTTGGAATCGGCCCAAACTTCCAGCGTGCCCACCTCGGTTAAATGCGCGCGCAATTTCACCGGCACCAGCCGCTCGCCAGTTTTGCCGAAGCGAATCACCGCGTTCAACGGGGCATGCAGGTGCAAGCCGGCGGTATCGACGCTCGGGAGCAATTGCCCCACCGCGTCATCGACGCGAGTCAGCGAACTGTACAACCGGAACGACACCGGCCGGTTGGCGACGAGATGAAGATCCTGACCATCGAGCTCCAGCGTTTGTCCTTCTTCGGCGCCGCGCGGCACCAGGCAGACCGCTTCGTTGTCGCCCACGCCGACGTAATAGGATCGCGGAAGACCGCCGCGCACCAACAGACCCGCGCCGGTAGCTTTCACGTACGAGTAGTAGGCCGCGCCCACCGCGACCGCGAGATCCAGATCGCGATTCTCCAAGATCAGCGGCCGCCGCCCGTACCAGCGTTCCATCACGTCGGCGACGCGCTGCTGGCAGATCTCTGGAATAAAAAACCCGCCATTGAAGAGAACAGCGTTGGGCTGGGCGTCTTCATTGGCGCTCAGGAATGCGGCCAGGTGTTTCGTCACGGCCGGGTCGGAAACATACGGCAGCCCCAGCTCTCGAAACAGGCTGCGCTTCTCCTCGGCCGGTTGGTCGCCGATGTTACAGAACGGCAGAAAACCTTCCAGCGTCAGCTCGAGCGCTTCTTCGCGAGTGATCTCACTCTTGAGCGTTCCTCCCACCAGCGACGATCCCCCGCCGAGTACCGTGATCTCGACGCTCTTCAAGTTCGCGTCCGCGAGCATGCGTTCTTTCGCCGCCGCGCATTGTCGTCGCAGAGCCGTCCGTTGTCGTATCGACAACTGCGTTCCAAGCTTTGATTCCACCAGCCACGCCAGCGTCAGGTCGAGGTTGTCGCCTCCCAGCAACAGGTGCTTGCCTACCGCTGTGCGCGTAAACTCGATGCGATCGCCATCGCGATGCACGCGGATCAAGGTGAAATCGCTGGTGCCGCCGCCGACATCGCATACCAATACCAACTGCCCGTCGAACAGGCTCTTTTGCGATTGCGCGAGGTGATTCGCGATCCACGAATAGAACGCCGCCGCCGGCTCTTCCACCAGCGTCAATTTCTCGATTCCCGCTTCGCGCGCCGCCTGCACCGTCAGCTCGCGGGCCTCTTCGTCGAACGAAGCCGGCACGGTGAGAACGATATCCTGCGATGCCAGCTGGGTGGTGGGATGTGTCTGATCCCACGCATTGCCAATGGTTTTCAAAATGGAAGCCGATACATCCACCGGCGACAGAACGCGGCCGCCCTCCTGCGCGTCCCACGGCAGAATCTTCGCGGTGCGATCCACCTCTGGATTCGAAAGCCAGGACTTGGCCGAATGGACGGACTTGGTGGGAACCAGCGCGCCTTGTTCGCGCGCGTACGCGCCGACGTAGGTCTGATCGCCCAGAAACAGAAACGACGGCAGCGTGCGACGAGCTTCTATCTGGCCGGGCGCGACGTATTGCGGAATCGCCAGCACTTTGATCTCGGGATAGTCCGGCAGTTCCCCGTGGATTTCTTCGATGTAGGCGAGGGCCGAGTTGGTGGTGCCCAGGTCGATGCCGATGTTCATCGCGGCCTATTCGATTTCGATCTCGGCGGGTGCAATGACGATTGCATTCGAACCCGGCACAATCGCCGGCAGATCGATCTTCTCGGCTTTCCAGCCTTTGTGCCGCAGTACGCCGCCCGGCGCTTTGCCATTGACGGGGACGTTGCCCAGCAGCTTTACCGTCGCCGGATCGCTCGAATCCAGCTTGGTAAAACTTCCTTCCACCCCATCGATTACCGGCGCCAGACGCAGGTAGCGATTCAATGAATCTCGCGACTGTTCGTGCAAATTTCGGACGGCCGCCCCCACCTGATCGTCCGAATAGGCGCTGATGTCTTCCATCAGGAAGTCGATGAGACGCGCGTCGCGCTGCAGGATTCCAAGGATTTGCAGCGCCCCATCGGAAGGCTGAGGCGTCCGCGCGGCGGGAGTGGGCTTGGCAGGCGCGGGCTGCGCTTTTTTTGCTGAAAATCCGAACTCCTGCGCGATGTCGGCGGGGAGCTTGCCGGAAAAGAGAATGGCGAAAAAACTACGGAACGCGAGTACAATCCTGCTCAAAATGATCCTCTAGCCTAGGATACACGCTGGAGGTTGGCTATTGGTTGCTGGCGGGTGGCGCATGTGGCCTACTTTTGTGTTTGGCCGCGTTTTTTTGGCTGGGCCGCTGGCGATCTCGCTACGGCTTTTTATGCACATCACAGCCAACATTTTGTTTTTGGGTGGTGTTTGCCGGCTGGTCGTCGCAAACGGTATGCATTACGTGGGCGTGGCCGAAAAAGAACCACCTCTTCTTGTTCTGCTTGTTCTTGGAAGCAGTAGTGTCCGTTCGTGCCTGAGCGCCAGTTGAGTGTCGACTACTGTGCGACACGCCACTGCTGTGAGATCCGCCACTGCTATGCGATCCGGATGACGAGCTTCCACCACCGGAGTGGCCGCCTCCGCCCCCGCCTCCCGAACTTCCGCCAGTGGAGCTGGCCAACGCCATGGATGGCGATATCAGCGCAACTGCGCCAATCAGCAACACGGCCGCAAGATGTTTGGTACGAGCACTGGCGATGGTCTGCATGTTTTCCTCCCCAGCAGTTCGAGCGTAGCACCTACGACAGGCGGCGTCCATGGCCCTTTCCGGCCATAATGGTGGCAAATTTCATATAGCGTTCAACACGCTTCCGATATCGTCCCACGCGAGCCAGTGCTCGTTGATATGGCGGGCGCCGTGTTTCTCGTAGAACTTCTTGTAGGGGTTCCGAGGATCGATTCCGACGCAGACCCTGCGCCTCTTATTTTCGACAAACCAACCGGCCAGACGCTCTAGCAGCGCGGTCCCGATCCCGCAGCCGTGGTAATCCTTGAGCACGTAAATCGATTGCAGTTCACCCTCCATGCCGTGGCGCTGCGAGAAATGGCCGGCAATGTAGCCGATCAGGCGGTGATCCACAAGGGCTGCGAACAGGATGCGAGGCTCCAAGGCGTGCTGCGGATGATGGATGCGACGTACATAACCATCCCACCTGCTCTGGACCCGTTGAATATCGTAAATGTCGGGCGTGGCCAGTCCGCACTCGCGCAGTGTGTCGCTGTTGACCTGCGCGATAGCCGAAACATCCTCGAGCCCGGCTTCGCGGTACTGGGGCTCACTGCGTATCATGGCGGGAGGGTATCACAACTACGTGCCGCGGCCGTAGTGCGTTATAATGCCAGCCGTCCACGAGCTTAATTGGAAAGACGGGCGAGTAATATGGCAGACATTAACAAAATGAACCGCACTTGGCTGTGCAGTGTGGTTTTTATGGATATTGTAAATTACTCCTCGCAGTCCGATGAACTCCAGATCAAATGGAAGGACCGGTTCAACGGTTATCTGGCCAGCGCGATCAAAGATGTGCCGGAAGACGAGCGCGTTATTCTCGACACTGGCGACGGGGCCGCTATCTGCTTTCTGGGTGCTCCGGAAGCCGCGATGTTTGCCGCACTCGAGCTGTGGCATTCCCTGCTTCTGGATGAGCGGGAGCAGCAACCTCCGTTGCGCGTCCGAATTGGCATCAACCTGGGTCCCATCAAATTGGTCAGGGACATCAATGGCGCCCCCAACGCGATCGGCGACGGAATGAACGCCGGACAACGCGTGATGAGCTTCGCGGGAGAGAACCAGATCCTGGTCTCGCAATCATTCTTCGAGGTAGTGAGCCGTCTGTCGGACGACTACAAGACTCTGTTCCGGCTGAAGGGAGTGGAGAAGGATAAACACGTTCGGGAACATACCGTGTATGACCTGTCGCCTCCAGGCGCGGAACACGCAAATGTCCCGCCGGCGGTCGCCGTAGCGCAACCTTCGGCGTCACCGGAGAGGGTTGCTCAGAAGGCTCCGGAAACTCGTCCGGAGAATAAGGCTCGCGCCGCAAGCCGTTCGCTTCTACTGCTGGTTGGCGCCATCGCTGTAGCCGTAGTTGCCGCCGCGGGAGCATGGCACTTCTTCGGTTCCGCTGTTCGGTCGAAAGCGGCGACACAGGCTCCGGCTCCATCACCCGTGCCCACAACATCGAAAGCGGCCGCTACACCGGTTGCAGCAGCCGCCCAGGCAGCGTATGACGATGGCATGCGTCTGACTGACAACCACGATGCGGAGGGCGCCGTGCGACGTTTCGACGACGCCATCAGCGCACAGCCGGATTATATCGACGCCTACGTGGGACGCGCTGAGGCCCGGCGAAGTCTGATGCAATACCCATTGAGTCTGGAAGACTGCGACAAGATCATACAACTCAACCCCGACGAGCCCCGAGGCTACAATTGCCGCGGGCTCGGCCGCCAGCTGCTCCAGCAGTACGACGCGTCGCTGGCCGATTTTAACGAAGCCATTCGACGGAAGCCGACCTTCGCACACGCCTATGGGAACCGCGGAACGACCTACAGTCTTCTTCAACAGAACGATCGCGCCATTCAGGATTTCGACGAAGCTATTCGTCTCATGCCCCGCAATCCGACGTTCCGTGTAAAACGCGGCAACGCCTACAGCGCCCTCAAGCACTACGATAAGGCCATTCAGGACTACACCGAAGCCATACGGCTTAAGCCCGATGATAGGAATGCGTACAAGTTCCGCGCCTTGGCCGAGGAGGCGTCGGGTGACGCTGCGGGGGCTGCCGCCGATCGCGCTCAGATGCGGGAAGCGCGGCGAGAGAAGATCAAGTAGCAGACTTCGAGTCGCGTTGAATCACCACCCGATCAAAGGCCGCGAGCAGCTCCTCACGGCTGGAATAAGGGCCTGGAGTGTAGGCTCGCGATTGGATGCCGGCCTGCGAGAGTTCGACAATGTGCCAGTCCTGGCGGTTGGTGAGGTCCCAGAACTCGATGGCGTCGTCGGCGACGAAATCCGGCTTCGCCAGTTCGGCCGGATGGAAATACCACTCGCAGACGATTTCAGTGCGGTCCACCGCTCGCGGCCAGAGCGTGTGAATCATCATGTAGTCCGGATGCAGGCTGAGCAGCAGATTGGGATAGACAACGTAGTAGCAGACCTTGCGGCGCTCGTCCTCGCCGAGGCCGGGCAGGTAATCCCGCCGCCGCTTGCCGTCCACGCTCATGGTTTCAGCGCCCGCGCGGAAACCCATTGATCCGCCGATGTAGGTGGGCTGCGGCGCTTCGTTATCCGAACCCATGTAATCGGTTAACTGGTTCAGCGCCGGGTGCAGCACCGGGCAATGCAGGCATTCATTGTAGTTTGCCACGATGAGCTTCCAGTTGGCTTGAACGTCATATACGATTCGCTTGTGCAAGCGCAGTTCCGCCATGCGCCAGGGAGCGAAGCGCGCGGGTAAATCGGCAAGCTGAAGCGCCAGCGGATCGGGACGCGAGCCTGCGTTGAGGAAAATGTGGCCGTCCCAAACGTCAGTGTGGAGCTTGTGAAGCGGGTAATCGAGACGCTCGAACGTTTCAAGGCGATCCATATGCGGCGCGCCCAGCAGGCGGCCGTCGAACGCGTAGGTCCAGCCGTGATAAGGGCACTGAATTCTGCCCGCGAAACTACCCTCGGGAGCGGAACACAAGCGCGTGCCCCGGTGACGGCAGACGTTATAAAAAGCTTCCACAGAGCCGGAATTGCCGCGAACCACGATAATACTTTCGCCCGCGATCTCGCGCAGGAAGTAATCGCCCGCGTTGGGAATGCTGTCGGCGCGGCCGGCGCAGATCCAATCTTCGAAAAAGAAATTCTCGAGCTCCGCGCGGAAGAGCGCGGGATCCGTGTAGTAGCGCGCCGGCAGTGTTTTAGAAACGGTGCTCAAAAGTATCTCCTGCTGTTGTGGAGTCACGCTGCTATAAATGTTAAGCCAGCAGGAGCAGAGCGTGCCTGGGCGGTGGGATACACTGCTCCTATCGATGCGATTTCTGGATCGCCGTGACGCGGGAAGACAGCTGGCTGGGAAACTCTCCGGTTACGCCGGCGATCCGAGCGTCCTGGTGCTGGGCTTGCCGCGCGGAGGCGTGCCGGTGGCGTTTGAGGTAGCTCAAGCGCTCGAAGCGCCGCTCGACGTGTTCGTGGTCCGCAAGCTGGGCGTGCCCGGTCGCCGCGAGCTGGCCATGGGCGCAATCGCCAGCGGAGGACTACGGGTTCTCAATTCGGACGTAATCGGGAGCTTGAGAATCGCCCCGGCTGAGGTGGAGTCGGTCGCCGCCATGGAACTCCTGGAGCTCGAGCGCCAGCAGCGACACTACCGGGGTGACACGCCATTTCCCAACCTGGGGGGGGCGCGCGATTATTGTGGTAGACGACGGGCTGGCAACCGGATCGACCATGCGGGCCGCGGTACGGGCGCTCCGGCAAATCGGCCCGAAACAGATCGTCATCGCCGTGCCCGTGGCGGCATCCGAAACCGCGCGTAGCTTGGCCAAGGAAGCCGACGTCGTCTGCCTGAGCACGCCTCCCGATTTCCAGGCCGTTAGCACCTGGTACGAGGACTTCTCGCAAACCAGCGACGAGGAAGTGCGCGCTTTGCTGGAATCGGCCTCGCACGCGGCTGCGCCTTGAAGGTATTAGCGATAGGACAGGAGGGCGAGTTGAATGTGCCTGCGGCGGCGACCGGCGTGGTGATCTTCGCGCACGGCAGCGGCAGCTCGCGCCATAGCCCGCGCAATCGCTACGTGGCCGATGTTCTCAACCAGGCCGGTTTGGCAACGCTGCTCATCGATTTGTCTGGCGCGGAAAGTCTGGTGGCAATCACGCGCTGGCTGAGTCATCGGCCGGAAGTAGAAGGTCTGAAAATCGGATATTTTGGCGCCAGCACCGGCGCGGCCCTGGCGTTAGTCGCTGCCGTTGAGATTCCAGATCTGATTCACGCCGTGGTATCGCGCGGCGGGCGAATCGATCTCGCGGGCGAGGCACTTTCGACAGTGCAGGCTCCCACGCTTGCGATCGTCGGCGGCAACGATCCGGTGGTGCTGGAGCTGAACCTGAAGGCGCTCGCGCAAATGCGCTGCCCGAAGAGTCTCGAAATCATTCCAGGCGCGGGCCACTTGTTCGAGGAGCCTGGGGCGTTGGAGCAGGTGGCCACGCTGGCGCGAGACTGGTTTGCCGGCTCCTTTGCGGCAAGCCGAGCTACGATCGCGGTTCCGTAACTGGTCCGCGCAAAATAGCAGCCTCTTTGATCCGCGCCAGTTCGCGGCGCGCGATGGCCGCCCATGCGCTGGCCGGATCCATCGTGAGGTACGCCTTCCAATGGCGCACCGCCCGCAGCGGCTGTCCCATGGATTGATACAGCAGCGCGATGTTATAGTGCGCGTCCGCGTATCTGGGATGAATGCGAATCGCGGCAATGTAGTGGTTCAGCGCCGCCGGGCGGTCGCCGCGTTCATCGTACAGATTGCCGAGATTGAAATGGGCCAGTGCATAATTGGGATCCACCTCGACGGCCTTGCGATAATAGCGCTCCGCCTCCTGCCAGTCCTTGGCGTTGAAATAAAGGGTCCCTAAATTAACCAGAGCGCCAGCCGAGGTTGGATCGATTTCGGAGGCCTTGTGATAGGCCGCGATCACTTCTTCGACGGGCGCGCCGGTCTGCTCCAGATCGAGCCCCTTTTCAAACCAGTGCTCCGCCTCGAGCCGGGCCTTCAACGCCCGCGACGCATCCGATGCTCCCGTGGTTCGCCCGGGAAACGAGAGCAGCTTGCTGATTTCGGCGGCGTCGAAATCCAACAGCAACTGGCCCGAGATGGGCTCCATCTTCTGGCCGGCGAACTGGACCTCCAGCTTTTTACCTTGGGAGTAGATTTTGAGTTCGGTGAGTGGGTTCTCCACCTCGCGCAGGTGCTTTCGCACCGCCTGGATGGTTTTGCGGATCTGCGCTGCCGAGACCTTGCTCTTGCGCAGACCGACCAGGGTTCGGAGCGCCAAAATGTCGGAAAAACTGAAGGAATCTCGCGAGGAACCGTCGGAAGAAAGCAGGTTCTGCTTCTCCCAGCTCTCGAGTTGACGTTTCGAGACGCCCAGCCGCCGGCGAACCTCTTCGCGTGAGTAGGCCTGCTGTGTTGCGGAAGCGGGCACGGTGAAAGTGTAACAGAGGCGCGATGCGTGGCGGCAGTCTTAATTGAGTACGAAGCGCTTTGAGCGCGAATCAGTTATTAAACCGCTTCAGCGCGCAGCCGCGGCAAGGATAGTTTGTCGCGCGGAAATACGCGTTCCAGCCGATCCACAAATTGCGGCGTATCGCGCACCGGAACCAAGCTCATGTTCACCCGCGCGCTCAGGATGGTGAACGCCAGCAGGAACGAACCAATCACCGCCTGTGTCAGAATCAGCAGCGAGACGCCACACACGCAGGCGGCCCAGAAGGGAACCACCAGATGAGCGCTCCAGCTCACGACGGCAACGGTGACAGTGAGCGCAGCCAGCAGTGCGGTGAGCGCCGAAGCCGCCACCAGCAAGCGCGTACTGACGACGTCGCTGAAAACCGAAATAGAACTGAAGCCATGCACCAACAGCGCCACGAAATTCATCTTGGACTCCCCGGTCATCCGGCGGCCCCGATCCATGGGCACCGTCAGGTACGGGAGCCGGGCACGGATGATCGCCGCCGCGTAATGGTTCCAGATTTCGGAAACGATCACCAGCCGCTCCACAGCCTGCCAGGGCAGGATGCTGAAGTTGCCCACGCGAACGCGCACGCCCGTCAGCAGCCAATGGCTGGTGCGATAGAGCCAGTAGCTGAGCCGGAATCCGATTTTCTCCAGCCGCTTGGCGCGTTCCGCGAAAATGATGGTTCTCTGTCCGTGGCGGCGGTACTCGTCGATCAAACGCGGAACATCTCGGGGGCGGTCTTCGCCATCCCCATCCATCACCACCACGGCCGCGCAAGGCAGATTTGTATGGATATGAACCAGTCCCACCGCGATGGCCCGCTGGTGTCCGAGGTTCCGGCGCAAGTGCAGGATCTGGACCGAATGCAGATGCTCGAAATGCTGGGCCAGGAGCGCCGGCTGCAGAGGCTGCGTAGAACCATCGTTGACGAGCAGAATTTCGACGCGCGTGCCACAGTCCTTGAGGGCGTGGTCTAGGGCCGGCAGCAGCATTGCCACGGCGCTCCAGTCGTTGAAAACCGGGATTAAGATGACCAGCCGCGAGGTATGATCCTGCTCCATCATCGCCGCTCGGGAGATCGGCAGAATCCAGCGATTTCTTCAGCAGCTGGTTCGCCGGATCAGGCGTTTTCGATTGCGAGCGCCTGCTCAACCGCATCGCAAAGCGCGTGACCCAACAGGATATGGCATTCCTGGACGCGCGGCGTTTCGTCGGTTGGCACCGCGATCAATGTGTCCACCAGACCGCGCAGCCGGCCGCCCGAGGCTCCGGTAAAGCCGATCGTAGAGAGCCCCAAGCGCCGCGCGCAAAGGGCCGCTTCAATCACGCTGGGCGAGTTGCCCGAGGTGCTGATGGCCACGGCCACGTCGCCCGGCGCGGCCAGGGCCTCGAGCTGGCGCGCGAAGACCTGGTCATATCCATAGTCATTTGCGATCGCCGTCACCGCCGAGCTGTTGGAATGCAGCGCCAGCGCGGGTAGCGGACCGCGTTGCCGCAAATAACGTCCCACAAATTCCGCGGCAAAATGCTGCGCGTCGGCTGCGCTGCCGCCATTGCCGAAGAACAGCGCTTTGTGGCCGGAGCGGTAGGCGGACACCAGCGCGCCGGCTGCCTCGGTGAGCGCGGGAAGGCAAGCGTCGATGAGGCGCTTGTGCACTTCCACGCTACGCTCGATGTTGGTTCGAAGAATGCCGGCAGTCGCGTGAGACACTGTCGCATTATTTTACATTGATTCTCCGCTGTTCAAACCGCAGCCATTCATCCGCGATCCTCTTCCGCTACCTTTGGCAGATCCTGCGGATCGGGATCGAAGCCGGATTGCCGGCCTGCGGTGGCGTTCAGAGACTCCAGCAACGCTCCCACGTCCGAGGAGAATGCGGTCGCGGCGTCGAGCTTTCCAGGCACCGGCCCCACTTCCACCATCGTGTTCTCGATCGCGAGCCACGCGGGAGCCGGCCGCAGCTCTTCGACGCGGCCAATCCAATGATTCCCGTCCCATCGCAGGCCGCTCGCGGAGTAGAATTCGCGGCACACTTGATTGAACTGCGTTTCCTGGTAGTGCCCCACCACCAGGCAATCGTCCGGCGCCAGCATCCTTACTGCATTCAGGAGCGCGTATTCGATGCCGAACCCGAAGGCCCGGCAACTCAGCACGAAGATCGGGATCTCGATTCGGTCGGCGTGCCGGTCAACCTGCATGATTCCAACTACGCCCATCGTCCCAAACTTGTCGGCCGCCTGCGCCTGGACGATGGTGTTGCGCGTACCCATTCCACTGGCGAGCTCGCGTTCGGTGGCGCGGCTTCCACAGAGATTGAATTGATTTGTGCGATTGATAAGTTCCGCCGCCCGCTTCAGGCCCGTGCGGGTGACCTCCTGGATCTTAACGGAAAGCCCAAGCGCGGTGAAGGCCGCCGTTTCATCTTCAACCGCGTGCGCCATTTGCGACAGACCGCTGACAAATTGTTCGCGCCCCACCCGTTCGTGATAGAGCTTGGTGCGATCCTCCTCCGGATTCGCCGGCAGGCCGTCCCGCCAATGGGCCAGAAAACGCCACGTGGCAGGCTCAGTGGCGTCCAGCGCAAGAATCTCGGGAAACGCATTCCGCATCCGTTCCAGCTCATCCGGCCGATCGTCGATGAAAACGAAGTCCTTCACTTTTAAGTTGAGCTCATCGCGAATACTGGCCAGGTTTGCGGTCTTGGGTTCCCAGTTGATGCGCGGAGCGACGAAGTCCTCCAGTTGGAGCGCGGCTCCCGACCAATGCACGTTTTTCGGATCGTTCTTTGAAATGATCGAAAGCAGCACGCCTCTGCGCCTCAATTCCTTGAGCGCGGCTTGCCTGTCCAGGAAGTGGCTCACCGGCCCTTCCCCGATTACGCCATCCCACAGCGTGTTGTCCAGGTCGCACACCACGGCTTTCTTATTCGTGAGGAACGCGTTTGAGTACAGGGCTTCGAAATACGGACCTCGACCCAGCTCTACTCCGAGCCTGGTTGGATGCAAAGCGTGGCTCTGCAGATAGATTCGGCCGAGTTCCAGTTCACTCCGGCCGGCGCGCAGCGCAGCTTCGTCCAGCAGTTTCACGCGCGATCCGTCCCGCTCGGCGAGTTGTCGAGCCACGGCTTGGTTGATCATCCGCCGTGCGCGGTTTCGATTGCGCCACGTCAGCAGATGCTTCGCCAGCCCCGAAACACGTCCGGATTGTTGAATCGCGCCGGCGGTGTTGTGAACGTAGATCGGACAGTCGAGGTGCCCTGCCAGCGTGTCCAGAGTGCGGAATACCTCTGCCAGCATTGCGTTCACGTGGCCCACGATTTTCGAAGCGGGCCACAGGCCACTCCGCGGTTTCAACAATAGGTCGTATTCGGGCAGGAAGGTGTGGCTGAACGGGCTGAAGAATACCAGGTCGAATGCATCGGGAGCAAAGGCGCGGATCCGGTTTCTCAACGCCGGCTGCACGCGGTCATTGAGCAGCGTCGGCCGGATGCGGATCTGCGCTTGAGCGCACGGACCCAGCAGCGCGGGTATCACTTCGAATTGAAGGCAATCGCCAATAAAGAGAATTCGCTGCTCGCGGGTGGTCGGTTGGGCCAGGAACAAGGCGATCCGCTCCAGAGTTGCGGCGAGAAGCTGAATCGCTTCGGAGGAGACCTGGGACCGCAGCGTATCGATCCACGATATCCGGACCAGTTCGATGGCGCGGTTCGGTTTGTAATCGCTCGGAACGCCTTCTTTTTTCGACAGGTCCGCGACGAGTCTGGAATGAACCCAGCCGGCAAACAACTCAAGCAGCAACGGGTCGCCGGTTTCGAAATGAGCCGCCAGCAAATCGATCGCCGTCAAGAGCTGCGACCGTCCCCATTCCTCCAGCTCTTCGAACGGCAGTGCGATCCGCCAGGTCGCACAGGCCTTATCCCGTACCGCCGAATAGAACGCGCTGCTGAGCGCCGTCCGATTTCGGCGAAGTGCCGCTGCCAATACTTTCCTCGGCCGGGCGGCCGGTCTAAAGAGCGGCATGGATGCAAACCCCCACATAGTGGGGTCGGCAATGTTCCGCTCGCCCGGCATACGGTGAATGCCTGATTCCGCGCCCGCGTCCGCCTGATAAACCGTACCTGTTTCTTAGTCGCCGGCCCCTTCTGCGTGCAGCGCAGGGGCCACGTACAATGGAGATTCCATGAAGATCATCGTCACCGGCGGAGCCGGGTTCATCGGATCGTGTTTCGTGCGCTTGGCTCTAGCGAATCCTGCGCTTGAGATC
>Ga0302326_10005222_pt1 | contig 29656 bp, 31 predicted proteins | sample Palsa_T0_3_FD_202264 | JGI IMG/M metagenome (GOLD analysis project Ga0302326, IMG submission 202264) | Peat permafrost microbial communities from Stordalen Mire near Abisko, Sweden - Palsa_T0_3 | ecosystem: Environmental > Terrestrial > Soil > Palsa > Peat permafrost | place: Sweden: Abisko... | reverse complement strand
CCCAGATTGGAGCCGAGCGCGATGTAGGCCGTAGGCATCGAAGTGGCCCTAGGATACAGCCCAAGATTGCAGGTCGCGGTACGATGCCCCTATGCGCATCGCCTTCTTCGGGGGCACCTTCGATCCGCCGCATCGCGGCCACATCGCAATCGCCCGAGCGGCGATCGCGCGGCTGGGCCTAGACCAGGTGCTGGTCGCGCCCGTCGCCACCCAGCCGCTCAAAGGCGGTTCTGGCCACTCCAGCTTTGCGGACCGGTTAGCCATGGTCCGCTTGGCCGTAACGGGCGAGCCAGGGCTGGTGGCTAGCGATGTAGATGCTCCTCTGCCCAGCGGGCGACCGAACTACACCTTCGAAACTCTGCAGCGGTTACGGAATCGTCTCCAACCCACGGATGAACTGTTTTGCCTGCTGGGCGCCGATTCCTTCTTTACTTTGAGACGCTGGCACCATTGCGCGGCGCTCCTGCTTTTTTGCGATTTCATCGTGGCCGGCAGACCCGGATTCTCCCTTGAACAGATCAATGCGGCGCTGCCCCATGGAGTGCAAAACACGAGCGAAGCCCGGGAACCCGGGTTCACCCGCTTTACCCTCGCAGGGCCTTCAGGCGAAAGCGCTGAGCTTTATCTGTTACCCGATCTGGACCAGGACATCTCCGCCACGGAGATTCGCGCCGCTTTGGCCGAGGGCTCAGAGCGGCAAACCGTGCTCGCCCCCGCTGTAGCGGAGTACATTCGATCCCACGCGCTCTATCGACCCGAAACCCGGGATACCATAGAGACTGACAGTAGAGCAGGCAAGAGCAAGGAGATTTGACCCAACCGAATGGCAACTACGGAAACGCGCCGCATGGTTTTGGCCGCCGCGCAGGCTTGCGAAGACAAGAAGGCTGAGGACACCCGCATTCTCGAACTCGACACATTGGACTCCGGTTTCACCGACTTTTTTCTGATCTCGAGCGGATCGAACGAACGCCAGACGCAGGCGATTGCGGAAGAAATCGAAGCACGTCTAAAACGGGATTTTCAAACCTACCCCAACTCCGTAGAGGGCCGGCGGCAGGGCGAATGGATTTTGATGGACTACGTGGATTTCGTCGTCCACATCTTTCTGACAGAGAGGCGGGCGTACTACGACATTGAGCGGCTAAGGAAGTCGGCGCGCACCATCGACGTTGAGCAATTGAAGGCAATGCTGGTGGAAAAGACAGTGGAGTCGCGCAGCAAGCCGGCGAAAAAACCGGTAGCAGTGAAGGTGAAAAGGACCGCCAAGAAGGCCGTGGTCAAGAAAACCATCGCAAAGAAGGCGAGCGCCGGACGTAAGTCCGCTATAAAAAAGGCTACCAAACGGGGCAAATAATAGAAGTCAATGAAGTCTACGCGCTGAAGAGTGTGCGTGCGGACTCCACTGTGAACCCAGTCCCGCCAAGGACGGCTTCAAGCCCCCGAAGTGGCACATTAAGTGCCGGGATCCCACTCAAGCCCCACGGCACGCCGGGGCAGCAACAGAAGGTTTGAATGGGGCACCCAGCATTTGTTGCAGGTTCGGTGAGAACTATGGTGGGGCTTCGCCCGGCGATCTATCTTCACAATCCAGAATGTGCTGCCCTTTTTCAGATCCGCATTGGCATGATCACGTAGCGGTACTTGAAGTCATCCGCTGGGTCTTCCGGCCTCATCTGGCCGGCCGATTGGGCGTCTTTGAACTCCAGCCGGACTTCGCCGTTGGATCCCACAGCCCTGAGAAAATCAATCAGGTAGGTTGAGTTGAAGCCCACCACGATGGGGTCGAAGCTGTAGGGAGTTTCGATCGTGTCTTCCGACTCGCCCGATTCGGTCGAGGAAGAGGAGATCTTCATCTCGTTCTGTTCCAAGCGAATCTTGATTGCGCCGGATCGTTCATCGGCGAATTGAGCCACTCTTTGGATCGAACCCATCAATTCTTCGCTGCGCACTACCACGAATTTATTGTTATCCCGAGGCAGCACCGCTTCGTAGTTGGGGAATTGGCCGGTAAGCTTGCGCGTTGTAAGCACGCGGTGGCCTAGACGGAAGAATAGAGTGTGCTCGTCGTCAAAAAAGTCGAGCGACTCTCCGTCGTTATCGGCGAGCAGCGACTGCAGCTCAGCCAACGCCTTACGCGGGATTAAGGTCTTCTTTTCACCGCTGATATTCTCGAGCGTTTCGCCGGTCTTTTCAATGTGCGCCAGACGGTGGCCATCGGTCGCGACCATAGACAAAGACTCTGCTTTCAAAATCAGCAGCGCGCCATTGAGGGTATAGCGTGATTCCTCATTGGAGATAGCGAAGATGGTCTTTGAGATCATGCCTTTGATGGAGGCAGCGGACAGTTGGGTGAGGCCAGTCTCAGGAAACTCCGGTACCTGAGGAAAATTGGCCCGCGCCATGCCCACCATCTTGGTGTTGGAGCGGCCGGAGCGAATCTGCACCCAGTGGTTCTCCATAAGCTTGATGGAGATGTCGCCATCGGGCAGCAGCTTGACATAGTCGAAAAGCTTGCGCGCGGGAATGGTGCATGCGCCAGGTTTTTTTACTTTCGCCACACAGGATGTTCGGATGCTCTGATCCAGGTCGGTGGCCGTAATAGTGAGGCGGTCGACGCGATCTGCGTCGCCTTCCCCCTGGCCGGCCTCGAGGAGAAAATTGGAGAGGATAGGGATCGTCGTCTTGCGCTCGACGACGCTTTGCGTTGCACTCAGCTCACGCAGCAGGTCCTGACGGCTCACGGTGATCTCCATCGTTGCTGCTCCCTGTGCGACCGGTCTCTCCTGCTCAACGCCCGCGCTAAGCATGGTTTTTTCCCCCTTGTCGGTTTGACTCACTCTACACCACCCCGAAGCTGCATGAGCATCTTAAGCGCGTTGTTTCTGTGGATTCCCGGTGTGAAACAGGAACAACCGGACGGCAAATATCCCGGCTACTATGAAAAGCCTTAAAAAAGTATTCCTTATTAGTAGTAGTAACCGTTGACGCCGGAAAAGTGGAAAGAAAGCCGGAAACCAAGCGGAAGGCGTAGATGGCGCCCATTCCCGTTTTAGAAAACTGGACGCCCGCGAAATGAAAAGCAGGAAGACTGCCGAATATCTTCGAGTTGGGTCCCGACTTCCCCACGGTCTGCACAGCCAAGCCGTGAGAGGCTGTGGAAAGCGGCTGCCGCGAGTGCAAAGTGCGGTCAAATACAGGCCTGATGCGTGTCGCGAAGAACCCGGCTTTGCACATAGTTTCCCTACTGGTGCATTCAGAGAATTGCTCCCATTCGGAATTACTCTAGGGCGCCTTCACCCAGACTTCCTGATGGCGGTCGTCGGAGAAGGTAAGCCCGGTGACGCGGCCGTCGGTTCCCTTCTCGAATGTGATGCGCGTGCTGCTGCCGCTGGGATAAAAAAACCGATCCGGAAGCTCAGGCAGTAGCTCCGTCTGGTCGCCCGTACGGTTGCGGGACATCAACTTGTTGCCCTGACGAAAAACAGTGAGCTGGGTCACCCCGGCATCGACATACTCCCCCTGATAAGCGTCATAGACACTGGGATCAACGTGAATCGGCGGAGGATGGATGGGGATGATCCGCTTCTCGGCGTACGGCTTCATGGTGGCGATATCGGAAAGCCGATGGGAGAGAAACCACTGTGGTAGCTGCGGGTCAACGTAGGCTCGGTCCCAGGCGTTGTGATGGTAGTTGGCGTACTCCCAAAAGCGCACATTCCCACCCGCCGCACTGATGGCGGAATACATAATCTGCGACTGAGCCGGGGAAACAACCGGATCGTCGGCGCCATGAAAGAGCCATACTGGCGTGCGGCCAATGGCTTTGACATATTCCGGAACAAGCTCTGGCTGGTGCCAGCGGCCGGGGGCGTACGACCAGTAGATGCCTCCGCAGACGGGAGCGATCGCGGCAAAACGGCCCGGATAGTCCTTAGCGATCTCCCACACGCCGTAGCCGCCGAGTGACATGCCGGTGAGGTAGAGACGCTGGGGGTCGCCGTGGAACTCTTTCACTTCAGCATTCAGCGCAGCCATAGCCATGGCCATGATCTCGGGGTCTGTCCAATGATGATGGTTGTAAGGGACTTGGGGCATGACCACCACGAAGGGCCAGCGCTCGTAGTGGGAGCGCAGCGCGTTTGGCAGGCCTACCTGGGTTTCGTCGAGCCCGTCCGAACCGCGCTCTCCGGAACCATGGAGAAACAGGATGACTGGCCACTTTTGTTTCGGGGTCCAGTCCATGGGGAGGTACACCGCATAGTGGTAGAGGGTGCCATTGACGGTAATCGTGCGGTTGAGAAATCCCGTGTCTTGCTGGCGGGCGTAGGCTTGCGGCCCCAACCCCGGGACTGCACCGAGGAGGAGCCCGGTGAGCAGATAAGCAGCCAAACAAGACGCGCGGCGCGGCGAGCCGAAGCAATACATAGACAACTTGAGCATACCGGGAGCGCCCAAACCAGGAAAGGCAAGTCCGCGCGGCAGCCCGGCTTCAAGGAAGTTTCGCAATCCCTGTCGCCTGATAAAGATCGCGACGAGTGGTTTTCCTTGGGAGAAAACCACCAAAGGCCCTATCACTTCGGTCTACACCAATTGCGAAACTTCCCTAGCCGTTGAGCGTCTCCAGCAGCTTGTTGATGGTGCGGTTGAGATCTTTGTCGGCGCGGCGCTGCTCATCGATCTTGGCGATGGAATGCATCACTGTGGTGTGATGCTTGCCGCCGAACTGGCGTCCAATTTCCGGGAGGGAGGCCTCGGTCATTTGTTTAGCCAGATACATGGCGATTTGGCGGGGAACGACCACGGAACGGGAATTATTTTTTTGCTTCAGCTCTGCCACCCGCATGCCGAACTGCTCGGAGACGGCGCGCTGTATCGCTTCAATCGTAATCTTGCGTACCTGAGTATCGATAAACTGCTTGAGGCACAGCTGGGTGGTAGGCAGGGTGAGCTCGGCGCCATTGAGCCTGCACCAGGCCAGCAACCGCACCAGCGCCCCCTCAAGTTCGCGCACGTTGGTGCGCACGTTGGAGGCGATGAAGAGGGCGATGTCGGTAGGCAGTAGAACGTGCTCACTCTCTGCCTTTTTTTGCAGAATGGCGACCTTGGTCTCCAGGTCGGGGGGCTGAATATCGGCGATCAATCCCCACTCAAACCGGCTGCGCAGGCGGTCCTCGATCTCCGGCAACTCTTTGGGCGGACGATCGGAGGCGATAACAATTTGCTTCATGCTCTCGTGCAGAGCGTTGAAGGTGTGGAAGAACTCTTCCTGAGTCCGTTCCTTTTGTGCCAGGAACTGGATGTCGTCAATCAGCAAAAGGTCGACGGAGCGAAACTTATCGCGAAAGCTGGTCATTTTGTCGTAGCGCAGCGAGTTGATCATTTCGTTGGTGAATTTCTCGCTGGAGACATAGCAGACGGAGCATTGCGGCTGACGCTTCTTCACCTCATGACCGATGGCGTGCATCAGATGGGTCTTGCCCATGCCGACACCGCCATAGATGAAAAGGGGGTTATACGCTTTTGATGGGCGCTCGGCGACCGCCTCGGAGGCAGCGCGGGCGAACTGATTGCCATTGCCGATGACGAAGGCCTCAAAGGTGTAGCGCGGGTTGAGCTGCGCGGCCGTGGTCCAGTCAAACTTGGCCTGCTGCGGCGCCGGCATGGGCGCTCCGCGGTTGCCTGCGCGCTGGGCGCCGGCGGAGTGGGAAGGGACCGGGGCGAACCCCCCATCCTCCCGCACTCTGACTGTGGCTGGATCTTCCTGGGGGATGACGAAGGAAACGTCATCGAACTCCAAGTGGAAAGCGTCAATGGCTTCCTGAATGAGATCGCCATAGCGGTCGCCTATGTGCTGGAACTCGGGCGTGGGCACCCGCACGAAAAGCATACGGCCAGTGATGTGGCTAAAGCGCGTGGGCTTGAGCCAGGTATCAAAGGATTGCCGGTTGACCTTTTTTTCAAGTGCACCCAGGATTCGTGCCCATGGATTGGGAACGGCGGGGGCCGTGGCGACAAAAGACATACGCTTCCTTCGTTCAACGCCGACTGCCTGATACTTTCAGCAAAGTGCAAAAGAGCAAGCCGCTCCGGTAACAGCCGTGCGTGCCATTGTAGCTCCTGTGCTTAGGAACTGCTGTGGGGGAACAAGCCCCTCGCGAAAGTATCCAGATCGAAAGATCAGGTAGTGTGGACGTGCAGAAAATCAATCTTGATCGGAGCCGATACTAGCACAGTTACAAGGCCGTGCAACGGCTCATTCCGGGCAAAAATTTCTTTCTTTCCGGAGTTGCACCATGCGCAGTGAAAGGCGGAACTCCGGCGGCGCTCTCTAAGGCCAGAGACCTCGAGGTGCTTTGCTCTTTCGCCTGAATCCGTTATACTTAAAGCTTGCCTTCAGGCATAAATTTTAGAGTGAGATACAGGAGCGCAGTGTTATGCCCAAGCGCACATTCCAACCGAACCGCCGCCATCGGGCGAAGACACACGGCTTCTTGACGCGGATGAAAACCAAGGCCGGGGCAGCGGTGCTTTCTCGCCGCCGCGCCAAAGGCCGCAAGCGCGTTTCAGTAAGTGCCGGCTACCGTGATTAGCGCTGCTTAACCAGTAGCGACGCGAAGTACGTGCCCTGCCTGAATTCACCCAAAGTCCGTTGGCGTGAGGGAATTATAGGGTGACGGTTCTTACGCAAAGCGACCTGCGGCTGCGCAAGCACGCTGATTATCAACGCGTCTACCAGCGGAGCCGCAAACACTTTTCGCGCTCCATGACTTATTTCTTCGCTGAGCGGACGTCCACTCCGCCCAAGGGTCCGCGCATTGGGCTGACCGCCGGGCGGGTTCTAGGGAAAGCGGTGGAGCGGAACCGCATCAAGCGGCGCATGCGCGAGGCGGTTCGGCTGAATATGGCCTTGCTCACACGAGACGTCGACGTCGTGCTGCATCCTCGGCGAACGGTTCTGACCATCGAGTTCGCCGGCTTGCAAAGCGAAGTATCCAGGGTCTTTGCCATGGTGGAGAAAGCTGGGGAGAAGCGGGATGGGCATTCCTGAGGTGTACGGCCGCTGGGTGTCACCGCTGCTGCACTCTGTCAGCGGGGTCTCCGGCGCGTGCCGTTTTCAGCCGACGTGCTCTGAATATGCCATGGGCGCTGTCGTCCACCACGGAGTGCTTTGCGGCGCAGCACTCGCTTTGTGGCGCGTCCTGCGCTGCAATCCTTTCGGCCGGGGAGGCTTTGATCCGGTTCCGGGGACATATCCTATCCCTGCCACCCCACGCCAGTCCCACCGCCGCTTCCGCACAGATGATCCCCGCCATTTACCATAAGACTGTGGCTCGAGGCGCCCTTGGTGTCGCGTGCCGCCAGATCGTACGATCGACAGGAACTCTCTTTGGCCGAAATACGCAATCCTAATCAGCCGGGTGGCGGTGGGCAGGACTCACGCACTCTCCTTATCTTCTCCATCGTCTTTGTTTTAATCTTCCTTGGTCTGCAATACTTTGGACCGAAGAAAAAGACGCAACCGGAGACTCCGGCTGAGGTGGCTTCGACTTCCACGTCCAAGGAGCCGATTAGCCCGGCCTCCGCTGTGCCCCCAGGCTCCGCCCTGAGCGCTGCGGGAGCTGCCTCCGCCAAGGCGTCCGCCGACGCGGTGGTTGCTGCTTCCGAAACCACGACGGTGGTGGAGAACGAGCTGTACCGGATCACTTTTTCCAATCGCGGCGGCCAAGCCGTCTCCTGGATTCTGAAGAAGTACAAAGACGATGCAGGTAAGCCTCTGGACCTGGTCAACCCAAAGGCAGCAGCCAAGGTTGGATATCCCCTCTCACTCTGGACCTATGATGCAAGCCTGCGCAACCAGCTGGTGCAGGCGTTGTATGTGCCCTCGGCTACGGGCACATTGAATGCTCCTGCCACGCTTACTTTTACCTACTCCAATAACGGCCTCGAGGTGAAGAAGGTCCTCACCTTCGATTCGACCTATGTGCTGCATGTGGACGTGACGGCCAGCGATCATGGAAGCCCGGTCACCGCGCTGGTGGCATGGCCGGGCGGCTTCGGCGACCAGGAGACGCTGCCGGATTATGCGGCGTCGCAGTTCGATACCATGCAGGGCGGCAAGAACGAGAACCAGGCAGTGAAGAAGGTTGCCGGGGGCGGCACCCTGCCCGGGCCTTTCGAATGGGCTGGCGTAAGCGACCTATACTTTGCTGCGATTTTTCTTCCCGACTCGCCGCAGCAAACGTTGCTAGTCAGTCTGCATGATTCGATCGACGTGCCGCGTCATGGCAAGACCGATCAGACGGACCCAGCCTCCCTCATTGGCGCCGCGATGGGCGCGACCTCGGGCCACACTAGCTTACGTCTCTTTGCCGGGCCTAAAGTGCTGGACGTGCTGGGTTCCGTGCGGGCCACGGCCAATGGAGGGCAGACCGGGCCGAACCTGGAGGCGGTGGTGGACTTCGGCTATTCGGGCATCATCGCCAAGCCGTTGTTCCTTGCCTTGCGCTGGGTGCACGAGCATATCGTCTCCAACTGGGGCTGGGCCATTCTGGTACTCACCCTGGTGATCAATCTGGCAATGCTGCCGACGCGCATCCAGATGATGAAATCCGCGCTGAAGATGCAGCGCATCCAGCCGGAGATGAACGCGATCAAGGAGAAGTTCAAGAAGTACAAGGCTACCGACCCCCGCCGGGCGGACATGAACAAGGAGATGTTCGACCTGCAGAAGCGCGAGGGCGTGAACATGTTTGGCGGCTGCCTGCCCATGCTGGTGCAGTGGCCCTTGCTGTTTGCGTTTTATCGCATGTTGCTGCACACCATCGAACTGCGTCAAGCGCCATGGTTGTGGCTGCACAACCTGGCTGCTCCCGACCCGCTCCATATTTTGCCGGTCTTCTTCATCGTGACCATGTTCCTGGTGCAGTATCTGACCCCATCGCCGGGGATGGACCCTGCGCAGCAAAAAATGATGGCCTTTACCATGCCAGTGTTTTTCGGTTTCATGACATGGAATCTGAGTTCCGGGCTGGCTCTTTACTGGGCCTTTGGCAACGTGATCAACGTAATCCAGCAGGCAATCATGAACCGCACCGGTATAGGCAAGCAGATGCGTGACATTGCTGCCAAGCGCGCGGCGAAGCGTAGCGGCGGCCGTCAGATAAGCCGTAAGCCTGGACTCGAGCCGCGCAGGCGGCCCGAAGCGGGGGGCTAACCGCGATAGCGGCCGGCGGACGGTCCGCCGCTTATGGCTGACCGCAGATCCACCCCTTACGTTCTGGAGCACACCATAAGCGGCGGTTACCTTGCGTACTTGTTCAATTTCCGCGAGGCTGACTTCCCTCCACGCAAGTGCGATACTAAACCGATGCCGATTGTCGACCACGCGGCTGCAGCTCAGAAGATTGCAGCATTCCTCAAGACCCTTACCACCACTGGCGGCCTGCGATTGAGGTACCGGATCATCGCAGGAGCGGGAGCCCGTGATCCTGACGGCCTGGAAGCCCGTGAGATTTACGTGGAGATGTCCGGGCCGGACGCGGTACTTCTGACCCAGCGCGGAGGCGAGCTGCTGCGAGCGTTGGAACACATCGCGGCCAAGATCGTGCGCCTGGAAGCGGAAGAGCACGATACCATCTCCTTCGACGCCAATTCCTTCAAGGCGCTACGCGCGCGGGAGCTTAAGTTGTCCGCGGAGACGGCGGCTGAGCGGGTCCGTAGCACATCCCAGCCTTATAGCTTTGCACCCATGAGTTCGCGGGAGCGCCGTATGCTGCACCTGGCCTTTCGCGATTTTGCCGATCTCGAAACCGAGAGCAGTGGCGAAGGCTTGCGCCGCTTTGTGGTGGTCTATCCCAAGGGTGCGGAGCGTCCTCGTTCCCGGCCACGGGCGCCTGAGTTTGGCAATTCCAGTGCACGTCCCTCGCGCCGCAACTCGCCTGTCTAAAGGATCGTGAGGCTCCATGCAGCCCGATCCCCATGTTGTTTACCAGAACGAAACCATCGTGGCCATCGCGACCCCGCCTGGCCGCGGTGGTATTGGCATCGTACGGCTGTCGGGCTCTGAGGCGATCCGGATCGCCGAGCCGATGCTGCGCTTACGCAATCCGCTGGTCCACGCGCAGGCCCGCTTCGGGGAGCTGCTGGACCTCGGCACCCAGGAAAAGCTAGACGAGGCGGTGGTGACGTTTTTTGCCGCGCCCCATTCCTATACAGGCGAAGATGTGTTGGAAATTGCGGCGCACGGCTCCCCGGTAGTTCTGGAGACGTTGGTACGTCAGGCACTCGAGGCGGGGGCGCGACTGGCGGCTCCGGGCGAATTTACCCAGCGTGCTTTTTTGGGCGGGCGCATCGACCTTACCCAAGCCGAAGCGGTGCACGACCTGATTGAAGCGCAAACACTCTACCAGGCGCGGGTTGCGGCGCAGCAACTGCATGGCGCTCTTTCCCGCAGGATCAAGCCCATCAAAGAAGGGCTGGTAGCGCTGATCGCTCTGCTCGAAGCCGGCATCGATTTCGCGGAAGACGATGTGGATGTGCTGCCCGGCGCGGCGATCCTGAACAGGATAGAGGAGATTCGTGGGCTGCTGTTGCCGGTTGCGGACAGCTTCGCGCGCGGGCGCATCGTGCATGCGGGGTTGATGCTGGCCATTGTGGGGCGGCCCAACGCGGGAAAGTCTTCGCTCTTCAACCGCATCGTGCAGCGGGAGCGCGCGATTGTCACGGCGACGCCGGGAACGACGCGCGATCTGGTGACGGAGCGTGTTTCGCTGGGTGGAATTCCGGTGGAGCTGGTGGATACCGCCGGCATGCGTGAAGCCAGCGACGAGGCTGAGCAGATTGGTGTTCGCAAATCGCGCGAGGCGTTGGCTGATGCTGACTTGGTGCTGATGGTGCTTGATGCGACCACCGTGCCGGAGCATGAAGAGCTGGAGCTTTTGGCCACGCTGGCCCAGCGGCGGGCGCTGGTAGTGGTAAACAAAAGCGACTTGGCCCACCCGCCGGCTGCAATGGAGGAGGCGCTGACTGGCCTGGGCTTGCCGGTGGTACACACCTCGGCTCTCAGTGGCCAGGGAGTGGGCGAATTGAAGCAGAAGATGCTGGCGCTGGTTAGCGATCGCACGGTGGAGACAGAAAGCGGAATGCTCACCAGCCTGCGCCAATTCCAGGCGGTGACGGCGACGCTGGAAGCGCTCGATGCCGCAAGTGCCGCGGCCGCACAAAACATTCCCCACGAGATGGTGCTATTGGATCTATACGCTGGGCTCCGTCATCTCGACTCGCTCACCGGCGAGACCACCAGCGACGATATCCTGAACCTCATCTTTTCCACCTTCTGCATCGGGAAATAAGAAATAAGTGGTCCTCGCTCCTCACAAGGCCAGCCAGGATCGCATAAATTTCGCCAATGCCATCAAGCCCGACGCGGTTCAGAATCCTGGGGGCGTGGGCGGTGGGGGTGCGGCCTCCACTGCCGGCGCGCCGACGCCAACCCCCACACCCACACCGCCGGGGTATTGCTCGGGAGCTGACTCTGGTGCTTGATTCTGCATGCCGGGATCAGCAGCAGGCGGCACATAGGGATGGCGCGCCCGCGCGGAAGGACCGGGCACAAAGCCATCACCGGAAAAACGCGGAATGCCAAAGTGGCCGCGAAGATGCAGCAAATCGAGCGTGCTGATGTCTCCGTTAAGGGCAATCAGATTGAGATCCTTTGGCGCGGAGACCAGCACCATCATTCCGGTCACATCCATGTGAGAGAAGTTGATCCAGAGGTCGGTCTGCCCGGGGTCGAAAGGGTCCCCCTTGCCGTGAGCCGCGACCAGATGCCGCCAGCCGGCAGCTTCGTATTGCCTGCGGATCAGATCAAGCGCAGCAGGATCGTAGAGGCCGGGCGCGGCGAAGTGATAGCTGTGCACCGAGATACCATTCAGCTTAGCAATGGCATTCCGCGCCTCCTGATCCGAATCGCCGATAAAGTAGCCGGCTACTTGCAGCATGGATCGGTCAAAGGTGAAATCGGTGTGGAAGGCGGCGCGCTGGCCGAGCACCTCGAAACCCTGTGGGACCCAGTTTAGAGGCTGCTGCGTCGGCGCAGCCTGCGCATTTTGCCCATAGACGGCAAGCGATCCTGCGAACAAGAGGGGGAGAAGGGCAAGGGTGGCGCGACGAAACATGGCTGTTTTACTCACTCTGCTTTACTCACTCCCTATGGTAAGACGCCGAAACCCGGGAAAAGTTGTGGCCGAGTACATCCAGCTGGGTACCTCTGCGCTGCGCGAAGTCGACCACCCCTCTAGCATCCACCGCATCTGCCGATAACGCGGACAAGGATGGTATCCACTGACAAGGACACGCATACTTCATGCGGGAGCATTGATTCTCGTCACGCTTGTCTCGGGCAAAGACGGAAGCTCGCAAAGCTCGCTGATGTCCCGAGTGATGGAGGACTTCCCGGCCTTCGCCGCACTCTCTGGTTCCAACGCTGTTTTGCCCTGGACGATTCGTCCATTTTCCAGGATCGGCTTCGACTCACACGCGGGCTTGGGCGGAATCGGTTTCGATATAGCCACTCCTTTATCCAGGAGATTCAATATTCGCGCGGGCTCTGACTTCTTTGGCTACAGCACAACCTTCCAGGACCAGGGGGCCAACGTCGCCGCCAATCTCCGCATGCGATCGGGACACGCAACCGTGGATTGGTTCCCATTCGGTGGGCGCTTTCGACTGAGCCCCCTGGTGGTCTTCGCGAACAACAATCAAGCAAAGGCAACCGCTCTCGTTCCGCCGGGCAGCACTATCACCTTGAACGGCCAGGATTACATCAGCAGTTTTACTGACCCTCTGCACGGAGGCGGTTCGGTCGATTTTAGAAAGGCTTCGCCCGGCTTTACGCTTGGGATGGGGAATGTGATCCCGCGCACCGGCAACCACTTGAGTATCCCCATAGAAGCGGGTTTCTACTATGTTGGCCAACCCGGATTGAAGGTCAATTTCACTGGAAGCGCGTGCGATCCCACGCAACCCCCAGCGATTGGGTGCGAATCAGTAAATCAAGACCCGGGCTTCCAGCAGAACCTCGCGGCGTTCATCGCGCGCAATAACCATAACCTTAGCTACGCATCTTTCTTTCCCGTCTTTTCGGTCGGCTTCGGCTACGCCTTTAAGTAGACCCGGCGAAGATTGTGAGCAACCTCGCGTTCGATTGCAGTTTGACCACGAAGACCGCGTCGGGGACACGCCCGCATACGTTGGCTATTCTTGCCGTCGCGCTACTACTACGGTTACTGATCGTATGGTTTGTGATCACGCGGTTTCCGCACAACTGGCTTTACTCCCGCGGGATCGAACTTGGGACATTGGCCCAATCCCTGGTTGCGGGACAAGGGCTTAGCTCGCCGTTCGGCGGCTCGACGGGACCAACCGCCCTTCTAGCTCCGGGATACCCTGCCATCATCGCCCTCTTCTTCCGCATCTTTGGCTCGTTTACTTTGAGCGCAGCGATCGCTGTGATGGCGACGCAGCTTCTCTTTAGTGTGCTCACTGTGCTGTTGATTATGCATGTTGCGCGGGGGTCTTTCGGTATTCGGACGGCCAACTTGAGCGGAATGTTTTGGGCGGTGTCGTTGCCGCTGATCTGGATGCCGACGATCTTTTGGGAAACCTGCTTGTCCACCCTGCTGCTGATAGGCATGATGGCTTTGGCACTGCACTGTGAGCGAAGCCCGAGTGGACCGCTGTGGGCGCTGATGGGCGCCTATTCGGGACTGGCTGCGTTGGTGAATCCGTCGCTGCTGCCGGCCCTGCTGACGCTCATGGGTTGGGTGGCCTGGCAGACGCGAAAGACGCCTTGGTATTTCCCTGTGGCGCTGCTTGCGCTCTCCATGGTGTTTGCTCCGTGGCCGATCCGGAATGCACGCGTGCTGCATGCTTTCATTCCTCTACGCAGCACAGTTGGCTTCGAATTATGGGTGGGCAACCGCGCCGGAGCATCCGGCTTCCTGGATGAATCGCAATTTCCGATATTCAACCGATGGGAATACGACCAGTATGTCGCCAAAGGCGAGGTGGCCTATATGCGCGACAAGTCGACGCTTGCCAAGGCATACATTCGCGCCCATCCAGATGAGTTTCTGCACCTTAGCGCGGTGAGATTCATCCGCTTCTGGACCGGGACCGGGAGCAAAGATGGTTCCATCTTCTACGCCATTCATGCGGTGTTGACGGCTTCTCTTGGATTCATGGGTATCTGGCGTTTGGTTAGAGAACGCCGCCTCGGTCTGGCCGTCCTGTTCCTTTTGCCGCTGATGGTTTTTCCTTTGCCCTACTACATCACCCACGCGGAGTTCCGGTATCGGCTGGTGGTCGATCCCTTGCTCGCGATCCTGGCCGCGTATGCGGTGAGCGGTGCTCATGAGCCTGGCAGCTAGAGAACTACCCATGCTTGATGCCCCGCCGGTCGCGACCGGCGGACGCGTGTATGGCAAAACGATTCTCGCTCTGGCGCTGGTGTTGCGCCTGGGCGTGGTGTCGATGGTACTTTTCCGTTACCCGCGAAACTGGCTGTTCAGCAAAGCGCCGGACCTGGTGTTCGTGGCTCATTCCCTGAGTTCCGGCCGCGGACTCTCCTCGCCTTTTGGAGGATCGACCGGGCCCACTGCATTTCTAGCGCCAGGGTACCCCGCCATTATTGGTCTCGTCTTCCGTCTCTTCGGCAGTTACAGTTTCACCTCCGCCGTGGTGATCATGGGGCTGCAAACGTTGTTCGCTGTGCTGACCGTCGCGGTTATCATGCACATCGCTCGCCGGATCTTCGGCGCAACCACGGCGAATCTTGCCGGCGTGTTCTGGGCGGTGTCGCCGCCTCTTATTTGGCTGCCAGCCGTCCTTTGGGAAACGAGCTTGTCCACTTTGCTCTTGACCGGCATGGTTGCCTTGGCCATACGTGCTGTGAACAATCCGGGCAAAGGGCTCTGGGTAGTCATGGGAGCCTATTGCGCCCTGGCGATGCTGGTAAACCCATCGCTCATGCTGGCGTTGTTTGCCATCCTGGGCTGGACTATCTATCAAACCCGGCCCGTAGGGCGCTACGAACCCCGGTACGAACTCTGGATGTGTTCGCTTGCATTGCTCGCTGTCTTCGCTCCATGGCCTTTGCGCAACGCACGTGTTCTCCACGCCTTCATTCCCCTGCGCAGCAACTTTGGCTACGAGCTATGGCAGGGGAACCACCCCGGAGCCACTGGCGTCTTCGATGCAACGATCGAGCCGCTCCAGAACAAGCAGGAGTACGCCGACTACGCGGCCAAGGGTGAGGTGGTGTACATGGGCGAAAAATCAACGCTGGCCAAGGCCTACATCCGCGCACAGCCGGGCAGGTTTATCAGGCTCAGCGCGGAGCGAGTGGCGCGCTTTTGGACCGGCGCCGGCTCGGCGGCCAACTCCGGCGTGATCGAACTCCACGCCGTCGCCACTTCGCTGCTGGGCGTCTTGGGCCTCGCGGCACTGTGCAAAGAGCGCCGTGTCAAAGATCGCGCGAGGGCCATGCTTTTTTTGTTGCCAATCCTTGTTTTTCCGCTGCCGTACTACATCACGCATCCCGACTTCCGCTTCCGGCTTTTGCTGGATCCGCTGTTGACGATTCTGGGCGCATACGCACTCACCCGGCTGGGCTCTTATTGGAAGATCAAGCGCGGTGCATGACTAACTACATAAGATTTTTTCACCTGGAGACGCATCGCTTGTCGTTTCTCGCGATCGAGACGCTGGTGACGCTCGGAATGCTACTACTCTTCGCGCTTCTTCCGGCGAGATATCTTGCGTTCTTTCCCAATCGTGGCTTCCGCCGTTTCGCACAAAGGCGCTTGCGCGCCTGCGTGGTGATCTTCCTGTTGTCTTTGTTTGGCCGGATTGCGCTGTTGCCCATAGAGCCGTTTCGCACGCCGAATATTCATGATGAGTTCAGCTACCTAGTGGCGAGCGACACCTTTGCTCATGGGCGCATGAGCAATCCGACTCCACCGCTTTGGCATCACTTTGAAGCATTCTATGTGCTGATGCAGCCGACCTTCTCCTCGAAGTATGGCGCTGCACAGCCTCTCTTCATGGCGTTTGGGCAGCGTTGGCTGGGAACACCGCGGGCCGGCATTTTGTTAAGCATGGCGCTGGCCGCAGCCAGCTTGTGCTGGATGCTTCAGGCCTACCTGCCGGCGGAATGGGCGTTGCTGGGCGGACTGCTGGCAGTGGTGCGCATCAGTTGGTTTAGCTATTTCGGCAATAGCTACTGGGGAGGCTCGGTGGCGATACTCGGCGGCTGCCTGCTGTTGGGTGCGGCGGCCAGCCTTGGCCGCACACGGAAGGCGCGCGACGGACTCCTGATGGCGCTCGGCCTGCTTTTGCTGGCCAACTCTCGGCCGTTTGAAGGCGCGCTGGTTGCACTGCCCGTCTGCCTTTACATGGCCTGGATTCTTTTTTGCAGGCGAGCCCATGTGCGCGTCTGGCTCCCGGGTGTCGCGCTCTTGTTCGCAGGAGCTGCCTGTACCGGCTACTACTTTCACTGCGTGACCGGACACTTTTCCTTTCCGTGGGTGGTGTACTGGCGACAGTGGAGCATCTGCCCGCCCTTCTTATTTGGCAAACCGAACTATTCCGTTCACTACCAGTTCCGCGACCAGCTTATCTACAGTCGCGATTATGAGATGCTCCCTTATGTGACTTTGAAGAGCGCGGGTGATTTTGTTGCAGAGCTGGCAGTCAAGGGTATTTATCAATGGCTGTTCTTTGTTTTTCCAGCTTTGACGCTGGCGCTTCTCGGCTTGATTCCAACTTTGCGCGCAAAAAAGTTCCGAGTGCTTATATACACTCTCGCCTTCGCGTGTGTTGGCTTTATCGCGGAGACCTGGCTGCAGGCACACTACGTCGCCGTGGTTGCAGGCATTCTGTACCTCGTATTGTTGAACGGCCTGCGCTGGATGCGCGTGGGCGCCCGTCATCATGTTCTGTGGCTTAAGTTACTGCGCGGCACGCTGGCAGCAGTGATGGTCATGGTCTTCGTCCGGTTGATGGTGGTGCCAGCTAATACTTTCCCCCCCAACTGGGCCTCGCAGGCCGGCGACATACCCGGCTATCAGGACATGCACCGGATCATGGAATCGAAGCCGGGCAGGCAGCTGGTGATTGTTCGCTATCGCCCCGATCATTTTTGGGGATATAGCTGGATCAACAACGGCTACGACATTCCAACACAGCATGTGATCTGGGCGCGAGATACGGAACCGGGAGAGTCGAATCTGCCGCTGCTATGCGAGTTCAAGGATCGCCAGGTGTGGTTGCTCACTCCGCCGGAGAAGGGGTTCATTCCCCCGCCGGACAGGACTGCTCCCTGGAATCCTGCCGCAGCCGGACAGTTCTTGCAGCCATACACTATTGGGCAAAGATCGGTTTGCGGCGTGACGCAGCAATTGGTCGAAGATGCAAGATTCTAGAATTCACATTTGCTGATATTCAGCCGCGCGGGCTGGTCGGCCCATCACTGCAAGATGATCACTTCCGAGGTGCTCTTCAGGGCCAAGGCCGAGGTCGGCAAAAAGGGCAGGAAGTAAGTGAATGAATAGCTCACCTGGACCATCACCAGGCAGCCTGGGCTATTGTTCCCGTTGGTTGTGCTACAGGTGGTGGCGGATCCGGCAAGCTCCGTCCCCGGCCAGGTGGTGGTTACGGACAGTGGCGTGCCTGAGCTGATTCCCGGGGGCACGATGCTCTGTACATAAGACACAACGTTGGCAGCGGTAGCGTTGCAGGAGAAGGTTGACGTAGAGGCGCAGCTGGTGCTTCCCCAGGAGGAACCGCGCACCATGGCATAGCGCGTAGCCTCGCGCGCAGCATAGGCAGCAAAATGGTAGGTGTAGAGCAGTAGGGAGCAGTTGAGGAGGGCGAAGATACATGTAAACAGGACCACCGCCACAATTGCGAACTCGATCATTTCATCGCCGCGCTCACCGGCAGCACCATGACAGAATGCCCGAATCTTCGTTGTCCGTTTCAACATATCGTGTTTGCCATGGCGCTACTGGCCTGCTCGCATTCGGGCGCTTCCGTGTAAGATGAGCGGTGACGGAATGCCTGGGTAAGGAAATAGGGCGCTGTAGCTCGCCGAGGTATTTACCTGAACATAATCAACCACATTCATTGAGCCGCAAGAGGGATTGGTGGTGCAGCCGGCGACCGGCAGCGAACCGTCGGAACACTCGCAGCCATAGCTCGCGGTCACCGAGGAGATGGTGAAATTGGGAACGTCCGACGCATCTGCGACCGCCGCATACTGCATGCCTGCGGTATCGGTCGGGTTCTGGGAACCGTAGAGCGCGGCATTATGAGCGGCTTGGGAAACCTCGATAGCCAAGTAATATCCGCGGCCAAAGTCGAATACTCCGAGCAAGAGCAGGAACAGTACTGGAAGCAACAGCGCCAATTCGATCAGGCTCGATCCAGCTTCGGAGGTTAGAGCTGTAGCGATGAGGTCGGTCGAGGCTGCTGCAGAAACACGACCAGACAGGATATTCTGCGCTGCTTGTTTCCCTGGCAATTTCCCTGGCTGCATCATTGCACCAATACTGCTCCTGTGCCACTGAGGGGTGATCCATTGGACAGCGAGGAGAAATCGTTATTGTTGTTGGCTCCGCTCTGGACGGTGTTGCCACCAACGGTCAAGAGTAAGAAACTGATGTCTTTCGCAACCAAAACACTGTAGTCGACGAAACCGTCGAATACGAACTGCACAGTTGCACTGGGAAAGTAATAGATCCCCTGGAGGACGGTGTTCCAACTGCTTGTGCCCATGATCGTAGAGGTGGATGTATTTTGCGGGTCCTGGAAGAAGAGGATGCCGCTGTAGGTTCCGCTGGTTGGAGCGGTCAGGCTGACGCCGCCACTGGTGAAGGAGCTGAAATTAAAGGTGATGCCCCCGCCGTTGGTGTTGGAGGGAGAGCCGTAGTTATAAAACGTGACTCCGCTGCCGGTTACAGTAGCTCCGAGGTCCATGGTGAGCCCGCCCGGCGATACCGTCTTGGTTCCACTCCATGAGGTCAGAACATATATACCCGGCATGAACGTCACGTGGGAGCCGAACCCTACGGTGATCCCGCCACAGTAGGCACCAGGGTACAGGGTTACAGCGCCCGAACTACCGGTTAGGTTAAGTGCCGATGCTGAGCCGGTATATGGACTGTTTTTACTGGCGCCACAGCTTGGGACTGTTGGTGTGGGCAAGTAAGCAAGAGGATCAGCGGGGTTGGGCACTGCGATTCCCGTCTTGGGGGCTGGGTTGCTGGTGGGACAAAAGGTATTCTGGTAACCCCCGACTACGCCAACCTGTGAAGCGGTGATCGAGCCCAAAAAGCAGGTGAGAGCAGAATTACTATTGGACTCGTCCACGATGCCGCAATTGGGAGAGTTCAAGGCGGCGAAGAAGCCGACAGTTATGGCGCCAGAGCCGCTGGGATCCAGGGCAAACATACAGTTGGTTCCACCGGCCTGGGCGGCTTCTGCCCTGGTTTTGATATTCACGCTACTGATTCCGAGTACGCCGGCGAAGTAAGTGGGTTGGGTCTGAGAAACCACAACTTCCACATAGCTCGTACTGCCATTGTGCGGGTCCGCGGCACCCAATGCGCAGGGTCCGTTATTTACGCTTATTACCAATCCAGTGCCGGTGGGGATACAACTGGTCTGGGCGGTACTGCCGGTAAAACCGTTTTCCGTCAACGCGTCTTTTGCCGCCGTTTCGAGGGCGGCGCAGTCGGGGGTACTTCCACAGGTGTTCAGCTCCAGGGCTCCAGCGAGCGCCGCCGCGTCCGCGGCCGTTTGTAGATTTTGCTTTGCCAGGCGAAGTTGACCAACATCGATGGCCAGCCCCATCATGCCGAAGATGACCACGAGGGAGAGAGCCACCATCACCGCCACCGACCCGTTTTCGCATCTTAAGAGGCGCCGGAAAACTTCACCCACAGGCGGTGTCGATTCATTAGTCACGATGTTATCCAGGGCTCTCAATCTCCTGCGAGAAGAACCTTCCGTGGAGTTATCTGCCGGCAGGCTTGGGAAAACAGCGTGGGGAGCGGAAGCCGGTATGGCATTGGCTGCTACTCACTAAGGTCGATCCGCTTGGGTTGAGCAACCCGCTCTTTAAGACGGCGAGCATTCAGTGAACTACCCAGGTCGACCAGGCCGCAGAACTGACCCACGCACAATTCTCCCGCATAGACGCCCCTTTTGCTATCGGCAGGAATTGGTCGAACATTAGGATGGACCAGCGGCATAGCCGCGGGGTGAGCAATCGTGGTCACCTACTTATGAACTCCAGTCAACTAAGGAAGACTCCGACTCCTATGGCCCGGGGCACACATATCCATGACCAATGTAAGTATCTCTCTTTGGGCTGAGAGAAAGATGGGATTGACATCGCCGGCGCATAAATACACCATGCCATTAGAAGCACATTTGTTTCCATTTGAGCATGTTGAGGAGAACGTCCATGAGAAATCTTAAACACACTTTATCTAATCTTCTAAGTGATGAATCGGGTCAGGACCTAATCGAGTATGCATTGGTCGCCGCGTTGATCGCTTTGGGCGCTACGGCGGCGATGAGCACCCTCGCGACCACGATCAGCACTGCCTTCACCACGGTAGGGACCAAGCTAACCAACGCCATATAACTCCCGTGCCCGATGCTGCGGGCTATGCCGTTTGCGTGATCAGCAGACTCATCGCGGACACATTACGCATAAGAAGCCGTGGAAGCGACCGAATGAATTATCTCAAGCGGCTCTTCTCAGATCTTTTGCGCGATGAGTCGGGCCAGGATCTTATCGAATACGCTCTCGTTGCAGCGTTGATCGGGTTGGGCGCCACGGCGAGCGTGAAGACGCTCGCTACCACGATTGGGACGGCCCTCACCGGCATTGAAACCCGATTGACCGGCGCTATCTAGCACCAGCGGCTAACCTCGGATTTGGGCCCTATGGGCCTTGCACGAATGCAGAGCGAAGCGGCATTGCTGAACTGAAAGTATCCCGTGGGGAAACTGAATACCGAGTTTGCGTATGCGGCTTGCTCGCTTCTCTGCGCGATTGTGGGCGCGGTGTATGACGTAGCCGTTCGCCGCATACCAAATGCCTTTACGCTGCCCGCAATTGCCTTTGGCCTGCTGCTGCATTTCGCTCTGGGCGGCTGGCGGCAGGCAGGCACAGCAGCTGCCGCCGGGCTGTCTTGCGGGTCGATTTTTCTTCTGTTTCACCTCGCCGGCGGCATGGGCGGGGGGGACGTGAAGCTGATCACCGCGGCGGGTTCGATCGCCGGGCTGTCGCTCATTGGACCGCTGCTTATCTTGACCTCTCTTGCCGGCGGCGTGATGGCCCTAAGCCTGGCACTCTATCGTCGCCGCCTCAAAGAGACGCTCATGAACATGCGGGCGCTGGCGATTCATCATGGGGCCGAGGGCCTGTCGCCCCATCCAGAGCTGAACATCGGCAATGCGCAAACGCTGCGCTTGCCTTACGCATTGGCAATCGCCGCAGGAAGCGCTCTTAGCCTCGGGCTTTTGCTTGTGCAGAGGTGAACCATGAAGGCAAAGCGCCTTCTTACCGCCTTGCTGATCGCACTGGCCGTCTCCGGTCTGTTTACTTTCTGGCTGAGCAGACGGGTGGCCAAGGGGACGCGTGCGACTGTGCCACAGAAGCAACGCTATGTCGCCGCGAGCGAGGCGCTGGACGCGGGTGAATTGCTGAAACCGGCGAGCCTGCAAATGGTCGATTGGCCTGTATCCTCACCTCTTAGCGGAGGATTCACCAGGATCGATGACGTGGCGGGGCGAATTGTGCTTTATCCGTTGCCCAAGGGCGAACCTATCCTGGAGCGGCAACTGGCAGCGGCGGGAAGCGGCGCAGGCCTGACGGCAAACATTCTCCCGGGCATGCGAGCGATCTCGGTTCGCTCCGACGAAGTGGTGGGTGTAGCGGGCTTCCTGCTCCCCGGCGCCCACGTCGACGTGCTGATGACCTTTCATTCGGCGTTTGCCCCTGAGCCGAAGACGCTGACGGTGCTGCAGGATGTAGTAGTTCTTGCCGTGGGGCAGCAAACTCACCCCCAACCAGATGGCAAGCCTATCAGCGTTAGTGTGGTGACGCTGCTGTTGAAGCCGGAGGACGCCGAGAAAGTGGTGCTTGCCACGAGTCTGGGAGTCATCTATTTCGTGCTGAGAAACGGTGCGGACAATGAGCAGGCACTCAGTCCGCCGGTAGGGCTCAATCAGCTCGCCGGCGATTTGAGTACGCCGGCGCCGCCCGACCAGGGAGCGGTATTGCCCACGAATAAACTACTGCACCCCAGGCCCAAGCAATATCAGGTGGAAACCATACTGGGTGATAAGCAAGTGGTGACTGGCTTTAACTGAGGCGGGAACGTTGATAGTTACGTATTGTTGTTTGGGAGGTATATATCGCGCACTCATTTGGGCTGTGCTTAGCGGCATCAGCCAGGCACAAACCACGGCCCCTCTGCCCGCAGCAACGGCTCCTGCAGCCGCTTCTGTGACCACTATGCATGTCGGCATCTTGCCGGACGCGACGACTGCGCTCACCAGCTCGACGGAATCCGCGAGCCAGCCGCTGCACATCCTGGTCGGGCGGTCGCTTTTCATCACCACCCTCACCCGTCTGAAGCGCGTGTATGTGAGCAATCCCATGGTGGTGGATTCCTTCACATCGAGCCCTAAGCAGATCGTGGTCACGACGAAAACACCGGGCGTGAGCAGCCTGATCCTTTGGGATGAAACGGGTCAGTCCACGACCTACCTGATTTTCTCCGACCTGGATATCGCGAGTCTGCAAACGGAGATTCGCCGGGCGCTGCCGTATGACAACATCACGGTAGAAGCGCAGCAGGACCGCGTCACTCTCTCCGGCACGGTGCTGAGTGATGCTTCTGGCGAAGCCGCTGTCAAGCTTGCCGGCTTGTATGCGAAGAGCGTGGTTAATTCCGTGGTGGTACGCGAGCCGCACACCAGGCAGGTGAGGCTGAAGGTCCAGATGGTTGAGATTGACCGATCAAAGCTGGCACAGTTTGGCATCAACCTGTTCAGCCAGGGTAAAAATTTAAGCAACTCCACGACCGGACAGTTTCCCTCGACGCAAACCTATACACCCGCAAGCGGCACGACTCCGGCAACGCTCACTACCAGCAACCCTCTCAATCTGCTCTTCTACAATTTTGGCCTGAATATCGGGTTGACTATCCAGGATCTGCAGAACCGACAGATTGCGCAAATCCTTGCCGAGCCGACCATTACTACGTTGAGTGGCCAAAAGGCGTCCTTTCTTTCCGGCGGCGAGTTTCCCTTTCCTGTGGTTCAGGGTTCATCAGGCGGACTTACGTCGATCACCATTCAATTCCGGCCATATGGGGTCAAGCTGGATTTCACGCCTGTGGTCAATGCCGACGGAACCATTCAGTTGAAAGTCGCGCCCGAAGTGAGCGCCCTGGATTACACCAATGCGGTCACCATCTCCGGGTACACGATTCCCGCCCTCTCTACGCGGCGGGCAGAGACGGAAGTGGAGCTGCGCGATGGACAGAGTTTCGCCATCTCCGGGCTGCTCGATCATCGCACCACGGATATTTTCAACAAGATGCCGGGAATAGGCGACGTGCCGGTGCTGGGTCAGCTATTCCATTCAAAAAGCGTGAATCACTCGGAAGTGGAGCTGATGGTGGTGGTGACGCCCACCATCGTCGATCCGCTAAGCGACGCGACCTCGCCCACTCTACCGAAGCTCCCGGTGCCGGTGCTCGACCCCGGGCAATTTGACCAGACGGGCAAGAAAAAACCGGCGGAGCAATCACCACCGGGGACGGGAGGCCCGCAGTGATCGACAACGCGCACAATCCGGATGCCCTCGAAGTGGCGCTGCTGACCGTGCATGTGGGCCATGACACGGTCGAAAAGATCTGCCAGACGTCGTCTCATCAGCCGTGGACGCTGGTTCCCGTGGATTACGAAAACTACTTCTCGACCGCCAAACTCCCACCCCTTACCCAGCGGGCGATCCAGGCTCAGGCCTGCATCGCGGTGGTGGACTTCGATAACGATCCAGAGCTCGCACTGCAGACCGCTGAATGTCTACGCCAGAGCTTTTACCACAAGATCGCGATTCTGGCTCTCTCGTCCACAGCCGATCCTGACCTGCTGCTGCGGGCCATGCGAGCGGGGTACAGTGAATTCCTCGCCAAACCCCTCGACACCGACGAATTTGCGGAGACGCTCGCCCGGCTCGATCATCGCTGGTCGGCCACCATAGGCCGTCCGCCCAATTCGGGAAAGATTCTCTCCTTCTTCGGCGCCAAAGGCGGGGTCGGCACGACCACGCTGGCGGTCCATCTGGCCATGTACCTGGTGCGGGGCTTCGGGAAGAAAGTGCTGCTGGTTGATAATCACGCGCAGCTGGGACACGTAGTCCTCTACCTCGGAATGGATGGGAGCAATCATCACTTCTATGATCTGGTCCAGAATGTCAGTCGACTGGACCAGGACTTGCTCCGCGGATTCATCGCAACCCACCCCAGCGGCCTGGATGTTCTGTCCTCTCCTGACGTTTATGGCGGCGTATGGAAGACGGACACGGATTCGGTCGAGCGAACGCTGGAGTTCCTGAGCACGCAATACGATTTTGTTCTGTTGGATTGCGAGGCATCGTTCGACGACCTCAACCTTGCCGTCATTGCGCTCTCCAACTGGATATACCTGATCGCTACTCCGGAAATCGGGGCCATCCGCGATCTCTCCCGTTACGTGGACGGCCTTATTCAGAATGAGCAGGCGACGAAGAAGTTGCAGGTGGTGATCAACCGCTACTCTTCGCACGAGGCAGTCACCATCGAGCAGATTGAAAAGGCCGTCCATCTGCCCATCGCGTTCAAGATCGCCAATAACTATAGCCAGCTGGTGCAATCCATCAATATCGGCGAACCGGTCGCGTCGGACAGCAAGTCGGAATTTTCCCAGCAGATGACGAAATGGGCGGCCGCATTAGCGGGGACCACCCAGCCAACGGCCCAGGAACCGGTCAAGAAGCGGTTTGCACTGTGGAAGTAACGCAACGCGCGGTGAAGTAGCGAGGATCTCTGTATGGCTGAAGTGGCTATCAATGGAACCACCCGGATCGTTCCTGCCATCGTAAGAGGGGCGCGGCCGGTTGCGCTCAAAATGCAGCAGGAGATCAAGGCAGCGGTCCACCTGGGGCTCATCAAGCGTTTGGATCTGGAGAAGATCGCGCTGATGCACGAGAACCCCTCTTCGCAACAGCAACTGCTGGCGGCGATTCACCAGCTGATCGGGGAGCAGAATATTCCGCTCTCTGCAGCCGAACGAGACCGGTTGGCGCAGGAGGTGCTGGATGAAGTTTTTGGCCTGGGTCCGCTAGAACCGCTGCTTCAGGACGCCACCGTAAACGACATTCTGGTGAACACCTTCAACTCGGTCTATGTAGAACGCCGCGGCGTGCTGGAGAAGACCACCGTGGTCTTCAAGGACGACCGGCACCTGATGCACGTGATCGACAAGATCGTCTCCGCGGTGGGAAGGCGGGTGGACGAGTCCTCGCCAATGGTGGACGCCCGTCTCAAAGACGGTTCGCGTGTCAATGCGATCATTCCGCCACTGGCCGTCGACGGCCCTATTCTGTCGATCCGTAAGTTCGGTTCGAAACCGCTGGTCGCCGAGGACCTGTTGCGTAACAAGGCGCTCACCGAGCCGATGCTGGAAATCCTGAAGGGTGCAGTGCAGGCCCGGCTCAACATCATCGTCTCCGGGGGCACCGGCGCGGGCAAGACTACTTTGCTGAACGTGCTTTCCGGCTTTATCGACGAGCGCGAGCGCATTATCACCATTGAAGACTCGGCCGAATTGCAAGTGAAGCATTCCCATGTAGTGCGGCTGGAGTGCCGGCCCCCGAACGTGGAAGGAAAAGGCGCCGTAAAGCAGAGAGAACTGGTCATCAACGCGCTTCGTATGCGTCCCGACCGGATCGTGCTGGGCGAGGTTCGCGGCGAAGAGTGCATGGACATGTTGCAAGCCATGAACACCGGCCACGACGGCTCGCTGACTACCATCCACTCGAACACGCCGCGGGATGCCCTGGCCCGCATGGAGACCATGGCCATGATGGGCAGCGTGAGCCTGCCGGAAAAGGCGATTCGCGCGCAAATTGCATCCGCCGTCCATCTGATCGTGCAGATAGCCCGCATGAGCGATGGTTCGCGCCGGGTTACCCATATCACCGAACTCACGGGCGCGTTCAGCGATGTCATCAGCATGCAGGACATCTTCCTTTTTGAAAAAGAGGGGCTGGGGCCCAATGGGAAAGTGAAGGGCCGTTTTCGCTCGACCGGCATCGTCCCCAAATTCGGCGAAAAGTTGAAGGCTGCGGGGATCCCGTTGCCCACAGGTCTGCTCGACTACTCGGTGGAAGTCTAGGGGCTATAGAGATGGCTGTTCTCATTCTCGGGTTTATTTCGATTCTGCTGGCCACTTTTGCGGTGGTGGTCGCGATGACGCGGCGGTCACCGAATGAGCAGACTATCGCGCAGCGGATGGCGTTGATCCATCTATCAGCGAAAAAAGAGGATGGCCCGGAGGCAACGCAATTGTTCAAGGCGACGCGCAAGGGCAGGCTGGGATGGCTGGAAGAGATCCTGGAACCCTACCCATTCGCGCGGGCGCTGCGGATCCGCATCTTACAGGCGAATAGCTCGACCACTGTGGCTACCCTGATCCTGACCAGTCTGGGCTTGTTCGTGGCCGGTTATTGCATTATGTGGCTCTTCGCGTCGATGGTTCTGATCGACGTAGCGGGCGGTGTAGCACTGGGCCTGCTGCCCTACGGAATTCTTTCCTTCAAGCGTTCGCGAAGAATCAACGCCTTCAACGCGGTGCTGGCGGAGTCCATCGATATGCTGGCCCGCGCTCTGCGTGCTGGCCATTCCGTGGTAGGCGCCATTGAAATGCTCTCTGAGAATGCACAGGAACCGGCCGCGTCTGAATTCGGAGAGATTTTCGAACAGCTCAACCTCGGCTTGCCGATGCGCGACGCACTGCTGCAATTTCTGGATCGCGTTCCCTCGTCCGACCTGCGCGTTCTGGTGACTGCGATCCTGGTGCAGAAGGACACCGGCGGCAACCTCGCGGAAATCCTGGATCGCACGGTCTTCGTCATTCGCGAACGGCTGCGGATCCAGGGCGAGATTCAAGTGCAAACCGCCCAGGGCAGACTTACCGGATGGATTCTCAGCGCGCTTCCCATCGTGATGATGGTGGTGCTCAACCTGGTGAATCCGGGCTACTCCAGCATCCTCTTCCACGACCCCTTCGGCCGCAAGCTGATGTACTTCAGCATGGGAATGCTGGCGTTCGGCGCTTTGATCATTCGTCGCATCGTCAATGGAATCGAGGTTTAGCAAGATATGGGTCTGGTCTTTTACGTCGCCCTCACCTTTACGGTCTTTCTGGTCTTGGCGCTGTTGCTCGCTCCAGTCATTCTGAGGCCCTCGCCGGCCGCCAGACGGATTCTGGAGATGGTGCGGAGCAATCGCCCGGACGAAAGGAACGTTGGCACCAAAGAGCGGGTGCAAGAGGAGATCCTCTCGATGGCAAGGGGCCTGCGGGCACGGTTCGGGCTGGCCGAGGATGAAAAAGTCAAACAGCAGCTTTTGAGCGCGGGGGTCAGGAGCAGTCGAAGCATGAACGCATACTTTGCCAGCCGCATACTTGGCCCTCTGTTAGGGCTGGCCTGCGGAAGCCTGATTCACAGCAACACAATTTTCTGGGCTTTGTCCCTGGCCGCTGTCTTATATCTGGTCCCGGATATGTGGCTCAAAATGAAGATCAAGAAACGGAGAGAAAGAATCAGGAAAAGCCTTCCGGATGCACTCGATCTCCTGGTTATCTGCGTGGAAGCAGGGCTGGGTCTAGATCAGGCCATGCTGCGCGTGGGACAGGAGTTGATCATCAGCCACCCGGATATTCACCAGGAGTTCATGCAAGTCAATCTGGAGCAACTTGCCGGTAAGCCGCGGTTGGAGGCATGGAAGAGCGCGGCCGAGCGTACACAAATTCCGGAGTTCTCGCTGTTTGTCAGCATGTTGACGCAAGCTGACCGGTTCGGGACTCCCATTGTCAGAGCGTTAAGCAGGTTTGGCGACGAGATCCGTCTGAAAAGACGGCAGCGGGCCGAGGAGATGGCCGCGAAGACAAAGATCAAAATACTCTTTCCCCTTGTGCTGTTTATATTCCCATGCATTTTCATTGTATTGCTTGCGCCCGCAGTCCTGAACATTGCCAAGAATATGCAGTCGTTCAAGTAGAGTGATGGTTCGCGGCTATCTTAAGAGTAAGTAACAGAAGTAGGTACTTATAAGAGTTTACCAGCAATAGCCGGCTGAGAAGTTTACGGGAGATGGAGAGAAAGGAGGAAACATCCGATGGATACGACAACACTCATCAGAGTCATAGCAGGCGTTTTGGCGGTGGCCGTGCTTGCATTCGTGATATACCGCAGGAAGCACGCGAAGGTTTAGCCTGATTGACCGTGACTGGCCTTCGACACCATGACTGGTGAAGACGACACAATGAACCTCAGAAACATAACGAGGGCCACCACGGTCGGCACGCGGATCACCATAGCCGACACGTCTCTCTCCCGCCTGATAGGTTTGGCGGGCAGGAGGCGGCTTGACTCCGGATGCGGGCTGCTTATCAGGCCTTCGTCCGGAATTCATACGTTTGGCATGTTGTTTGCGATCGATGTGGTCGCGCTCAGCAGGGATCTGCGGGTTCTCAAGCTTTGGCATCGCCTGGCTCCGTTCAGGGTTACCAGCATCCACCTGAAGACACATAGCATGCTGGAGCTACCAGCCGGCCAAATCAGCCATTGCCAGATGGAAGTCGGAGACCAGTTGGAGCCTTTCGAGGAGGTCGAGACATGAGAAACGCTATCCGCCGTGCGGATTTTCTGACTATGTGTCGGTAGTTTCTTGGGTTCCCCTCTCAGGACCCGGAGGCGGTCATCAATCAAAAAGGAAGGGGCAGCGGTCCAAGCTACGAACCGCTGCCCTCAACAACCATAAGAGGCCCAGCGTTAGCTGCAGGGCTTGCCCGCATCCGCATGGGCGCCTTTGGCCTTGGCTGCGGCTTCGGTCATGTATGCGCCGGCTTTCGTTGTCCCGTAATACTTGGTACCCGGGCAGTGGTAGACCTTGGTGGAGGTATTTAACCAGACCAAACCCGGACCACCACCAGGAGCCGGAGTGGTCGATGTTGGGGTGGCTGCCTTGGTCTTGGGAGACGGAGCGGCCGGGGGAGCAGGGGCCACAGCAGCGGGAGTCGCAGGACCCGGGGCGGGTGTAGCCGCTGGGGCCGGTGCTGCAGCGGTCGCTGCGTACCAGGTCTTCACCCCTTTGTGGCCGCGGCACGCACCGCTCTTGCTCGCGCCAGTCCAGTAGGACCCGTCATTGCACAGCCCGGTAGCACCAGCGGGGGCCCCTGCAGGGGCTTGGGCCACGCCTGCCTGCGAAGCGATCATTGCGGTTACAGCCAGCGCGGAAAC
>Ga0302326_10005221_pt1 | contig 29656 bp, 22 predicted proteins | sample Palsa_T0_3_FD_202264 | JGI IMG/M metagenome (GOLD analysis project Ga0302326, IMG submission 202264) | Peat permafrost microbial communities from Stordalen Mire near Abisko, Sweden - Palsa_T0_3 | ecosystem: Environmental > Terrestrial > Soil > Palsa > Peat permafrost | place: Sweden: Abisko... | reverse complement strand
TGACCCATACCGCGTTGCTAATGCCCGCCACCCGCGTTGGGGCGCTGACAGCGGCTCCGCCGGTGTTGGTGCCCAGTTGCCCGGTACTGTTGGATCCCCAGGCATAGACCTGCCCGTTGCTCGTCACCGCCAGCGTGAACCCCACGCCGCCCGCAATCGCCACCACGTTAGATAGTCCGGCCACAGGTTGTGGCGACGGATCATACGTCAGCGTGCCGGTGTTGCGCCCCAGTTGTCCAGACTCATTATCACCCCAAGTTCTGACGGTCTTGCCGGACATCAAGGCGATCGAGTGGGCATCGCCCGCCGCAATCGCAATCACGTTGGAAATGCCTATCACGGGAATGGGCACATTGGCGCTCGCGCTTTCGCCCGGCGTCACTCCTGACCCGATCTGGCCGGTCTCGTTGTCGCCCCAGCCCCATACATTCCCGGACGTGTCCAGCGCCACGCTATGATACTCGCCGCACGCAATGGCCACGATGCCAGTGCCAGTCGGAATCAGTGACTGAATGGGTGCGTTGGTTTCGGTCTCGCCCGAAGGAAGACTGCCTGCGCCCAATACTCCGCTACTCCCCTCCCCAAACACGTCGCTTCCCCAAGCAAACACCGTTCCGTTCGCACAGAGCGCCAGCGTATGCGAGCCGCCGGCGGCCACACTGACGACATTGCTTACGCCTGAGATCGGAGAAAACGTGTCCTGCTGGCCAATGGTGGAACCATTTCCGAGTTGCCCCTCCGAGTTATCGCTGGCCGTCCAGACAGTTCCGGTGGCATCTACCGCCACGCTGTAATCATGGCCTGCCGCTATCGCCACTACACCGCTGATTCCGTCCGGGTTGCAGCCGTTGCTGGAGACCTCTTCGGGAGACCATATATTCGTAAGCGCATCATCACCGTCCCCAAGCTGGCCGTAGTCATTGCCTCCGAATGCCCATAGACTGCCATTGGTCACCACCAAACTATGGTAGCCGCCGGCAGCAATGGGGCTGCCGAGCAGGCGCTGGACACGATAGAAACGCTGCGTGATGGTGCTCCCATCGTTGTTGGTGGTGGCTGCGTCCGTCCAAGTGGTCGTACTGGAGTTGGTCTGGCCCCAGACATACGACGTGTAACTCTGAGCCGTCCATGCCGTATTCGTACTCAGTTGATTGGCTGAGAACACAAGGTAGCGGAATAACTGGCAGCTTTGCCACGTAATGGTCGTGCCGTTTGTGCCGTGGGTCACGCTGGTGATGTAGAACGGCTGTGTCAAATTGGTGATTGAGCAGGGATCGCCGCCGCCACCCCCATCATCATCGTCCATCGACATGAAAGAACCGCCGAAGGTGGCCGTGCCGGCGGTCGCCGCTTGCGCCTCGTCTTCGGCGTTCACATTGTTCCAGAATGCATCCCGATAGGAAATATCCGCCAGCCAAGCATGGGTCATCACCTGCGGCACGGAGAATTGCGTGTAGCCTTCCTCTACCAGCGTTTCCCAGTTCGTGTAAGGGATTCCGATGAGCAGACAAGATGGGTACAGGTTGGTTTCGTAGACGAGCCAAGAGGGAAATCCATCCGGCACCGAGAATTCGGTCAACACCTCGTCCGACCACGGCTGCAACACCGTCACGGTGTTCGACTCTGGGAATATAGTCACCCAGAGGGGCCAGGCGTTCACCCCTTCCACGGAAGTCGCAACGAAATTCGTGATCCCCGCCAGTCCCGACGGGAGATTGGTTGTGTCCGCCCACACGATGGTCATCGGCTCGAAGAAGTTGGGAGTCCAGACCCAGGTTCCGAAGGGGCAGTCGTAGCCCTCAGCAAATAGACCGACAAGATCGGTGGCATTGGTCAGGAACAGTTCCGACTCCGGCGGCTGACACAACGGATTCTCTTCCACCTGCGAGATGTCTGCCCGCGCCGCCGACGTCCCAAACCACGCCGTCAGTATCAGACCAAGAGCCAGTACCGCTCGCTGCTTGATAAATCGCCTCCGCGCTTCCCGCACGATCCACTTTTGAAGTGTGTCTCGTGTATATCACAAAGCCCGGTTCGTGTCTGTAAGGGTTTCCCTGATTTTGCTGTAGGGTATTCCACTACAATGCGGGGTCGGGTTTTGACGGGCGAAATGCACCTTTGAGGGTTTTCGACCGCGTGACCATCCGTGGTCGCGGACGATCTTTTGGGAGATGGACAGGCCGAGGCCCTACGCGTACATGTGCGCGAACTTGTGGCGAACATCTAACTACACGTCACCCCCGACACGCGGGCACGCCCCATTCCTGCTGGCCCAACAGCCGGGTTCAGGAACGCCGGGCTATTGCTGTAGCCGCACGCGATAGTATCGCGTCGGGGAATTGGTTGCGCCGCCTGAATCGGGGTAGTTCGTCGTGGTAGCGCCGCTGCCCGGGATGATGACGAACGGGCTCACGTCAACGAAGTTGTTCGAGTACGAGCCACCGGGGAGTCCTGCGGCCGCCTGCAATACGTTCGTATGTCCGCCAGCCGTCTGCCAGGTAACAACCACGTCGTTGCCCTGCGGGGTGACCGATGTGATGTGCAAGAACGACGCGCCGTTGGTGGGCACCGTGCCCGCGAGATACTCCTGCAGGTTGTTCATGCCATCGCCATCGGGGTCGCACGTGGCGCACGACTGAGTGGTATTCGTGACGCCGTTGCCGCCGAAGTATTGCGCCCGCCACGCATCCGGGATGCCCTCACCCACGGAATCCACAATGACCTGCACGCTGTACTGCAAGCTCTGCTCGTTAAAGGTGAATTGATAGTTCCCGTTGAGCGCGGCGTTGATAAGAATGTTCGTGGACCCACCCGGCTTGCCGGTACCGGTGAGCGGCACAGTGAACACCGTCTGTGAGTGGTTGGTTTCGCCCCAGTTCGAAGTCCAGGCGCCGTTTGCCGTGAACTTGAACTGGATGTTGGTCACGCTGCTGAAGGGAACGGCGCATTGCCACGTCCCGTTCGAAATCAACTGCATGTTGTTAAGCGTCTGGTTCCACCCGTTGAATGTGCCGGCCAGCGTCATCGAACTGTAGGCGCTGGCCAGCAAGGGCTGTACGTTGTAGGCCAGCGTCTGGTCGTCGAAAGTGAAGCGGTAGTAGCCGTTGAACGTCCCGTTGGCGATGATGTTCGTGGTGCCGCCCAGCTTGCCGGTGCCGGACAGCGGCACGGTGAACTGCGTCTGCGAACCGACGTTCTCGCCCCAGTTCGTCGTCCAACTGCCGTTGGCGGCAAATTTGAACTGGAGGTTGGTCAGACTGCTGAAGCTGGCGTCGTATTGCCAGGTATTGCTGCCGACGTACTGCATGTTGTTGGCCGCCGGATTCCAACCGTTGAACGTGCCGGCGACCGTCATCGTGCCGTACGGGTCCGAATTGTTCCAATCGACTTCCATCGTTTGCTGGGTGCCCGTCTCCGACGCTAGCACGACCAGTTGGCCGGAAGCATTCACGAGCCAACCCGGCGCAGGCGAATTTGTGCCGGACACCTGCCCGATCGGCGTCCCGTTGAGCAGTACATCCTGCACAGTCTGTGGATTGTTGGCGTAAATGTGGAGCGTCCGGGTGCCGGCGCTGTATGGATTATAATTGCCCTGGCGCGCTCCGAGCGTGAAAATCCAGTTGCTGACCGTCTGCGAACTGGTAAAGGTCGTCATCGCATACCCGCCGTTCGTGTAGGCCCAACCATCCCCGGCATCTTCATAGAGCGTGAACGATGACGTGCCCTCCGGCCAGCAATTGATGTCGAGGTAGCTCGGCTGAAATTGATTGGCATACTGCATGGATGGCCCCATCGGGATGATCGCACCGCCGCGCACGAACAACGGCAGCGTGCCAAGCGGCGCGTTCACGGTGACGGTCTGGCCGCCACCATACTTCGCGCCCGTGGGATAATAGTACCAGTCATCGGGCCATGGCAGGTAGACGGTCCGCGTCGTCGCGCCTTGCGTGTAGATGGGCGCCGCGAGCAGAAAATCGCCGCACAGGAAATCATACTCGTTCAGCGACAGCGTATTGTTGTCTCCGAAGTAGTTGTAAACAACGGGCGTGTTGATCGGGTTGCCGTTGACGGTGTCGTTGTACATCAGCGTGTACAGGTACGGCATCAACTGGTACCGGAACTGGATATTCTTTTGCATCAAGGCGCAGTAGTTTGTGCCATTCGCGCCCTGGTTGTTGTTGTTCGCATAGCTCCAGTTCTGCGTCGGAGTGAACCGCCACGGCTCACGGCCCTGATTGCCATCTGCCCACAGGTTATCGCCGTTGGACGAGTGGCTGCGGTAGAACGGCCACAACGACCCGGCTTCGTACCACCGCGTCATCTCTTCGCCGTCGACGCTTCCTGAAAACCCACCGAGATCGTGACCGAAATGGCTCTGCCCGGAAATCATCACGCTCGCCCCGACGCGAATGCAGGCTTGCAGATAGTTGGGGCTCCAACCCGCTTGCGTGTCGCCGCTCCAACCAGACGCGTACCGCTGACTGCCGGTGGTACCGGACCGGCTCAACACGAAGGGACGCTTGTTCGGATACGCTTCGAGCAGCACGTTGTAACTGGACGACTGGGAACGCAGGCCAAAATAATTCCGCTCATTCGACCATTCGCGCCGCGTGTCCGCGGCCGAGCCGGTCGCGGATCCATAGGCGCCATTGAGCCAGAGCAGGCCGTCGAGGGGAATCTGTCCGTCGTCCTCCGGCTCGGTCAGGTCGTTCCAAATTCCACCCCAGGCAACGGTGTGCAACCAATTGGTTTGATCGCCCTGCCACCGGTTGAGCGTGAACTGGCTCGTGTAGTCAAACCAAGACACGTTGCCGACGTAGATGGGGGCGGTAACCTGGGCGCCGCTGTTGGATTTGACAAAATCCAGGTCGCCATATTCGATGCTGTAATACGGATCGTTGGGCTCCAGCCATGGCTCAATGAGGGGAATGAGCTCGACCCCGTAGACCTGGCAGGACGACACCATGCTCGCGGGATTGGGATAGCCGTTCGTGTCCATCGTCAATTGGTGCAACTGGTCGGAGTCGATATTGTTCGCCCCGGTCGAGTCCAAGTAGTCGATGTCAATATAGACCGCATCGAGCGGGATATTGCTCGCCGTCGCGGTGCTGGCGATGTACTCAACCCAGCTCTGGTTGTAGTAGGCAAAGCGGCTGAGTTGGTGCCCCATGGCCCACTTCGGCAGTATCTCCGCCCGGCCCGTCAATTCCGTGTATGAGTTGATCACGGATTTCATCGTGTGATTGGTGCTGCCCCCGAAAAAGTAATAGTCCATCTGCCCATCGGCCGCCTCGAAGGAGTAGCCTGTGGGGATCTGTGTCCCCATCCGGAACGTCGCCCGGCACGGGTTGTCGAAGAAAACGCCATACACGAATGCCGGCACGCTGCCGTTGGCCGGTTGCACGCCGTAAAAGAACGGCATGTTCATATACATCGGGTTCTGATAGGGCGCACCCGTGCCCCAGTGGTACGACTGGTAATTCCAGCACATGATGTTGTCGCCCCGCCGATTGGATGGCCCGGGGAACTCCCCAAATCCAAAGTATGCCTGGTTGGCGGGCATTTGCTTCGTGCTTTTCAGTTTGAATCCGAACGGAAGGTTGTACGGCAACGCGTTCGTCGAGTTCTCGGCGACTATCGAATATGAGGTATTGTACTGGATGGCATTTGTCGGGTCGTCCTGAAGGAGAGCGTAGCCACCGAGCTTGTCGTAGAAATCAACCCGGAATGGGTTCTTGTTGATGACCACATTGAGCAGGCCGGTCTGCAGCAGGTAGTTGGTACCCTGATCTGTGAACGTGTTGGTCAACGTGGGCCAGGTTCCCAGCGACGCGGCGATCATCGGCTCTTCCTTCCCCCAGAACCCGTTGTATGAGAATCGCACGCGCACCACGTCATCGGCGAACGCGGTAACGGACGCCGTCCCACCACTGCTCAGTGAAAACACGTAGTACGTATCGCCATTGGTCGTATCGACGGAAGTCGCGACATTTGTGATGGCTCCCGCATTCGTGATCTGAGCTCTGGCTGAATCGCAAGTAGCGACAACGAAGGCAAACACCAACACAACCGGCACAAGAGCCAAGTATCTCTGTATCTGTGGTTTTTGCATCGTGGCAATACCTATGGATGGCGCCCAGTAAAGTGCTTTACCTATATCGCAAGATTGCTGGCAAAAGTCAATATCTAACCTGCGTAGATTATTTGGTTCCGAAGGACAATTGACTACCCAACAAGCGATGATATTGCACCTCGAGAACGGAGTTCGAGAGGCCTGATCTTGATGGGCGAAATAACGGTCAAACTGATGCGGTAACCCATACCTGGCGCTTGATTTCACTTTCCGCACAGGAGTAGTATCCGTCCAGAAAAAGTCAGAAACACGACACCGATCAGGAGAGTTTTCATGTCACTTCTCATTAAAAATGGTCGTATCGTCACCGTCGGCGAACAATACACGGCGGACATCTATTGCGAGGGCGAGCAGATCACCCGCATCGGGACGAATCTCGAAGCGCCGCCCAAGGCCACCGTTGTCGACGCCAAGGGCAAATACGTGTTCCCCGGCTTCATCGACCCACACGTCCATATATATCTGCCCTTCATGGGCACGTTCTCCAAGGACACGCACGAGACGGCCAGCAAAGCCGCGCTCGTTGGCGGCACGACGACCATGATCGAAATGGTGTGCCAGGCGCGCAACCAGCAGCCGCTCGCCGATGGGTTCGAGTTCTGGCTCGGCAAAGCGGAAGGCAACAGCGCGTGCGATTTCACGTTTCACCAGACCGTGTCGCGCCTCGACAAGGAATGCGAAGATCAACTGACCGAGATCGTCAAGAAAGGCATCAGCAGCTTCAAGATTTTCCTCGCGTACAAGGGCGCGTTCGGCATCAGCGACGAGGAACTCTACCACACGATGCGTTTGGCCAAGAAACTTGGCGTGATCGTCACCGCGCACTGCGAAAATGCCGATCTCGTCTTCGAATCGCAGAAAAAGCTTATCAGCGAGGGTAAGACCGGTCCCGAGTGGCATTACTGGAGCCGACCACCCCGCGTCGAAGCCGAAGGCGTGCATCATCTGTTGACGTTTGCCGAGATGTTCGACACGCACGTGTACACCGTGCACACGAGTTGTGAGGAATCGATCACCGAAGCGCTACTGGGCAAGCAACGCGGCGTGAAGGTGTGGATCGAGACGTTGATCCAGTATCTCGTCCTCGACAAGAGCTACGCCGAACTCCCGAATTTCGAAGGCTCCAAATACGTCATGTCGCCGCCGCTCCGCGACAAGAAGAATCAGGCGGTCCATTGGAACGGACTGCACCAGCGCTTCATCAGCACTGTGGCGACCGACCACGCGCCCTTTGATTTCAAGGGCCAGAAGGAAATGGGGCGCGACGATTTCACGAAGATTCCCAATGGCATTCCGTCACTCGAAGAGCGCGTCAACCTGCTCTACACGCACGGCGTGTGCGAAGGCCGGCTCGACCTGAATACATTCGTCGATTGCGCCAGCACCCAAGCGGCGAAACTATTCGGTCTCTTCCCCCGCAAAGGCACCATCGCCATCGGCAGCGACGCCGACCTCGTCGTCTACGATCCCGACTATCGCGGGAAGATCTCGCAGAAGACGCAGTTGATGAACCTCGACTACAGCGCGTTCGAAGGCTGGCCGATCAAAGGCCGTCCCCATATCGTCACCGTTCGCGGCGAGGTCGCCGCCCAGGATGGCAAATTTGTCGGCACCGTCGGTCGCGGTAAACTGGTCAAACGCGACCCGACGCATTTTTAGGCGGAATTACGGACACGACGCTGGAAAATCGCACAAGGGCGTGATAAGTTACGTCTGCATGAGCACCGAAGAGCTTATCAAAACGGCGCTCGGTCTATCCCGTGAGGCGCGAGTTCTGTTGGCCGAGAAGCTTCTGGAAAGTCTCGATTTCCGTGAAGATTTCGAACTCAGTCCCGCATGGCGTGAGGAAATCCGCCGACGTTGCCAGGAATTAGACTCCGGGGCAGTCAAGGTAATACCCGCCGAAGATGTGTTCAAGAGGATCGCCGAGAAGCTTGGATGAGCTTGGTCAGCTTTCATCCCGAGGCTCTCAACGAGTTTCTGGAGTCGGCCGGCTACTACGAATCTCAGCAACCAAACCTCGGCCAATGTTTCGTCGACGCGGTTCGGGAATTCCATCTGATCGCGCGCATTCCACGCCCGCGGCGAGCGGGGAAAAGGTTGAACTTTCTCATCGCGGCTCCGATTAACAGTGAACCGATGGCCACGGCGACGACAGAACTACTCTGGATTTTAGCGTTGCTCCTTTCGCCTCGCCGCATATAATTCGTTGACAGGGCGAAGGCAGTTGCGATCCTCGCTCCCCGGACCGCGCGAAACGGAGAACATCAATGATTAAGAATCTGGCCCCGAAGTTGTCCGATGCGGAGTACGAGAAGAATTTTACCGACATCAACCCGCCGTTCCTGCCGCATAATGCCAAGATCGAGGCCAACCGTTGTTTGTTCTGCTTCGATGCACCGTGCATCCGCGCCTGCCCGACGCACATCGACATCCCCGCCTTCATCAAGAAGATCGCCTCGGCCAACATGCGCGGCAGCGCGAAGGAAATCCTCGACGCGAACATTCTCGGCATGAGTTGCGGGCGCATCTGTCCCGTCGATTCGCTCTGCGAAGGCGCGTGCGTGTACAACGAGCGCGACGTTGAGCCGATCGAGATCGGACGCCTTCAACGGTACTCAATCGACTGGTTCTACGAGAACTGGGACAAGGCGAAGGCGATGTTCAAGGCGGGGAAGCCCAACGGCAAACATGTCGCCTGCATCGGCGGCGGCCCATCGAGCCTCTCGTGCGCGTTCTACCTTGCGCAACTTGGTTATGCCGTCACGATTTACGACAAGAACGACAAGCCGGGCGGTCTCAACACCTATGGCATCGCCCGCTACAAAATGTCTGCTGAGGAAGCGCTCAAGGAAGTGCGGCTCGTCGAGCATGTCGGCGTGAAATTCAAACAGAACTGCGAAGTTGGCAAAGACATCCAAGTCGACAAGCTCACGAAAGACAACGACGCCGTGTTTATCGGCATCGGCCTCGGGCAGACCGAAGACCTCGGCATCCCGGGCGAGGATTTGACGGGCGTGGTGGACGCCATCACGTTCATTGACGAACTCAAACACAACAAGCTCCGCGACGTGCGGGTGGGGCGACGTGTTGCCGTGATCGGCGCCGGCAACACGTCGGTCGACGCGGCGACCCAAGCCAAACGCCTCGGCGCGGAGATGGTCATGGTGCTCTACCGCCGCTCGGAAGATGAGATGCCCGCGTACGAGTACGAGTACGAGATCGCCAAAAAGGACGGTTGCGTGTACTACTTCCTCACCGCGCCAAAACAGATCGTCGGCAAGGGAAGTGTCACCGGCATCGAATGCGTCCGCATGAAGCTCGGCAAACCTGATGCATCCGGCCGGCCCGCGCCGGAGCCGATTCCCGGCAGCGAGTTCGTTCTCGACTGCGACATGGTCATCAAGTCACTCGGGCAAAAGAAGCAGGGCCAGTTCGCCCAGAAGATGCTCGGCCTCAAGACCGATAGTCGTGGTCGTATCGTAGTAAACGAAACCACCATGCAAACCAGCAACCCGAAACTTTACGCCGGCGGCGACTGCGTCAATGGCGGGCGCGAAGTCGTGAACGCCGTCGCGCATGGCAAACGCGCCGCGTGGGCAATCCACAAGAAGCTGACAGGCGAGGACATCGATCTCGACGGTCTATGGAAGGACGAGACCATCCGCCGCGTCGCGAACAAGGCCGAAAACCAGTACGCCTAGGAGGATTCGACCATGGCCGATCTAAGCATCAATTGCGCGGGCATCAAATCACCCAACCCATTCTGGCTCGCGAGCGCGCCTCCGACCAATAGCGGCGGGCAGATTCAGCGCGCGTTCGATCTCGGCTGGGGCGGCGCGGTCTGGAAGACGCTTGGGGAACAGATCATCAACGTCAACTCGCGCTTCTGGTCACTTGATTATGGCTCGACGCGCATGATGGGCCTCAACAATATCGAACTCATCACCGCGCGCCCGTGGGACACCAACATTCGTGAGATCAAAGAGACGAAGAAGAAGTACCCGAAGAACGCCGTCATCGTCTCGATGATGATTGAATCGAAGAGAGAGTCGTGGCACGAAGCCGTCAAGCAGGTCAACGACACCGGCTGCGATGGCATCGAGTTGAATTTCGGCTGCCCGCACGGCATGAGCGAACGCGGCATGGGCAGCGCCGTCGGCCAGGTGCCCGAGTACACGAAAATGATCACCGAGTGGGTGAAGGAAGTCGCCGAAGTTCCCGTGCTCGTGAAATTGACGCCGAACATCAGCAACGTCGCCGTGGTCGGACGCGCCGCCGCTGCCGCCAAAGCCGACGGCATCTCGTTGATCAATACGATCAACTCGATCATGGGCATCAACCTCGACAATTTCGCACCCTACCCCAGCGTGGACGGCAAAGGATCGCACGGTGGTTATTGCGGCCCGGCTGTCAAACCCATCGCGCTGAACATGGTCAGCGCCATTGCCAAAGACGCGGAGATCGCCATTCCCGTGTCCGGCATCGGCGGCGTCACCACGTGGCAGGACGCAGTCGAGTTCATGGTGCTTGGCGCCACCAGCGTGCAGGTCTGCACCGCGGTCATGCATTACGGCTACCGCATCGTCGAAGACATGATCGACGGCCTCTCAAACTGGATGGACGAGAAAGGCTACGCGAAGTGCACGGATTTCATCGGCAAGGCGCTGCCGAACATCAAGGATTGGAGCGACCTCAATCTCAATTACCGCATCATCGCCAAGATCGATCCGAAGCTCTGCATCGGCTGCGAACTCTGCCACGTCGCCGCGTGGGACGGTTCCCATCAGTGCATCGACCTCGAAATGGGCAACGGCCACCGTGTCCCCATCGTCAACGAACCCGAGTGTGTAGGCTGCAACCTCTGCATGCTTGTGTGCCCCGTCGATGGTTGCATCACGATGGTCGAGCAGCCTACCGGCAAGAAGCCCACCTCATGGCGCCAATACCAGGCTGAACTTGGCAAGAATCCGAAGTGCGAGCCGCCGGGATATATCGAGCATTAGATGTGGGCTTTGATATGGTAAGGCCGACCTGCTGGTCGGCCATGCCGCGCAGCAGCGCGGCGCTACCGCAACCAAACTTTAGGTCGCCCTACTGGTATACGTAGCGATTGAAAGTGCCCCGTGCCACTGTCGAGAGCTTCACTTCTTCGCCCCAAGCTTTCTCAACCTTTTCGTTCGCGGGTGCGGCAAGAATGCGTTTGCCGCCGCAATTGACGACGGCCACCACGTAGGACCCATCCGGATTGCCGGCTTGCGGGTAGACCGTCGTCGACACTTCGAGGACTCCCTGCGGCAAGACCGGTTTGTGCGGCTCGTTGTTGTGCGGCAACGGCTCCGGTTGCCACCGGCGGAAATGATGCCGATAGCGGCGATTACCGACCTTGTCGAGCACCGTCACCGCGATATTATTTCCCGGACCGCCGATGCTGTGACAGATCGCAACCTTCGGCTTCTTTACCTGCAATTCCTTCGGCGCTTCACCGCGCAATTGTTTGCACGCTTCAATGATCTTGATCAGTCCGGTCCCGCCAAGCGCGTGCAAATCTTTCAATCCGCCGGAAATGTTGGTCGGGATTTCGCCGTCGCTATCGAGCGTGCCGCGCTCGATGGCCTTTACCGCTTCGGCGTGCGTGAAGATGCCCAAGTCGACGAGGTTCAAGAGGAACAATGGCCCGAACGCATCATGTTGTTCGAGAATCAATCCCTTGATGTCGCGCGGATGAAGGATGCCCGCCATCTTGTACGCCTTGCGCGCCGCCCAGCGCGTGGCCTCCAGGTGGTCGATGTAATACCTCCCAAAAATCCGTGAACCGTCCACCGCGTGACCGACACCCGAAATCTCGATGTCCGTATCCTTGTTCGTGACCAGGATCGCGCCTGCCGCGTCACTGGTCGGGCACGAGTCGAACACGTGCAACGGAGTCGCGATCGGCGGATTGCGTATCGCGTCGCGATACTCTTCCGCCGTGATCGTTTTGCCCGTAAATTGCGCGTCCGGATTCGCGGCTGCGTGCCGGTACTCGCGGAGGGAGATTTTCTCCAGCAACGCCTTGAAATCGGCCAGTGTCACGCCATTGACGCGCGCGTATTCCAGTGAGATCAACGCGATGGCCGACGGCATGTTCAACCCGCAGGCGCGGTCGATGGGATCAATGACTTCGCTGATGATGCGGGAGCGCTGATCGCGTTCGACCGCGCTCATCTTCTCACCGCCGATGGCAATCACGCGCTTGCAACGCCCACTGGCCACGGCATCGAACGCGCGCAACAGCGCGGTATGACCATTGGAAGCAGTCTCGACGCGCTCAGCCTCCGCGCCACGCAGACCGAGGCGGTCGGCGACCTTGGTGGCGATATTTCCTTCGCCCGTAAACGAGGAAATGTTCTGGACCGAGACGAACACGCCGTCGATTCGGCTGGGATCAACCTTCGAGAGAATCTTCTGCGCGGGTTCGCACAGCAGATCCACCAGAGACAGCTCCGTCTTCTTATATGCCTTGGTCCGCTCCGCTTCCTGGATGTACACCTTCATCATACCCTCCATCCCCAGAGCACCTCCAGTGCCTGCCCCTAACGTAATCCCCACCACTCAGCCAATTTGTCACGGCTGTGTCTTGAAACCCTCAAGCTTGTTGCGCCACTCGGTAGCCTGGTCGGATCGGCCCGTGGCTTCGTAGAGTTGCACCAGCCGCCGCGCGGCTTCCTTTAGCCACGGTTTCTCGTCGACGTGGAAGTGCCAAAATCTTGGGGAAGAATTGCCAGAGATAATGTTGGCTTCACGTTGCTTCACGCCCTCGTAGCCCGAGAGCAGGAGTGGTTCGGCTTCGGCGTATTTTTTCTGTCCCAGTAGACTGCCGCCCAGCATGCTCCGGGCGTCGAATGTTCGCCAGTCATCGGGGAGGCTTTTTTCATAGATGGCGAGGCACTCGCGTGCCGTTGGCTCCGCCTCGGAATATTTCCCGCTGCCAAGGAGCGCGAACGTGAATTCGGCCAGCGCGTTCGCCAGCGCAGGATGATCGGCAGGGAGCCGGGCACGCAGGAAATTGATCGTCTCCAGACGACGGGCTTGCGCAGTATCCGCACTCCCCATAGACTCTACCGCCATCGCGCCGTACTGGGATGCATCACCGAACTCGTCAATGAACACCCTCATGGATGGGTTCTGCTCCACCAACGGACGATAGATGTCAACCGCGCGGTCACACAAGGCGAGCGCCTCGGACCACTGGTTGAGCTGCCCGTGTTGATAGGCTGCCAACACGCACCCGACGGCTACGTCGCGTTTGGTCCACACCAAGCTGGGTCGGACGATGGCTTCCGAATCTCGTGAACGCTGTGGCAGCTGGATCGCCGGGACGTGCTGCTCCATGTCCGCCACCAGTGCTGTTCGCAGGTCGGTGGCGCGGGACAACATCGCCAGCGCGGTGGCGTGATCGTTCTCCAAAAGGGAAGACTGGGCTTCCAGGCTGTTGGCCAGATCGCGTCGGAACTCTGCCGATTGCGGGAATTCCCTTACCAGTTGTTCACGAATGGCCAGTGCCCGCGTGCCCGCCGCGCGGTTGCGAGCGTCGTCTGAACCCTCTGAACCCCACGTGCTCTGATACAGCGCCCATGCGAGGTCGGCGCGGGCCAGCGGATCGCCGGGGGTTTCGACGGCCAGGGCCTCAAATATCGCAATCGCCTGCGCAATGGCCTGCCGGTTCTTGGCGTTGGTAAAGTCTCCACCCCATGCATAGAAGAGGTACGTCCAACCAAGGTTCGACCGCAGCACCCGGTTCTCGGGATGTTCCCGGACCAATGGCTGCTGGATGGCGAAGGCGGATTCGTAAGCTGGAACGGCAACCGCCGCGTAATCGGCGCCGTTGTGATACGCGGTGAAACCATATTTGACGTAGAGCCGCGCCAGTTCCGCCCGCGGCGCCGGGTCGGCGGACGGCCGGTCGAGAAATGGCTTGTACCGGTCAATGGCCGCGCGCATCAATTTCTCGCGCAGGGGTTGCATGCCCGGCACATCGTACAGATCTTCGTCCGAAACGGCCAGCAGGTCATCCACGGCCGCGCGGGCCTGATCAAAATTCTCCTGGGCCAGATGTTGGGCCGTTTCCGCGGCACGACGCTGTCGCTCCGCTCGCACGAAGCCAACCGATGTGCCGATCACGCCCAGTATCAACACCGCGATCACGGCGCCGCCCGCCGCGAACACCAGTTTGTTCCGGCGAAATGCTTTCTGAAACTTGTAGGCCGCGCTCGGCGGACGGGCCGCGACCGGTTCGTTATCCAAATAGCGCTGCACTTCCACTGCCAGACCGTTGGCCGTCTCGTACCGGCGGGTGCGGTCTTTCTCCAAGCACTTCATCACAATCCAGTCGAGATCGCCGCGCACCAATGCTGAGAGCCGGGCTGGCTCCGTCCCACGTTTCCTAGCGATGGTCGTGAGGTCAGCGGCGGCCAACGTACTCAGGCGTGTCGACGGACGTGGGGGTTCCACCTCGCGAATGGTGCGGCGCATCGCGTCGACGCCGGATTTCACCAGCGCGTCCGGGTCGAATGGCGGTTTGCCGGTCAACAGTTCGTACAGCAACACCCCGAGCGCATAGATGTCGCTGCGCGTATCGATGTCCAGGCCGCTCATCTCCGCCTGCTCGGGACTCATGTACGCCGGCGTGCCCATGAACTGCTCGAACCGTGTGAACAGCGTCTTCTCCGTCAGCGGCTGGTCAATGGCCTTGGCGATGCCGAAATCGATCACCTTGGGCACCGGTACGCCGTCATGCAGCGTGACGAGGATGTTCGAGGGCTTGATATCGCGGTGAATGATGCCCTTCTGGTGCGCATGCTGGATGGCCCGGCAGACGTGGATGAACAGGTCGAGCCGCTGCTGCGGGGACAGATTGTTCTGGTCGCAGTACTCGGTGATCGGCACGCCGCGCACCAGTTCCATGACGAAGAATGGGCGGCCCGTGTCGGTCGCGCCGGCATCGAGAACCTTGGCGATGTTGGGATGATCCATCAACGCCAGCGCCTGACGTTCCGCCTCGAAGCGGGCGATGACCTGTTTGGTGTCCATGCCCAGCTTGACGACCTTGAGCGCGACGCGGCGGCGAACGGGCACCTCCTGCTCGGCCATCCAGACGCTGCCCATGCCGCCTTCGCCGATTTCCTGAAGCAGCTTGTAGCGCCCGATGCGGTCGCCGGCTTTTTCGGTGAGCGGTGCTACGGTGTGCGAATCTGAAACCGAGGCGGACGGGACAACGGGGTCAACATCGGGCTTGGTGACGTCGCCAGTTCGCTTCGGCTCGTGTGGAGGCTGACCATTCATGAATCGACTCGGGCCGATAGTACCCGACGGCGCGTTCATCGCCAAGCCGCAAGCCGTCAACGACCCGAACCAAAGTTGCGGCTTACTTCCGGCCGAAGATTTGGTACAATACAGTAACGGAGAAAAAAAATGACGACGACCAAGGAACTTTACGACGAGTACATGATCACCACGATGGTGGCCGGCTTCGAACCGATTGAAGTCGAGCGGGCACAGGGCACGACCATCACCGGCAGCGACGGCAAGACGTACCTCGATTGCTTCAGCGGCATCTCGGTCGTGAACGCCGGTCACAATCATCCGAAGGTCATCGCCGCGGCGAAAGCGCAGATGGACAAGCTGGTCCACTGTTGCACGTACGTGTATTACAACCCGCCGGCGGGGCGGTTGGCCAAGCGTCTGGCCGAGATCATGCCCGGCAAACTGCAGAAAACCTTTTTCTCCAACAGCGGCGCGGAAGCCATCGAGGGGGCGATGCGCCTGGCCAAACAGTTTACCGGCAAGAAGGAACTCATCGCGCTAACGCAGAGTTTCCATGGACGCACCGCTGGCACGCTGTCCATTACCGGCAACCTCGCCCGAAAGAAAGGCTCCGGCCCCTATCTGTCGGGCGTGGCGTTCGCGCCGGCGCCGCACTTTTACCGGTGTCCCTTCAAGACCAGCACACCCGACGATTGCGCGGCGGCTTGCGCGGAGGCGATTGACGAGGCGATCCGTTCGCAGACGAGCGGGGACGTGGCGGCTTTCATTGCGGAGTCGGTCCTGGGCGAGGGCGGCATCATCGTGCCGCCGGACAACTATTTCAAATACGCCAAGGCCGTCTGCGACAAGCATGGCCTCCTGTTTATCTGCGATGAAGTGCAGAGCGGCTTCGGGCGCTGCGGGAAGATGTTCGCCATCGAACATTACGGCGTCGAGCCCGACATTATGTGCACCGCCAAAGGCATCGCCGACGGATTTCCGCTGGGCGCGTTCACAGCCCGACCGGATGTGGGCGGCGCGTTCAAGCCCGGCGACCATCTCTCCACCTTCGGCGGTAACCCCGTCAGTTGCGCCGCCGCTCTGGCCAACATCGACGTGATGCTCGACGAGAAGTTGCCGGAAAACTCCGCCGCCCGCGGCGAGCAGATCTTGAAACGGCTGCGAAAGTTTGCCGAGAGCGCTCCGTTGATCGGCGACGTCCGCGGCAAGGGCCTGATGATCGGCGTCGAACTCGTCAAAGACAAACAAAAGACACCCGCCGTCGCGGAAACCAAAGAGGTCCGGCGGCTGTGCCGCGAGGCCGGCGTGCTGGTCGGTTCCGGCGGCACCTTCGCCAACGTCGTCCGCCTCCAACCCCCGCTGACCCTGACCGCCATCGAAGCCGACCGCATCTGCGACGTGGTCAGCGATGCGGTGAAGAAGGCGGCAGGCGCGGGGAAGTAGCGCCAACACGATGATCGATCTCTCATCCTTCGCGAACATAAGGTTGCGAGGCGAATTCGTCATCAGGACCGTGGAACTAAGCCACGCTCCGCTCCGCGACGCCTTGGGACGAGACGCGGTTGCAAAGACGCGGGTGATCGGGCGCGAACTTCACATCACTCTCCGATCAGGCCAAAGCGACGAAGAGGTTTCCGTGAGCCTGTACCATGAGGTGCTGGAAGCGGCTACCATCGCGAGCGCCTCCCCGCCGCGACATGTGCTCGAATTCAATGAGGGCGATTTTGAACAAGTTGCCCGCACTGCTCATGGACGGTGGGGACCCGTGTCGCCCGAAAATCTTGACCGCATGTTGCAATTCTACGATTTTGAGTCACAATAGGATTATGTCCGCAACCGATAGGATCCAGATGGATTTGATCAAACTGGTGGGAGGCGACCGGCTGTTGCGGCTCACGGAACCAGAGTCAGGTCTGACTCTGGAACAGAAACTGGATCCACGCTTGCCCGTCGTCCGACAAAAAGAACGCCTCTTGAACGTCTTTCAAGCTGCGTTGGCGAAAGCCGCGCTGCCGATGGGTTGAGTTGGCCTCGTCAGTGCCGGCGGCACCTTCGCCAACGTCATCCGCCTCCAACCGCCCCTTGTACTTTCATCTGTCGAAGCCGACCGGATTCGGGATGCGCTGAAGTAGATGGGCGGTGGGAAGCGAGTTCAACAGATAAGTGCGGCTTGCTAGGGAGACGCGCTGTGGCAGGCTTTGTCTTGTCAATACGGTAGGAAACCGATGGGTAGCACCTCATGTGTGGGCTCTCCAATTCCCGTCCTTGTCGTAATTCAAGCTCTTCCCCCAGCCGACAGCTTGCCAGAAAGTGTCGAATATAGATTTAAAGACGTTTGCCACATCCGCACTGAGATCCTCGACGATGACTGCCGGCAGAAGAACCATGACCCGCTCAATCCGGCCCCGGTCTCCTTGTCCGGTATCCGGTTGAAGCAGGTCTTCCACTCCAGGTATTTGGTCATTATTTGCCCGAGCCTCCACGGTTGTTTGGGCGCACGGAGTAATCCACGCCAGCAATAACTTCGAATCTCCTCTTCTCCTCCTGAAGTTTTCTTGAAACCGATTCGGGACGGAATGCTTGCGCGACAAGCAGGTGCGACATGAAACCACGATACATGTAGTTCCACAGAGAACGCTCATACTCAGGCATTCGGGGAGTACCTAACAAGCCTTGCGTGTGAAAATGAGGTGGATTGCCTCCAAAACATTCCAGAATATGGGGGGAGGCACCGTGCACAAAACCCGAAAACGCTTTGTTGACTATTTTCGCGGCGACCAACGGTTCACTCGCATCCGAACCGTCGCCTAGAACCCTTGCGTTGTGGGCGCGGATCTTTTGTCTCTTAATCATCTCTCGGCTTCGGTGCGTTCGTCCCGGATCGCTTTCGTCACCAAATTCCTCCGCCCAAAAGGCTTTGAGGTAGCGCTCGTGCAGTGAGGTGATATCATTTGTTATAATCGCACTTGTAAGAAACTCAACATCTTCATTCGTCTCGTCGATTACACGATGGAGTATTCCCACCTCCATGGTGTAGCCATTCTGGAAAAGCAGCAGTGAAGCCCGCAATGCGCTTTGTATACGAGCTAGCTTTTGGATGAGAGCCTGTTGGATGGTCTGTTCCTTGCAGCGGAACCGCTTTTCAGCCTCGATCCAAACAGGCGTCGGGACGACCGCCTCGAATTCCCGGAATGCGGCGTCCATCTCATCAAGCATTTCAGTGAACAGTCCTATCATACGAAGACAAGCGACAACCCAAGTCGGCCATGACGCTTAGCTAATCAGCTTTTCTCGATTATGCTGAACGCCTCATCCAGCGTCTTGATGATGAAATCGGCGTCGGACTTCGTCATGCACAGGGGCGGTTTGATGCGGATCGTGTTCGCGGCCATGCCACCGCGACCGATCAACATTCCGCGATCTTTGCACAGTTCCATGGCGCGTTGGACGTATTGCGGGGCGACTGCCTTCGATTGCTTGTCTTTCACGATCTCCAGGCCGCGCATGAGGCCCTTGCCGCGATGTTCGCCGACGATCTTGTGGTCGCGCGTCAACTTGTCGAAGCCTTCCGCGAGGTGATCGCCCATGACCTTGGCATTGTGCGCGTAATCGTTGCGCTCGATGCATTCCACAACGGCCAAACCGCCGGCCATCGACACCGGATTGCCGCCGTAGGTGTTGAAATGGACCTGGTCTTTCATGGAATTGGCAATTTCCGTTGTACAGGTAACGCCGCCCAAAGGCAGACCGTTGCCCATGCCCTTGGCCATGGTGATCATGTCGGGCTTCACGCCCCATTGCTCGATGCCCCACCACTTGTCACCGGTGCGGCCATACCCCGTCTGGACCTCATCGCTGATGAACAACCCGCCGTACTTCTTCACGATGTCGTAGGCGATTTCGAAATATTCCTTCGGCGGATCGATGACGCCGCCGAATCCCTGGATCGGCTCGGCAATGAACGCGGCAATCTTGCCGGAAGTCCCGTACTTGATGACGTCCTCGATCTCGCGCGCGCAGGCGACATTGCACGACGGATAGGTGAGTCCGTACGGACAGCGATAACAATAGCCCGGTGACGCGTGCACCACGCCGAACACGTACGGCAGCGAGTGCCGCCACTTCGACTGGCCGGTCATGGTCATCGCCATCAACGTGCGTCCGTGGAAGCTATGGCGCAACGCAACGAATTCAGTTTGTTTGGTGTGGTTTTTGGCCAGCAGCGCCGCGAGTTCGTTCGCCTCGCAACCGCTGTTCGTGAAGAAACTCACCTTGAGCCCCTCGGGCATGACGGTCGCCAGCTTCTCCGCGTAGCGGACGAGGTTCGGGTGATAATACAGCGTGGTCATGTGCTGCAGATTCTTCATCTGCTCGATCACCGGGTTCGTCACTTCGGGATGGCAATGGCCGACGCTGATCGTCACCACGGCCGAAAACGCATCGAGGTACTTCTTGCCCGTGTCGTCATACACGAATTGCATTTCACCCTTCACAATATTGATGGGGAAATACTTCATCGTGCTGGGGAGAATGTACTCTTCGCGCATTTTCCCGACTTGCTCGGGCGTCAACGTATCTGCCTGTTTCATAATCATGTGAGAATTACCTTCCTGTCTTCACGTTCCGCGAGCAGGCCGTCAGGAGCCAGTACGCAATGAAGGAAATGATAAAGCCGACGAACCAGGCGTAGTTGTACAGGTGCATCCAGAATGGTCCCACCCTGGCGGGATCCAGCACGTTAATGGTGCCGAGAAAGCCCGGTACGTTCAGGACGATGCCGAGAATCAACGCCGTAATCGCGACCGGGTTGAATCCGTTCTTGTAGAAATACTGCCCTTCGCGCAGATACAACTGAATCGCATTCAATCGCGTGTGGCGGATAACAAAGTAGTCGCAGATCAAAATCCCCCCGATCGGCCCGAGCAACGCGCTGTACGCGATCAGCCAGGTGAAAATATAGCCGGTCGGATCGGCCACCAGCTTCCACGGCATCATCACCACGCCGATGACGCCGGTGATGTAGCCGCCCGTGCGAAAGGAAATCCGCCGTGGCGCAAGGTGGGCAAAGTCGTTCGCCGGGCTGACGACGTTCGCGGCGATATTCGTGGCCAGTGTCGCCACACACAACGAAACCATGGCGACGACCAGCACGGTCGGACTATTGAACCGCGTCAACACATCCACGGGATTCCAAAGTGTCTTGCCAAAGATAACCACGGTCGCCGACGTCACCGCCACGCCGATAAACGAGTACAACGCCATCGTCGTGGGCAACCCAATCACCTGGCCGAGGACCTGGTCGCGCTGCGATTTGGCGTAGCGCGAGAAGTCCGGGATATTCAGCGAGAGCGTCGCCCAAAAACCGATCATGCCGGTGAGCGCGGGGAAAAAGTACGACCAAAACATCCCGGCCTTCGGTTGGCCCGGATCGAAGACGGACGGTTGCGCGAACATCGGGCCGAAGCCGCCGGCCTTGCTCCACGCCCACCACAACAACAGTAGTCCCAGGGCAATCAGCAATGGCGCCTTGATGTTCAGCAGGAACCGGATCGTGTCAATCCCCCGGTAAATTACATAGATATTGATTGCCCAAAAGAACAGGAAGCAGAGAAACTGCGCGGTCGTGATGCCGAGCACCGGCAGCGCCGCGCCTGTCGCCAGCGACGGGATGAACACGGCGAGGATCTTGTAAATCGCATCGCCGCCGATCCAGGCCTGGATACCGAACCACCCGCAGGCGACCAATGCCCGGAGCAGGGCCGGAATGTTCGCTCCCAGAGTCCCGAACGACGCCCGGCAGTACACGGGAAACGGGATGCCGTATTTCGTGCCCGCGTGGGCATTGAGGACCATCGGGATGAGCACGATGACGTTGCCCAAAAAAATCGTCAGCACTGCCTGCCACCAATTCATCCCCCCGGCGATGAGCGATGACGCGAGCATGTAGGTCGGAATACACGCCGACATCGAAATCCACAACGCCGCGATGTCTTTCATGCCCCACTTGCGGTCGCTGACACGCGTCGGCGCGAGATCCTTATTCCAGTACGGCGAATGGGAGATGTCGTCCGTGACCTCGTGAATGCCGTTGGTGACGCGGACGCCGTCGAGTTCCTGGACGGAAGCGTTCATCGAACTACGGAAGCAACTCGGCCATTTCCTTGTACGTTTCGGGGCGACGATCGCGGTAGAACTGCCAGACGTTGCGAACCTCGCGAATCATGTCGAGATTCAGGTCGGCCACAATGACAGCGTCCTTCTCGCGCGGGCCTTCGGCAATGATCTGGCCGCGCGGGTTTGCGAAGTAACTCTGGCCGTAAAATTCCCCGAAGCTCCACGGCTTCTCGGTCCCCACGCGATTGATCGCACCGACGTAGAAAATGTTGGCGACGGCCGCGGCGGGTTGTTCCAGTTTCCAGAGGTATTCGCTCAGCCCGGCCACGGTCGCGCTCGGGTTGAATACCATCTCCGCGCCGTTGAGCCCCAGCAGGCGCCAGCCTTCGGGGAAATGCCGGTCGTAGCAGATGTACACGCCAACTTTGCCGACGGCCGTCTCGAAGACGGGATAGCCGAGGTTACCGGGCTTGAAATAAAACTTCTCCCAGAAGCCGGGCTTGCAGTGCGGAATGTGGTTCTTGCGGTACTTGCCGAGGAATTTGCCATCGGCGTCGATCACCGCAGCCGTATTGTAGTAAGTCCCCGTGGCTTCTTCTTCGTAGATTGGCGCGACAATCACCATGCCGTATTTCTTCGCCAATTGCTGCATCAGCTTCACCGTCGGACCGTCGGGAACACGCTCCGTCGACTCGTACCATTTGATCTCCTGCTCGCAGCAGAAGTACGGGCCGTAGAAAATCTCCTGCATGCACAATACCTGCACGCCCTTTTTCGCCGCCTGCGCGATGAGCTTGATGTGCTTCTCGATCATCGTCTGCTTGATCTTCTTCACCGACGACGAGCCCGGCTCCGGGTTCGACGCCTGAATCAGTCCACCTCGTACAATCCGCGCCATATGATCGCCTCCGATTCTCATTTCCCCGTGGGAGCGACATTCCTGTCGCGACCGGTCGGGGCAGGAATGCCCCTCCCACGAGCGGATTTTTCTTAGTAAATGTTCGTCTGCCGCTTCACGCCGGTGTAATCGTAAAACACCGTTTTCAGTTGCGTAAAGAAATTCATTCCCTCATCGCTCATCTCGCGGCTGCCATAGCCGGTCGCCTTGAAACCGCCAAACGGCAACTGCGCCTCGCCACCAACCGTCGGCGAGTTGATGTGCACCATGCCTGCCTCAATGCGGTCGGTGAACCGCATCACCAGATTCGCGTCACTCGTGTAAATCGAGCAGGTCAAGCCGAACTGGACATTGTTGGCGACTTTCATCGCTTCCTCGAAATCGTTCACGCGAAAGACCGCCAGCACCGGCCCGAACACTTCCTCCTGGGCCAGTGTATGCTCGGGTTTGACCTGATCGAATATCGTCGGCGCGACGAAATAGCCCTTTGCCAGCTTGCCGTCCGTCAGCGCGTTGCCGCCGATCAAGCACGGGCAACCTTCCTTCTTGGCGATCTCGCTATAGCGCAGATCCGTCTCGAACTGCGCCTTGTCCACGGCCGGCCCCATGTTGACGCCATCTTCCGCGCCATCGCCGACTTTGATTTTCCGGGTACGCTCGACCAGTTTCTCCACAAATTTATCGGCAATGGCCTTGTGCAGCACGAGCCGACTCGTTGCCGTACAGCGTTGCCCCGTCGAGCCGAACGCACCCTGCGCGCAGCCTTCCACAGCGAGATCGATATCGGCGTCATCCATCACCACGAGCGGGTTCTTGCCGCCCATTTCGCAGGTGACTTTCGCCAGATGTGCCGCAGCCTGTTTCGCAACTTGTCCGCCCGTTTCACACGAACCGGTAAACGATACGGCGCGGACGGTTGCGTTGTTCACAAACTCATCCCCGACCGTGCTGCCGCCACCGTAAACCAGATTGAGGACGCCTTTGGGCAGGCCGGCATCTTCGTAAATCTTCACCAACAATTCCGCACAGCCCGGCGTGTTACTCGCCGCCTTGAAGACCACCGAGTTTCCTGCGACCAAGGCTGGCGCGGTTTTCCAGACGGGAATGCAAAACGGAAAATTCCAGGGGGTGACGCAGCTCACCACACCGAGCGGCTGACGAAGCGTGTAGACAAACGTACTCGGCATCTCGCTCGGCGAGGTACGGCCTTCGAGTCGAAAGGACATGCCCGCGTAGTATTCGAGTAGATTGATCCCCTTCTGCACTTCGCCGCGCGCCTCGCTCAGGGTCTTTCCCTCTTCACGCGTCATCGTGCGCGCAATTTCTTCCTTCCGCTCGTACGTAAGCTGCACCGCTTTCGCCAGAATGCGACCACGCGCGGGCGCGGGCGTGTTGCGCCAGCCAGGGAATGCCTCTTGGGCCGCCGCGATTGCGGCTTTCGCCTCGTCACGCGTCGATTGCGGCGCGTGGCCGATGATATCATCCGTGTTGGCCGGGTTGATGTTCGGGGTTGTTTTGCCCGACGATGAATCGACCCACTGGCCATTGATGAAATTCTTGTACCGACGCGCCTCGGCGGCAGGCTTGGCGGCGGTTTGCGGTTTTTCAGCGAGAACTTGTGGCGACATATTATTGGAACTCCTATTTGTTACTCCCCCAAATTACTTTCGACAATTTCTGAACCGCATCGTGAGGGTCAAGTTTTCTCTTCGCAACATCGGTCAGAATGGACTGCGCCTGTGGTGCTTCCAACGCATGGAGTATAGACATTGTCATCCGTGATTGCAACAGTCGAATGACCTCCGCTCGTGCCGCCCGTTCGCGTCGTCGCGCCAGGTTTCCCGAAGCCACAAGATATGCGTGATGCGCATCCAGCGCACCACAAAGGGTTGTGATCCCCTCACCATTCTTGGCTGAGGTGTGAATCGTCGGCCGCTGCCATACCGCCATTGTAGTGGCCACCGTCCCGGCGGCCCGGCCGGAATTTGCGTCTGTGACGGACGCCGCTACACCAACTTGTAAATCCGTCTTATTCATTACCAGCACGTCCGCTATCTCCATGAGGCCGGATTTTGCCCGCTGAATCTCGTCGCCCAACTCTGGCATGAGCACGACCGCTACCGTATCCGCGACCTCGGCGACTTCCACTTCGTCCTGGCCGGTGCCAACCGTTTCGACGATCACTATGTCGAAACCCGCTGTGTCCAGCGCGTGGACAATTTGCGACGTCGAGTCCGTCAAGCCACCGTGATGGTGGCGCGTCGCCAGACTCCGGATGAACACGCCTCCGTCCTCGCTGTGCCGCTGCATGCGTAACCGATCACCGAGGAGCGCGCCGCCGGAAATGGGACTGGTGGGATCAATCGCAAGGACTCCGACCGTCTTGTCTTGCTTGCGCAACTCGTCAATCAACAGGTCGATGAGAGAACTCTTCCCCACGCCGGGCGGCCCCGTGATGCCAATAATGCGCGCCTTGCCTGTGTGCGTGTAGAGTTCCGACGGCAACGGTTCGCCACTCTCCAGGCGCGTAACCAACTTCGTGAGTTCCCTGCCTTGCATGGTCATTTGGCCTGAACGTTCTTCCTGAGAAACTCCGCGATGCCTGCGATGGTACTGCCGGGGCCAAAGACTTCTTTGATACCGAGCTTCTTCAGCTTCTTCACATCATCGTCCGGAATGATGCCGCCGGCAAAGACCAGCACGCCTTTGAGCTTTTCCTTCTTCAGCAGCTCCATCACGCGGCTGAATTGCACCATGTGTCCGCCCGACAGGGAACTCAGTCCGATCGCGTTCACGTCCTCCTGGATTGCTGCGGCCACGATCTGCTCGGGCGTATTGCGAATGCCCGTGTACACGACCTCCATCCCCGCGTCGCGCAACCCCATGGCCACTACCAGCGCACCGCGCTCGTGGCCATCGAGGCCGGCTTTGGCGATGAGGACTTTGATGGGTCTTGTGGAGTTCATTCTGCCTTTCGTAAGAGCGAATTCCATTCGCAACCGGTCGCGATTACAAATCGCTCCTACGATCGTTCTGATTCATATGCTGTGCGTTGGCCGGTATTCCCCGAAGGTTCGTCGCAAGACCTTACAGATTTCGCCGACCGTGACGTAATTGCGAACGCAATCCACGATAATCGGCATCAGATTCTCGGAACCTTTAGCCGCCTTCTCCAATGTCGTGAGGCACCTCTCGACCTTGGTGTTGTTACGCTTCTTGCGCAGTGCAGCGAGGTCGCGGCGGCGGCGTGGCTCGAGTTTCGGGTCGATCTTTTGGGTTTTTAACACCAGCTTCTTGTCGCTGACAAACTCGTTGACGCCTACGATGATCTTCTCTTTGCGCTCGACCGCCTTCTGGTGTTCGTAGGCCGCGCGGTAGATCTCCTTGTACACGTACCCGCCTTCGACAGCTTTGAGCATTCCGCCCATGTTGTCGATCTTGTTGAGATACTCGCGCGCCTGTTGCTCCAGTTGGTCCGTCAGCGATTCGATATAATGACTGCCGCCGAGCGGGTCGGGCTCCGCCGTCACGCCCGATTCGTACGCGATGATTTGCTGGGTGCGCAACGCGAGCAAGGCGGATTCTTCGGTCGGCAGGGCGATAGCTTCATCCTTCGCATTCGTATGGAGACTTTGCGTTCCACCCAACACAGCGGCAAGCGCCTCGATGGTCGTGCGTACGACGTTGTTGTCGGGTTGTTGCGCGGTGAGCGTCGAGCCAGCCGTTTGCGTATGAAACCGCAGCATCATGGATCGCTCGTTCTTCGCGCCGAAACGGTCACGCATGATGTGGGCCCAGATCCGACGAGCCGCGCGAAACTTCGCGATCTCTTCCAGAAAGTTGCTGTGACAATTGAAGAAAAACGCGATGCGCGGGGCGAAATCGTCGACATTGAGTCCGCGGTCGACGCACGTTTGTACGTACGCGATGCCGTCGGCCAGTGTGAACGCAATTTCCTGAGCAGCGGTGCAACCTGCTTCGCGCATGTGATAGCCGCCGACGCTGATCGTGTTCCAACCGGGCACTTCTTTGGCGCAAAACTCGACAATGTCGGCAATTAGACGCAGCGATGGCAGAGGCGGAAAAATGTATGTACCGCGCGCGATATACTCCTTGAGGATATCGTTCTGCACCGTGCCCGAAACCTTCGACCACGGCACGCCTTCTTTCTCGGCGACCACCAAATACAGCGCCAACAAAATGGAAGCGGTCGCGTTGATCGTCATCGACGTGCTGACTTTGTCGAGGGGAATGCCGTCAAACACCTGCTCCATGTCCGCGAGCGACGAGATGGCGACACCGACGCGGCCAACTTCGCCCAATGCCATCGTGTCGTCGCTGTCGTACCCGATCTGCGTCGGCAGGTCGAACGCCATCGAAAGGCCAGTCTGCCCCTGCGCGAGCAGATACTTGTACCGCTTGTTGGTCTCCTGCGCCGTGCCGAACCCGGCGTACTGGCGCATCGTCCATAACTTCCCGCGATACATCGTTGCGTGAACGCCACGCGTGAAGGGGAACTTGCCGGGCTCTTCGTGTCGCTCAGTCATGAGGTTCGCAGAGTTCAACCAACACGCCATGGGCGGATTTGGGGTGAAGAAAGGCGATATTTGCACCGCCTGCACCGGTGCGCGGCTGCTCGTCGATGAGCGCGACGCCTGCGCCCTTCAACTTCTTGAGACGTTCGGCCAGATTGTCTGTTTGCAGCGTCAAATGGTGCAATCCTTCCCCGCGTTTTTCGATGAAACGCTGGATGGGGCTGTCGGGCGACGTGGGCTCCAGCAACTCGATTGTCGTCTCGCCGGCTTGCAGCATGGCCACCCGCACTTTCTGTTCGGGCACCTCCTCAATATGCGAGAGTTTCAAGCCAAGTGTGTCGACCCAGAATTTTTTCGCCTCGTCGATGCTCTTCACGGCGATGCCGACGTGGTCGACGCCCTTGATCATACGACGCCCTCTTTCCGCTCGCCTGTCACCCTGAGCGAAGCTCCGATTCCGTCGGAGCGAAGTCGAAGGGTCTGTCCCCAAACAACAGAGATGCCTCGACAAGCTCGGCATGACAGCACAGGCATGATCAAATTGCTCCCTTCTTCTTTAGGGAGGTGATTTCCTCCCCTGAATAACCGAGCGCCGAAAGCACCTCCGCCGTGTGCTGACCAAGCAACGGCGGTGCATTCCCCGCTTCGCCGGGCGTCCCGGACAATTTTACGGGTACTCCCGTCAACTTCACCGACTTGAGCTTCGGATGCGGACGCTCGATGACCATCTCGCGGGCGCGCACTTGCGGGTGTTCAAGCACCTCGGCCACCGAGAAAATCGGGCCACACGGAAGGCCGGCCTTTTCCAGCAACTCGAGCCATTCGTCGGCGGTTTTCTCCGCGAATACTTTTTCGAGGACCGGGTACAATTCGTCGTGGTTCTGGACGCGCTTGGGATTTGTGGCGAATTTCTCGTGCGTCTTCAGGTCTGGCCGGCCCAACAAATCACAGAACTGCACCCACAACCGGTCATTACCCACTGCGAGATTGAAATAGCGGTCGCTCGCCCTGAACGTCTCGTAGGGCACGATGGTTGGGTGCTGATTGCCCTTGCGATTCGGTGATTTGCCCGTACCAAAGTAGATGCCGGCCTGATACGTGAGGAACGAGACTTGTCCGTCGAGTAGCGATACGTCCACCTTCTGTCCTTTGCCCGTGCGCTGTCGGGCCTGCAACGCGAGCAGAATTCCTAAAGTCGCGTAAATGCCTGCGGTGATGTCGGCCAGCGACGTGCCTGTCTTGTATGGAGAACCGTTCGGGTCGCCGGTGAGACTCATGATGCCGCTTTGGCCCTGTACGGCAAGGTCATAGCCGGGACGATCCGCCCACGGGCCGGTGTGACCGTACCCAGTGACCGATGCATAAATGATTTTTGGGTTGAGCCTGGCGACCTCGTCATAGCCGAAGCCGATACTCGGCAGGAAATCCCGCCGGAAATTCTCCAGCAACACGTCAGATTGTTGGATGAGCTTCGTCAGAATCTCGCGGGCTTCAGGAGTCTTCAGGTTCAGCGTGAGCGATTTCTTGCCGCGATTGATACTGAGGAAGTATACGCTCTCGCCATCGAGAAACGGCGGCCCGTAGGCGCGCGTATCGTCGCCCTTGTCGGGATTCTCGATCTTGACGATCTCGGCGCCGAAATCGCTCAACAGCATGGAGCAATAGGGCCCTGCCAAAATGCGGGAAAGATCGACGACCCGGATACCGTCCAGAGGTTTCACAATGTCAAGGCTAACGATGCGCGCTTGTCGCCGCAAGCGTTTTCCGCTACAAGCGAGGCGCGAAATGAGAATCCGCTCCATCATCGTGCTTGCCGGACTCCTGTCCCTCAACGCCTACGCCGATCCTGCGCCCACAAACCAGGACGCGCGGGTGATTCTGGACCGGGTACTGGCGGGCCGACCAGCCAGGGATTTCTCGCTGAAAGCCCGGTTATTCGTGGACCGCGATCAGGATCCGATCCCCGTGGAGATTCTCGCGAAAAACACCCCCGAGGAAACGCGTACCATTTACCGGAGCAGTAAATCGGAGGCGCTCATCGTGCAACCGGTCCACGGCACCGTGCAGTTTTTCTTGCGTGGACAAGGTGAGTTGACCGGCGCCAAACGGACGGAACGACTGCTCGGTTCGCAATTCACCTACTACGATCTTGCCCTGACGTTCCTGCGCTGGCCGCACGCGAAGTTTCTCGGCGAAGAACAGGTGCGCACGCGCGATTGTTTCGCCATCGAGAGCACAGCGGAGGATGAACCGTACGCGCGCGTGAAAATCTGGATCGACAAGGAGTACTACGCGCTGTTGCGGGCCGAAGCGTATAACAAGGACGGAAGTACTGTGCGGCGCTTCGCCGTCACCAGCTTCAGGAAGATGGGCGAACTATGGGTCCCGCACGGGCTGGAAGCATCGTTCGTCCCGCCCGGCCAGAGTCTGCCGTCCCAGGAAAAATCCCGGCTCGATATTTACGAGGGTGATTACGGTGCAGAGTTGCCAGCTGAGTGGTTTGCCACGGAGAAATTTGGGCCTGCCGCTGCCGGCGGCAATGGTGTGACGCGCTAGAAGCCATCTCATAAATGACGCAAGAGGATGACGGTGGCCCCGAGGTGGATGAGACCCTGGAAGTTCTCCGCATGATATTCATAACGCACAACCAAGCGGCGGAAGTTGAACAGC
>Ga0302326_10005219_pt1 | contig 29657 bp, 20 predicted proteins | sample Palsa_T0_3_FD_202264 | JGI IMG/M metagenome (GOLD analysis project Ga0302326, IMG submission 202264) | Peat permafrost microbial communities from Stordalen Mire near Abisko, Sweden - Palsa_T0_3 | ecosystem: Environmental > Terrestrial > Soil > Palsa > Peat permafrost | place: Sweden: Abisko... | reverse complement strand
GGTCCAGCCGCGATCGAGCAACCAGCATGCGGCCTTGGCCGCGATGTCGGCCGTCGCCACCAGAGGCCACTTCTTGCCCGGTTGAATGGGAACGAAGATCTGGCCGGCCTTCGCGATCATCTCTGCGGAGAGCAGGAAGTTCTCCATGAAGATCCCGGGCCGCAGCGAGACAACTGCAGGGAGCGCGGCCTCGAAGTCGTTCTCCATCTCGCGGGCGGGGCCGACCGCTCCCGTGCCGGGACCGGTGTGGGCGCCCATGCTCGAGACCACAACCGCTCGGCTCGCCCCGGCCTTCTTCGCGGCCGCGGCGGCCTGCTTCGCGCACTTCGTGGCCCAGGCGTAGTAGTCCGGCCGCGCAGGCGGCGGAGTCAGCCAGAACAGCGCCTCCGCGCCCTCAAGCGCCTCGGCGAGCAGGGCCGGCTCCTCGAAGGAGCCCTCGACCACGCGCGCGCCGCGACGGAGAAGCTCATCGACCTTCTTCTTGTCCCGGCTCATGACCGTGATCTGCTCGCCGGCGTCGAGCAGCCGCGCCGCGAGCGCGCGGCCGATGTTGGAGGTGGGTGTGTTGATGACGATGGACATCGATAATTCTCCTGGTGATCGTTTAATTACGAATTAACAATATCGTAACTCATAAAATTGTGTCAAGCCGAATCGTAAGCTATCATCAATTTGCTATGGAGCAAGAGGCTACGATCGACGCGGGTGGGGTTTCCGGACAAAGGGGACCAGCGGATCACAAGCGCCGCCAACAGATCCTGCAAGCCGCGGATGAGTATTTTCGGCTCTACGGCTATCGCAAAACGACGCTCGCGGATATCGCGAAGTCGATTCATCTTTCGACGCCCTATATTTACAAGTTTTTCGATTCCAAGCAGGCGATCGGAGAGGCGATGTGCTGGCACTGCCTCAGCGCCGTTCTATCCGAGATCGAGCAATCTATCACAGCAACGAAATCTCCAGTTGAGAAACTACGCCGTGTTTTCCTGGGGTTAGAGGGAATATCGTGGCGGTTATTGAACGAGCAGCGAAAGATACACGAGATGGTCTCGGTATCTTTTGAAGAGCGCTGGGAATCGATCGCCCGATTCCAGGAGGGTATCTTCCAGATGGTTCGCAAGATCGTCGTTCAAGGCCGTGAGTCCGGTGCGTTTGAGCGCAAGACTCCATTGGAAGAGACCTCGAGAGCCATTTCTCGAATGACCGAGCTGTTCTATCATCCGACTCTCATGGAGCAGGTAGGCAAAAGCCAGAAAGAAGAAGCTCTTGCTGTGGCCAACGTCGCGATCCGATCCCTCACTGCATGATCAGGCAAATTAATTATTACTATTTATGTTTTATGTATTTCATCACTCGTAACTATCTCACGCTTTATTTCACCAATAAGGACAATATCGTGCGGCCTATTTTAGCTTTTGCTCTTGCTTGGAAGGAAAAGAGCGAGCGTCTTGAATTCCTGCGAGGTTTGGCCGCCGGCGCGAGCTTAAGAATGCGTTCCGCATTTTCATGCGCCAACTTCTCTTTGTCCTCGTTTGATACTTGGGCTTTATTCAGAAAATCCATGCCTTCGAAGTTGTCTCCGAACGGATCATCCACCGAGAACAGGATGTTGTCTATACCCAATTCCGCAATCGCGCAATTCAGGGCTGCCTGGTCGAAGACGCCGCTCGTCGTGATGAAGACGTTTGCACGCATGTAGTAGAAGACGCTCTTCTGCATGCTCCTCTGTTCTGCAGATTCGGCAACCTTCGACTGGCTGGCAAGAAGCCAGTTTCCCATCGTAAGAGCGGCGTTGATGCGCTTGAGTCCAAAGGGAATCAATTCCCCCATGTGTCCGACAATTATTTTGAGCTTTGGGAACCGGTCAAACACGCCGCGTGAGATTAGTCGGAGAAGATGCGTTCCGGTTTCGACTTGCCACCCCCAACTCTGCATCATCACAGGGCAGTCTTTGTAATAGATATCGATGATTCCCTGCGGTGGATCGGTCGGATGTATGTAGATCGGTACACCCAACGCTTGGGCCCGCTCGAAAATCGGCGAAAACGAGTCCTCATCCAGATACCGGCCGTCGGTATGGCCATTGATGAGCGCACCTTTGAATCCGAGCTGGGAGACCGTACGCTCCAACTCATCGGCTGCATCGATGGGCGACTGGGTCGGCAGCATCGCAAAACCGGCGAAGCGGGTGGGATATTCCTGGATGACTGCGCCCAGCCAATCATTCACCTCCCTGGACAAGCGGATTGACGCACTGCGCTCGAGGGTCTGAACGCCAGGCTGCACATGCGAGAGCACTTGCAAGTCGATGCCCGCCGCGTCCATGCGCCGGATTCTTTCCGGACCGACATCAGTGAGACGTCCTTTGACCATGTCGAGCAATTTGACCCATGACGCAGGGTATAACTCCCGCAGTTTTGGGTGCAGGAAATGCTCTTCGAGCGTGATGATGCGCGCAACCCGCTTCTCACCATTCTTGTTCATCGTTATTCCCCTACGAGAAAACCTGTTCCCGGCTTTAATGGAAAAAGCCTATGCCCGGCTGCTCAGCTTCCGCTTTGAGCGGCTTGCGATGGACCGTTTACCGTAGCCTGGGTGTCCCTGCGGAATCAGTCCGCGATGGGCAGCAAGTTTCGCGCATAACTCGATCAAGGTTTCCCGCTCCGGCGCCGCCAGGGAAGAGCCAAGGTCGGCATCATGTGCCGTGGCGATTCGCTCCACCCTTTCCAGAAGTCGAGATCCTTGTGGTGTCAATTGCAGTTGCTGGCTTCGACGGTCCTGAGCGCTGCGCTCCCGCGCAACCAGACCTTTGGTTTCAAGCTCATCGAGCAACACAACCAGGCGGCTGGGCACTACCCCGAGATGCGAAGCGAGTTCGCGCTGGTTCTTCCCTTCGTGGGCATGGATCCACCGCAGGATGCCGAAATGCGGCGGGGAAATGCCAAAGCCTGCAATCTTGCGGCCAAAGGAGAGCGCCGCATGAGTTCCAAGCTGCGACAACAGCAGCCCGAGCGCGCGGCGGACGGGCACGGGATTCTCAGCAGCCTTTTGTTTCTCGCTTGGCATAGATCTCCTACACTTAATATAGTACACAGTATTAACAATTCACAGTATGAATCGTTCTCATCATGACTGTTATCCAAAACACCGTTTTACATCGGTGTGGCGAGTCTTGCGCTGCGTCTCGACGTCTGGAGAGCACCGCGATGGGGGTGTATGACCAACGACAGTTTCTGAAACGTTTCGGCGCCGAGTTGCACTAATGATTAGCTGGATTTAGATAAGGCCGTTTGAACGGAGAAAGTCATGAAAGTAAGCAAAATGACAAAAGGATTGTGCTTGTTCCGCATAGCAAACCAAGGCCGCCGCGTTCCTCCTCTGAAGTTCACCATGATTGCGCTCGCAGCATTGCTCGCGATTGCAGGTTCCGCGTTCGCGCAAACCCCGCCCAACGCTCCCACTCTTCGCAACGTATCTCCGGAGTGGGCGCGCATCCAGGAAGGTTTGAGGCGAGCCAAACCAATGCCCGACCCACAGCACGCAGTGAGACCGGAGGGGATCACCTCATCCGGCGATTTGGTACGCTTCGACCCACTCACCGGAAATATCTCTCGTTCCCCACACAGCCAGAACGGCCCGACCGCCACCCCAGTCCCACACGAGGAAGGGAATCCCGGTGTCACCCCGAAGTCAGCAACCGAGGATGATCTCTTGCCATTACCGGGGAAGGGCCATGAGGGCATCGGTGGAATCTCCTCAGCGAACGGCGCCAAGCCGGCGTCCACCACTCCGACCCCGCCGAGCCCTCTCTATTACCCTTACGGATTTCCATTCCGTACGGAGTTCCGCTTACTGATGCGCTTCCCAGTGGCCGGATTCGCTGACCAGTATTACCTCTGCAGCGCCTCGTCTGTCTCCGACTTTCACCTCTTGTCCGCCGCCCATTGCGTTTACAACCATGACCCGCTGGGTGACGGCAGTGGCCGTGGCGCTGGTTTTGCCGCTGAGATCTGGGGGTGGCCCGCGGAAACGGATGTGGTCGATCCCGTCGATCCCATCAACTGGCCGGACTTTCCCTACGGCGTCTCCAAGATGACGTATGAAGTTACCTATGACGCCTGGATTGCGAACTCGGATCTGGATTGGGATTTTAGCTTCATCGCGCTCGACCGCCGCATCGGCGATCACCTGGGCTGGATGGGAACGGAATGGGGAGTGAATACCGACTCGTTGAATTTCGATGGCTATCCGGCCCAGGCGCCTTACGTGCCCTCGGATAATCCCTATCAATACCCCGGTTTTGATACCGGGAACGTCATCACCTATACCTGCTGCCGCATTGAGATGGATGCGTACACCTACGGGGGACACAGTGGCGGCGGTGTATGGCGCTATGACGGCACAAACCAGTACATCGAAGGGGTGAACTCCACCTCAAATCGTACCGGCTACGCAGAGGCGACACTTTTCACGGCGCAGACGCATACGGACCTTACGAACACCATCGCCTCGGATCAATCTTCACGTCCACCGGTGGACCTGCCGCAGCTTATCGAATATGTCTTCAATACCACGTCCAAGGGACTGCTCGAAACCTCTGTCTCAATTGGGAGCAGTTTTGGTCTGACGCTGAATGCGTTCAACGCTGGTTACAACCCTGCCGGCGCCACAACCGCCGACATATACCTTACGGATAGCGAACCGTTTTCGTCAGGTACCTACATCGGAACGCTGAATCTGGGAAGTCTTGATGCTTACACCTATACGGTACAAACGCAAAACGTGGTGGTGCCTTCCTATGTCTTGCCAGGAACTTACTACGTGGGCTGGGTGATCAACGGCGCCAATACGCAATATGGCACCGATAAGAACTCCGCCATCATCACCAACCAGACATTGCAGGTTGTTTCCCTTGCTTCTCTGACCGCGGCGCCTGGAAGCGTAATCGGTGGACAGACCTCCACCGCTACCGTGACCCTGACGAGCGCAGCGCCTGCCGGCGGGGCAACGATCAGTCTATCGAGCAGCAATGGCGCGGCAAGCGTTCCCAGCTCAGTATTTGTAAGCGGGGGCGCATCTTCAGCAAACTTCACCATTACCACCTCGCCCGTTTCTGCGACCACGGTTGCTACTATCCAGGCCAATTTGGGCGGGGTAACCAAAACGGCGACTGTGTCGATTCAGCCTCCCACGCTGCAAAGCCTGACCCTGGCGCCAACCGCAGTGTCCGGGGGCGCAACGGCAACGGGTACTCTGGTGCTCAGCGGCCCAGCGCCCGCCGGCGGCATCAAGGTGGAGCTGTCGAGCTCAAAATCGGATGCAAAGGTTCCCGCCACAGTCAAAATCAGCCCGGGTGCATCGTCGGTAGTTTTCGCAATTACCACATCCAAAGTGTCAAAAAGTGTGACCGTCTCTATCACAGCGACCGCTAGCGGGGTGAGCAAAACAGCCACTCTTGCGATCGAGCCAACCGTAAAGGTCTCTCTGTCCTTGTCTCCTTCCACGGTAGTCGGAGGTCATGACGCCAAAGGCAAGGTGACCATCAACAGCAAGGCGCCCAGCGGCGGCATCGCTATTGCCCTCGCGAGCTCCAGCGCGGATGCAACGGTACCAGCTACCGTGCTCATCAAAAAGGGCTCCTCGTCGGCAACCTTTGCCATCACCACTTCCAAAGTGAAAGCTGAGGTGAAGGCTTCCATCGAAGCAACCGACGGTGGAGCCAGCAAAACAGAGACGCTCATCATCAAACCATAACAATTCAGCGATTCGATTCTCTCCATGGGCCGGGACTAGTCGTCCCGGCCCTCTCTTTGTCGTTGCATCTTCCGCGGCGCTATTCTGCCCGCAATGCACATATCGGATTGATCCGCGCGGCGCGCCACGCCGGAAGCAGGCAGGCTCCGGTCGCGGAGACCAGCAAAGTCGCGATCACCGCGAGGAAGACGCTCGCATCGAGGGGACTGGTTCCGTAGAGCACCGAGCCGATCAGGCGAGTCACCGCCAGGCTCGCCGCAATCCCGATGGCGAGACCCAGCAGCGCCGGCCGCATCCCGTCTGTGAGCACCAGCTGCAATATTCGCTCCCGTCGCGCGCCCAGAGCCATGCGTATGCCGATCTCTGCGGTTCGCTGCGTCACCAGAAAGGCGAGCACGCCGTAGAGGCCCACATCCGCCAGCAACAGTGACAATCCCGCAAAACTCAGCACCAGGGTCGCGCTGAAATTCGAATTTGCCGTCGACTCGCCGATGATTTGTTCCATCGTGAGAACATTTTTGACCGGAAGATCGGCATCGAGAGATGCGATCAGCCTCTGAATGGGTATCGCCTGCCGCATGACATCTTGTCCCGACCGCACCACCAGCACAGAGTCACCCGAATTCCCCGGGATGCCCGCGAGAATGGGGAACCACATCATCGGGCGCACCGGCTCGCCCATCTGATAAATCGTGTTTCCGATCACGCCGATAATTTCGTAGTTTTCTCCCGCCGGAGTTCGCCATTCCACGCGAAGATGCTTGCCAAGCGGATCCTCGCCGGGAAAGTATTGCCGTACCAGCTCCTGATTGACGATGATGAATTTATCGTGGTCGAGGCGCTCATCGCCGGAAAAGAAGCGTCCCCGAATCAGGAGGATCCCCATCGCAGAAAAATAGCCGGGGTCGGCCGTGCGATACGCCGCAAAACGATGCGCTCCCGGCGCCTCGGCCGGATGCTCCGGTATCCGGATCTCGTGATCGCCAAAGTACCCGCCGCCGGGAACCACATTCGTCAGTCCGGCCGCCGCGACGCCCGGAAGATGCCGTACCTTGTCCAGCAGCTGCGTGTCGAAGCCGACAATCTGTTCCGGCTTGGAGTAATTATCCCCGCGCAGGAAATAGGTCATGGTCAACACATTCTTTGTCGTGCAGCCGAGGTCGACAGTGCGCAGCCGCAGAAAGCTTTTGAAGAGCAGGCCCGCCGCAATCAGCAGGACCACGGTCAGAGCTACCTCGACCGTCAGCAAAGCCTTGCGCACAGACGCGCGCCCCACACTTCCCCCGATACCTCGCGAGCCCTCCTGCAGAGCTGCGAGGATGGTCCCGCCCGTCGATGAGATGCCCGGCAGCAGCCCCGCCAGAACTCCCGCCAGCAGCGTGATCCCGAGCGCGAACCCAATTGCCAGCCCATCGGGATGGACATCATAGCCGCGCGGTAACTCGCTCCAGTGCCGGGTCAGCCATTCCGTGGCGCCCAGGGAAAGCAGCAATCCGAGTGCCCCTCCGCTCAGGCAAATCAGCAGGCTCTCGGTCAACTGCTGCCGGATCAGAGACAGCCGGTTGCTTCCCAGCGCACTGCGGATGGCCATCTCCCTCCTGCGCGCCGCCGAGCGCGCCACCAGCAGGTTGGAAAGATTGAGGCACGCTATCGACAGCAGGCAGAACACCGCCGCCAGCAACACATAGAGCGGCGTCTTCACATCGCCGACCACGTCCTCGAGCAGCGGCTTTCCGATCGCGTCCTGCTCCATCGGACCTGTTCCACGGTATCGGGTGTAGAGCTGATGCTCGACGGCGCTGACCTCCTGAAGGGCTGCAGCGGCAGAAGCGCCCGCTTTGAGTCGCGCCACCACATGAAAGATGTGGTTGTAGTGGGTGAGGACCTGGTCTGCCGGCACGTCAATCTGCCACGGCACCCACAACTGGATCTTCGGGTCGGGATATCGGAACGAGTCCGGCAGCACTCCGATTACGGTGTACACCCGGCTGTTCAGGCGAATCGCTTTGCCCAGAATCCCAGCATCGCCGTTGAAGCGTCGCTCGAAGAAGCTCCAGGACAGAATCACCGTTGATCCGGCGCCAGCTTGATCGTCGTTCGGCGTAAACCATCGCCCCAGCGCCGGGCTGACACCCAGCGTCGCGAACAGATTCCACGAACAAGTCCCGGCGTTGAGGAACTCAGGAAGCTCTCCGCCGCTGCCGGCCATGTTGTACCCAGTCCAGCGCCAGATCGCCATCTGCTGATAGCCGTGCGAGGACTTCTGCCAATCGTAGAAATCGCCGGGAGCCGTCAGGTTTGCAGAGCGATTGTCATGACTATAGAGAGCGACCAGGCGATCTGGCTCCGCAAACGGCAGCGGGCGCAGGACTACCGAGCGCACCACGGTGAACAAAGCGACGCTTGCCCCGATGCCGAGCGCCATCACCAGCACCGCCATAACACTGAACCCGGGCGTCCGCACCAGGGCGCGTAGGGCATACTTCACGTCCCTCGCCAGTGCTTCGAACGATGGCCATCCGCGGCGGTCGCGCACCGCTTGGCGAACCTGCTCGACGCCGCCCAGTTCGATCAGGGCTCGCCGGCGCGCCTGCTCCCGCGTCATTCCCGCACCCAGATGATCGTCCATGTGCATCTGGACGACGCTTTCCAACTCGTCTCGAAGATCGCGATCCCGATCCCCATCCGCGACCCAGGCTCGCAGCCCTTGCCACCACCCGCGCAGCGTACGCATCAGCCCTCCTCGGCAGGCGACAGAAAGCGCGCCAGAATTGCCGTTGTCTCTTGCCAGTCGCGCGTTTCACGCTCCAGGTGTTTCCGGCCGGCCGGTGTGAGTTTGTAGAACTTCGCCCTGCGGTTGTTGTCGGAAAGGCCCCATTCCGAGCGAATGGCCCCATCCTGTTCCAACTTAAGAAGCGCCGGATAAAGAGTTCCGTAATTGACGCTCAGTCGATCACCGCTGATCTGCTCAATCCGCCTTGCCATCCCATATCCATGCTGCGGCCCCATCGTCGCCAGGGTGCGAAGCACCATAAGCGACAGCGTGCCCAGCCACACTTCACTCTTGTTTCCCATCCGCGTCCTCTTGGAGTCCCATATATAACACTTAACCTATGGGATTACAATAGGAGGGATGGGCCATGGTAATCCAGAGGTGGACCGCATGATGGCTGACGCTGCCGGCAATATTTTTGTCAAACTGCCCCAATCACTATCGGAAGAAGTCTTTCAGGAAATAATCCACGGGGAAAGATTTAGATTGGAACGGATCATCTCTTTTGGTCAGGCAACACCAGGTGGGCAATGGTATGACCAGGAGCAGCATGAATGGGTTGTATTGTTATCCGGTGCAGCGGGCTTGCGTTTCGAGGGAGAAGAAGGTCTACGAGTATTATATCCCGGAGATTTTGTTAACATACCTGCGCACACACGGCATAGGGTTGAATGGACAGACGAGAAGCAAAATACTGTTTGGCTAGCATTGCACTACTCAAAATCTGACGCAGCGCCTCTGTAGTAGCCTCGGGCTTCAGAGTCTGGGTCTTCTCTTCCAATTCCAACCCAGGACTGCCGTCCTGGGGCTACTGTCAGGTCGTCTCTTCGTGACTGGATATCAAGAGCGGCTGAGCAGCCCGGCCCCCGTTGTTCATAGGGAGGGAACCCGGATTGCCTGCAACGCAGCACTGGACAGGGCCACCTGTGAGCCTCCCAGAGGATGCGCTTCGTGATTTCGAGTGGATGGACATCAAAAATCTGTCGATAGAATCACTTGTGGCACAAAACATTCGGCAAAGCCGTAAGCTGGGTGTCCCTTCTGTGTGTGAGTGGCATTTGCCTAATCAGCGTCGAACTATCTTGAGTCAGCGAGGCTTTCGGATTGGCCTATGCGTGGTCTTCGCGCTCTTTGGTTATGCAAGTGTCGCGTTTTCGCTCAACCCACGCAAGCAGATCGATCAGTACGTCCACGACTCCTGGAACTCGCGGCACGATTTTCCCGGGGATGCGGTCTATCAGATACTGCAAACCAGCGACGGGTATTTATGGCTGAGGACCGCCGGCGGCCTTATTCGCTTCGATGGGGTGCACTTTGTTCCTATGGACGCAGTGGTAGGAAAAGAACCCGTAAAAGCGATTGCCATGAGTATTGGCGGTGGTCTTCTTATCCGGACCACGTCAAGAACGGTGATCTATAAGGATGGTTCTTTCGCGGACCTTCTGGCGCCTGCTCCTCTTCCGGACGGCGAAATTCGTGCGGTTTTTGAAGCCGGCGCACAGCAGGTGCTTGTTGGCTGCGATAACTTCATTTATCTGATTCGGGACAATAAAATTCTCCAGCTGCGCAATTACACCAATTGGATCACCGCCTTTCTTCGGGATGATCAGGGACATATATGGATAGCTGGGCAGAAGGCCATCTATGTTTATCGCAACGGCATACTCTCGTTATCCCCAATCGCTATCGACAAACTAGGGGCTTATGCGCTGGCCCAAGATCATGAAGGGCGGTTGTGGGTTGGTATGCAGAACGGCCTCTACCGATTGGGGATGAATGGACGCGCATTGGAGCCGGTTGCGCCTGCTGCCATTCACGGTAGAGTCAACGCTATTCTAGAAGACCGCCAAGGCAACCGATGGGTCGGGACCGGCGCCTCCGGGCTTTTTCGTCTTGCGGGCAAGCAAATCTCCTCCTACACAATGGAGGATGGCCTGAATGACAGCACGGTATTCTCCCTCTTTGAGGACCGGGAAGGAAGCATCTGGGTGGGCACCGCGAACGGACTGGACCGCTTCCGTGACGGCAGCTTCACCACCATCAGTTCCAGAGAGGGACTTCCCTCAAGCCAAACTAAGTCGATCATGCGCAATCGCGATGGAAGCCTTTACGTCTATTGCGAAAATGGCGGGCTGGTGCGTATCAAAAACGACACACTGACCACCATCAGTAGAAAGCAGGAAGCGCCAAGCTACGACGGACACACGATGTTTGCGAGCAAGGACGGCAGTATTTGGGTGGGCACAACCGCAGGTCTCGCTCAGTACAGGGATGGCAAGGTCACCCTTCACCGCCCGTCTGGCCGTCTGGACAAACGTTTCATATCGGCGATCACCGAAGACGACGAGGGAATGATTCTTACCACGTCGGAGCCGGGGGCGTTCCGATACGAGAACGGCGACGTCCGTCCATTGACCATCTATGGCCAAACCACGCCGCTCTCGGCCCCGGACAACTATACGTTCACGATCTATCGCGACCCATCGGGAACGCTGTGGTTTGGTACAGTGAAGGGCCTCTACAAGTTCGCCCAGGGCGAGTCGCCGGAACACTCCCGGCAGAACCATGTCGACTTCCCGGTGACCTCGATATCCCCCGACGGCCACGGAGACCTGTGGCTGGGCGGGCGAACCCCGGGAATTACACGCTTCCGTATCAGCGACGGTAAAGTTACCCACTATACCAAGCAAGACGGACTGTTCGACGAATATCCGACGCATGCTCTTGCTGATCAGGAGGGCAATCTTTGGATCAGCACGCCGGACGGCATCTACATGGCGAACGGGAAAGATCTCAATGCATTTGCCGACGGACGCATACCCATCGTACGGACGAAGCTCTATGGCATTGAAGATGGCATGACTACCAGGGAGGCTTCTACTCCGGGCGATGAGCCAGGCGGCGCGCGTACCGATGATGGCAGGCTATGGTTCACCACCACCAAAGGCATCGTTCTGATTGACCCCGAACACATGGCGATAAACCGTCAGATTCCACCGGTGGTCATCGAAGACGTCACGGTAGACAGCCACTCCTATCCCGCCACTCATGATTTTCAGGTCGCGCCTGGCGCAGGGAACCTTGAAATTCACTACACCGCGCTCAGTCTCCTGGTCCCGGGACGAGTCCGATTCAAATACCAGCTTGTCGGTTACGACCACGGCTGGGTAGACGCGCAATCGCGTCGTGTCGCCTACTACACCAAACTTCCTCCGGGAAACTACCGCTTCCGCGTCATTGCCTGCAACAACGATGGGGTCTGGAACGATCAAGGAGCATCCGTTGGCCTTTTACTGACGCCTCACCTATACGAGACGGCATGGTTCTACAGCTTGTGCGGGCTGATGATCCTGCTGACCGCGGTCGCGGGAAATCGGCTCAATACCCGGCGGCTTCGTAACCGGGCAGAACAGCTTGGCAGAATCGTCGATGAACGAACAAGAAATCTGCAGGACGAGATTATTGAGCGCCAGCAGGCGGAAGAAGCCGCAAACTCTGCCAATCGCTCAAAGAGCGAATTCCTCGCCAACATGAGCCACGAGATCCGTACACCCCTCAACGGCGTTATCGGCATGACTGACATTGTGCTCGATACAGATCTTACTTCGGAGCAGCGCAGGTGTCTTGAAACCGTCAAACTCTCGGCAGATTCGTTGCTGGTGGTAATTAATGACATCCTGGATTTTTCGAAAATCGAAGCGGGAAAGATTGAGTTGGAGGCGATCGGCTTCGATCTGCGTGATTGCGTCGAGGACGCTCTCAAGACGTGTGCTTTACGCGCTAACGAAAAAGGGCTGGAGCTGCTTTGCGACATCGCGCCCACGATGCCACAGAGGGTGCTGGGTGATCCTGGACGGTTGCGACAGATCATCCTGAATCTGCTGAGTAACGCCATCAAGTTCACCAGCAGCGGCGAGGTCGCGCTGAAAGCCGAAGTCGAGAGGATGGAGCAGGAGGAACTCATCATTCGTTTCACCGTGTCAGACACTGGAATCGGAATCCCACTGGAAAAACAGAAATCTATCTTCTCGCCCTTCACCCAAGCGGACTCATCGACAACCCGCAAATATGGAGGCACCGGTCTTGGACTCACAATATCTGCGCGCTTGGCTGCGGCGATGGGGGGAAGAATCTGGTTAGAGAGTGAGATCGGACGAGGCTCCAGTTTCCGCTTTACTGTGCGTTTGCAGGCTCTCGAGAACACTTCCGGCGTCATGGTGGTGGCTGCGTCTTTGCACGGGGTCAGGATTCTGGTGGTCGATGACAACCAGACGAATCGGCGGATCATGAAAGGAACACTGAAACTCTGGGATGCGCAGACCACATGCGTTGAAAGTGGAAGTGAGGCTCTGATCGAATTGGCGTCGGCGCTCGAAGCTCAAAAACCATACCAGGTGGTCGTGACTGACATGCACATGCCCGAGATGGACGGTTTTGCCCTGGTGGCAAAAATCCGCAGCCTTTCGGCAATGGCTTCCATCCCCGTGGTGATGCTTAGCTCGGGCGGAAACCGCGAAGATGCGGAGCTTTGTCGTCAGCTGGGGATCGCTTCCTACCTCTACAAACCCGTTCGGAGAAGAGAGCTGTTGTCAGCAATCATGGCGGTACTGGGATACCAGCCTACAGTGCCCGGTCAAGCCAAAGTGCTATCCAACGAGATTAGATCGCACAGGAGAGGGTTCCGCATTCTGTTGGCCGAGGACAATCGTGTGAATCAAGCGGTTGCATCACGGCTCCTGGCGAAGTTTGGCCACTCCCTCGTGATCGCCAATAATGGCAAAGAAGCCATCGATCTGCTCAAGCAGCAGACTTTCGACCTCGTGCTGATGGACGTACAGATGCCCGAAATGGACGGCCTGGTAGCTACCGAGAGAATTCGCGAAGGCGAGAGATCGACCCATGGGCACATACCGATCATCGCGATGACCGCTCATGCCATGCAGGGTGACCGGGAGCGCTGTATCGCCGCAGGCATGGATGGCTATATCACCAAGCCTATCAACGCCGACGAGTTGGATGCGGCCATCCTGGCTGCGCTCCATGACAAAACGGAGATCGACAACGATAAGAGTGCCGATAAGCACAACGGAGAGAAAAATGCAGTGGAATATGGCTAATGATCCCGGAGCAGCTCGGCGGAGATGAAACGCTCCTTCAGGAGATCATGGACATCTTTCTCGAAGACGCTCCGAAACATTGCTAGGGGATACCATGCCGATTATTGGACCGTACAGGGATGATGACGGAGAGGAACCGCGACCGTGCGAACGCGCGGCTTTGACATCGGGGACAAAATGCGTCGCTGCAATTATCTTGCGCGATGAGAATGGCAAGCGTCATTTTCTATGCAAAGCCCATGCTGCGCAACATCTGAGCGGCAATCGAGACTTGCTCGCAAGCGCGGTTATCGAGTTGGCTTTAGCTGTGGGCGCCCCTATGAACGCCTGGGAGTCAGCCGATTAGAAGGAGTAGCGATATTCGGCTCGGACGATCTCCTTGTACCAAAATGCGTGCGTCAGCTGGTGCCCATACCCGATATAGAAAGAGCTGTGGTTACCCACCATCGCGCGCGCTCCGGCTTTGAGATTCACAATGTTGGTACCGGCTGCGCTTACAGCTTCCTGGTCGGAGCAGTTGAGCGAACCGAACAGACAGTCGGTTTGCAGACCGCCCAGTACCCTCCAACCGACCAGCTCGATCACGGGCGCGATCTGGAGGTGTTCCCCTCGATAGACTAAGTAGCTTGGGCCCACGCCGTAAAAAAAGACATCGCCTGCGAATCCTTGAGTGCCGGGTCCGGTAACGTTCGTACTTTCACAGGGATTCCGGCAAGAAGATCCTCCGATCGGATGAGAGTCCCCTACTTGCGCTTCCACCGCCAACTTATCCGAAAACCTCTGGTAGTAGAGCAGGGCAGGCTCCACGCTGTAATGGTGTGTGCCAAGGCCGTTAGAGGCATTCCCGGAAGGAAAATAGGATTGAAATTGGAAAGTGAGATATTGGTGGGGAGATGCAAGCGCGGCCAATTTAAATCCAGCCGCCACGTCACTGAGCCCAGCCTCATTTGTTAACGTGGCGCCCGGATTCAGGTTGGCGACGATGAGCTGAGGTTGAAGCCAACGCACCGGAACCTCGGTGAAAAATGAAATGCGGTTCGTCTGTGCGTATTCGGCACGCAAATAAAGCTGCTGAAAGTTCAGGTCCGCCACGACGGAATTCGGCCCGGGCCCGTTGAGGCCGGCGTACTGTGCATAGAAGAACTCCGCCCGATCCGGAGCATTGTCGTGAAAGCCCGCGTCGAAGCGAATTCGAACCTGGGATCCGACGATTGCGTCGTCAACATAGCCAACCATGCTGCCCTCGAAGGGCGGCAGGGGAGGTTTCTTAGTCTTTCGTGCTTTCGTCTTGCTGGTTTGCGGGGGTGGTGGACTCGACTGCGATTCAGACACGGACGAAGGTGATGTCCCGTTCGCACTCGAAGCCGACCGGGTCTCCTGCTGCGCCATCATCGTGATCGGTAATAAGACGATAAGAGGCAGAATCAGCCGTTGCATCGTTTGTCACCCTGCAAACTTTTGGTCTCCCTTATTCACGTTTAGCCATGCCGGCCGTACCGCGATTCGCAGAGGAGCCCCGGCGCCACTTGACTCCAAGCTGCTGTCCCAAACGCCCCAAGGTTAGCATGAATCCGGAGGCCGGGATAATCATGAACGCGCCCTATTTCAGAAGCCAGTCGCGAAGCGCCTGAGCTTTCGCTCGTTCCTTGCTGATCGAAGAAGCAGGCTTGACCAGTTCGTCGAAGAGAGCAAGGGCCTGTCGATTTCTCTGCTCAGCCAGGTCCAGGTGGTCCTCATACCTGAACAGGTTGGCCAAGGTGAAATAAAACTGCGCCAGTTCCATTTTGTATTCCCGATTGTCGGGTTCTTTCTTGTAAAGCCCCTCCTGTATGGCAACTGCGCGTTCGGAGACCTGGGTCGCTTCCGGCATTCGCCCCTCATGCCCCAGCACGGAAGCAAGATCATCGTAGGCGCGTGCCAACTCCTGCGCGGGTGGCGGATTTGTGTTGTCCACCGTTGCATCCGCATACTTCTCCGCTAAGGGTTGGAGTAGCTGAACGGCCTGGCGGAAGTCCGATTCCGCGTGCTCGAGATCTCCGCCGTCGTAACGGAGAAAGCCGCGATTGTAGTAGGTGCGGGCCAGCTCCTGCTGGTAGATGGAGTTTGCCGGCTTCTGGTCGTGGATTTGTTGCTGCAGGTGCAAGGCTTCATCGTATTGCTTTTCCGCGTCGGAGTGGCTGAACGGTGCGGCCCGGCCCTGTTCCAGCGCGATCCGCAACGTTTCCCCCAACCAATTGTGGCAATAGCCGAGCGCCTGAAGATATTCCGGCTTGCCGGGATAGTCCTTCGCCAGGCTTTCAAAACCAGAGATTGCCTGGTTGTACTGCGGTATTGCCTTTTCAGGCTTCTCCAACAGACGGTTGATGTCGCCCAGCCTGGAATGTGCCCCTGCCACGTCGAAGCGAAGTCCCTCGTTGGTTGAATTTTGCTCGGCGATCCTGGTATAAAACACTTCCGCTTTGCCTAACAGCTCTGCTCTGAATTGCTCCATTTCGGGCAAATCGGCTGCTTCTCGCGCCTGGTGACTTCCGGCGGACGATAGGCTCGCTTCCACTGCTTCCTTGGCCGATTGCAAGTTGGCTTCGGCGCGACCCCTTTCCCTCCAGGCCACAAAGGCGAGAGAAAGCGCGACCGCAGCCAGAACTCCCAGCACGCCGGCAACCCACTGGGTCTGTCTGAGCTTTTTCTTCCGCGCTGCTTCCTGCTCGGCAACCAGACGGTCCCGCCCCTTCTGGCTGCGGTCGAGAAACTCCATCGCCTGGGGAAACCCAGAATGATAACGCTCAGCCCAGGCGGCGGTTGGCTGCCAGGTCTGTTGCCATTCCAGCATGAAGGCAAGCTCAGGATCCGTCATTAGCCCGGCCGCTCCCTTGGCGTGCAACATGGCGCTCTCGACCAGGCGACGGTATTGCGCGGCTGACTCTGCCTCGCGCTCGACCCAGTCCTTTAGCCGGTTCCAGACTCGCATCAGGCTTTCGTGGGAAATGTCGATGATGGTTCCCGGTCCCACCGGCTCCGGAGCCGGCGGCATCAGGAAGGAACGGCTGACTTGGCGAAAGACATCGAGAACCGCGCCGGCCTCGGCCGGGCTGGCGTTGGCGATGGCGCATAAAGTTGCAAAATCGGTAGGGCGACGGATTCCGCGAGCGTCGCTGCCCTTCTCGGTCAGCGCCTGGAAAACCACTTCGCAAATCCTTTTCTGACGTTCCGTCATCAATTCCGCAAAAGCCATTTCGGCGTGGTGATCCAGCGCATGGGCCATGGTTCCGATCGCTTCGTAGTGCGCCAGCGAAATGGGTTCGTTGCCATGCCGTTCGGTTTGCCACTTTGCCCAGGTGCGGTTCAAGGCGTGCTGAAGAATCGAGAGTTGGTCGGGGTTGTCGCCTACGTCGTTGACCAATCGGGTGAGAAGAACGGCACTGATCTCTCCCCCGCCGACCGCGATGGGACCGCTGATCGCCGCTCTTCTCTCCCCACGCGTGAGACGTGGGATCAGGAATTGTCCCTCATTTACGGCCTCGGGAAGCCCGGGAAAACGAGCGCAATCGCCGAGGAAGTCGGAGCGCATGGTCAAGACCACGTAAATCGGGTACTCCGACTTGCCGGCCTCCAGCAGCAGATTGACGAATGCTACTGACGCCTGCAGAATCTCGTGTGCCTCATTGGAGACGGAAGGCTGCGGCATGGTGTAGCGGAACAGCTCCTCGAACTGATCGACAACTAACAGCAGATTCGCTTGACCAGCAAGCTGCGCCTGCTCGAAAAGGTCGACCACACCAAGGCTACCCATCCCCAACGTGGCCTCGATGATGCCCTCCAGGGCCCCCTCATCGACGTCACGCGAGGTAAACAGCAACCCCGGCTGCGCCAGAGATCGGGCCAAAGCCTTGATGGGATCCGCGCCGGGCCGGAACTGTGCCATTCGCCATGCCGAGCCCGCCGTGGCCATGACTCCACGTCTTAGCGCGGGCCGTAAGCCACAGTTCACCAGTGACGACTTTCCGCTGCCCGAAGTACCCACCACGACCAGAAGGCGCTTGGCCGCGAGCTTGTCGACCATCCTGTCGACTTGGCCCTCCCGGCCAAAAAACAGGTATTCTTCCTCTTCGCGGAACGGTCGTAAGCCGGGGAAGGGATTGGTGAGGCCGATGCCCGTGGAGCTGCTCATACCCTAGTGCCGCCAGCTCCCAATGCATGGACGAACTTGAGCATTTCCACTTCAGGAAAACCTTCGAAACCGTTCATCAGGTTGGGCTCTTCGAGTTCGATGAGCTCTCTCTTCGAGTCAGTAGCGGGCTCCGCCAGGTAGATGCAGCTGGCCAACAAAGGCGTGGCGCCGCGATACGCGCTCGCCTTTTTCAATTCATTGCCTACGGCGCGCTTCCATGCCTCGTCACCCTTGCCATAAAACAGAATCACCGCGCCGCACTCGGTAAGCAGTTCCTGGTTATTCTGGCGAATGGCGGCGGCGTCCCCTTCGAAGAGTGGTATTTGCACTTCCCATCCCCAGCTTTTTAAGAATTTGCGCAAGGGAATGGTCGCTTGGCGGTCTCGTTCATCGCAAATCAAGTAAATCAACTTGTTTCCTTGACGCTCTGCCGGCGGAGATTCCGGTTTTTGCAGTTTCTTCAGCGCAGCGTGCACCGCCCCCTTCAGATCTTCGGTGTCCCCGGTAATTAAGTCGGCGCCAGATTGAAGCTCGGCGTCCTTCAACAGCCTCTCGATGAAATCCTGTTGCAGCGCGGAGTCCGACCTCATCCCCTCCGGGAGTGAGAGGATTCGGCGCAGCCCTGCTTTCTTGTATCTTGCGATGGCCAGCTCATTTTGCAAAACGGTCACCGACTTATCGCTTGGGCCGTCCGGAACGAGGCCGTATTTTGCACCCACCAGGTGAATCGAGAGCTCGCAGCGGGCCAGGAAACCTTCAACTGCGGCAATGTAGTCTTCTTCCTCCTTCGGCAACTGCGTGTCTGGCAATACTGGATATCCACGAAGCCGCAACTCCGACTCCAGGGCTTCCCGCGTGTTGCGGCGATCGAAACTGCATTCGGCAAGATAGATGGCCGGTTTGCCGGCTGCCGCGGCGGAAGCTTTCGGGGGGCTGTCCTGGGGCGCAACCGGGAATTCGATCTGCTTGATCAATCCCGCGATGTCATACGCCAGCTTTGCCAGTTTGAGGTTAAATTTGCTGGTGAATTCGCCGCCATAGGCTGGGTCCAACTCCAGCGGGACCTGCTGTTCGTCGTAGATGTAAAATGGGTATCCCAGCGCCTGCTTCATCACCTGTGGGAGTGGTTCTTCGTTTTCCACCGGCATCTTAATAACTTTCAGGACACGAGACTTGTTGCCCAGGACGAGTCCTCCGGTTGCTTCCGCGCTCTTGCAAAACTCTTTTACTTCCCGGGCGCACCACTCCGACTCTACATAGCGCGGAGTCAAAACGGATATGAGTAGTTCAGTCTGGGGAAATTGTTGGATGATTTCGTTGGCGAAAATGTCGTTGCCGCTGAGCTTCAGGTCCCTCCAGATTTGCGCCTTGCGACCGATCCGCATGCCGAGCATGGCCGATAAAGTTTCATGGAAGCGAGTAATCCATCCCTGCTGATGTTCGGTAAGGGCAACATTGTCGATATGCGCGTAGCTAATGAACAAGTGGTGCCGAAATTCCATAGGACTTAACGGACTCCTTACCGTGATGGCAACTACCACGGACCGCAGGCGGTAACCGGTGCACAACCGAAAGTTAAGCCGGAGTCTCCGTTTAGCTCCTGACAGCCCCACACTATAATCCCATCGAATGACTTCAGCGCACGATTTTTCCTTGGTAGGGCCCGGGTGAGCATCGGGATGTTGTCTGGACAGTCCGTCTTCTGTATGTTGTCAGAATCGACATCTATGGTTGTGGCCCAGTCTCCAAAGGCGGTGGCAATCTGAGGGAAGGCCTTTCAAGCCGGACAACCGTCCTCGCAGTGGCAGGCAGGCGAATCGACGCAGAAGGTGCGGAGGAGCGGCGATTCCCTCCTGGAAATGAAGCCATGGTAGCAGCTCGCATGCGCGACATGATGGTTTCCACCACCACCCGGGCGGTGGTGTGCTCGGCCGCCTGTGGTGCGGATATTTTGGCGCTTGAGATCGCGGCCCAACTTGGCCTGGGCCGCCGCGTCGTGCTTCCATTCGGGCGGGAGCAGTTCCGCTCAACCTCGGTGGCGGATCGGGGCGAGGACTGGGGCTGCCGGTTTGACATGATTCTTCAACAACTGGCGGCCAAAGACATTCTGGAACTGAACCTGGAAGCCGGCAACGATGAGGCTTACGCTCGCGTGAACGGCAAAATCCTCGATGAGGCAGCGGCATGGGCCTCGAATACGAATCGTCGCGCACTAGCCGCCGTCGTCTGGAATGGACTCAGCCGGGGGGCCACCGATATGACCGAGGCATTCAGACGACTGGCAGTCGATAGAGAATTGGAAACCATCTTTGTTTCGACACTCTGACGCAAGAGAGTAGGTTATTGTCAGCTTTGACGGAGGGTTCGGGAATGGTGATTCACGCGGAGAGATGGCAGCATCTTCCTCAACGCTTACAGGTAGACCGGCCCCACCGTATGCTCGCTTTGGATGGCGGCGGCATTCGGGGCCTGATAACCCTTGGAATTCTCGAGCACTTTGAAAGGCTGGTTTTAGAACGGACCGGCAAAAGACTATGCGATTATTTCGACTACATCGCAGGAACCAGTACCGGGGCGATTATTGCCGCCGGCCTGTCGCGCGGAATGACGGTTGCGGAGCTCATCGATTTCTATCGATCCTGTGGCAAAGAGATGTTTGAGCCCGCCTTTCTCATCGAGCGCGTGAAGTATTTCTATACGGCCGACCCCCTCAAGGAGAAGCTTCAGGAGGTTTTCGGCCGGCAAACGAATCTAGGATCGAAGGACCTGCGGTGTCTTCTGCTCGTCGTAACCAAGAACGTGACCACGGATTCTCCCTGGCCGATCAGCAGTAACCCGGATGCGAAGTACAACGATCGTTCGCGCAAAGACTGCAATCTGCAGATCCCGCTTTGGCAGTTGGTTCGCGCCAGTACTGCCGCACCTGTATATTTTCCACCGGAGATCCTGCAATGGGACCCAGGTGATAAGGGCCGGACATTTGTTTTTGCGGATGGGGGTGTCACGCCGCATAACAATCCGGCGTTTCTGCTCTACCGCATGGCAACGAATCCTGCTTACCAACTGAATTGGAAGACGGGCGAACAAAACCTGCTTATTGTCTCCGTAGGGACAGGCGCGGCTGAGTCCTTGGGAGCTACGGCGGCTTCCCCCAACAAGAACATTGTTTCTACCGTGGCCGGTCTTCCAGGAGAGCTGATGTATGGGATCCTGGTGGAACAAGACATCAACTGCCGGACCATCGGCCGCTGTACGTTTGGGTCACGACTCGACCGCGAGATTCTTGACCTGATACCCCGCGATGCTGGCGCTGATATGACGATGGATCAGCGATATGCGGCGCCGGCTATTCCACTTACCACAGACCTTGGACGCCACTTCCTCTATGCGCGTTACAACGCCGATCTTAGTGCGGGGGGTCTTCGTGGCGCCGGGTTTGGCAATGTAAATCCCGCCGGCATCCAGAAGATGGACGCTGTCGAAAATATGCAAACGCTTCTCGAAATTGGCCGCAAGACGGGCGGTGCTGTCGAGGCGGTGCACCTTGGTCCGTTTATTTAGACCCTCACGCCTGTTACGGGAGTTTATATGAGACCTCTTTCGTCTTTCCTGCAAGTGATCCCTATACTGACCGCCCTCACCCTTGTGGTCCCAACGAACGCTCAGGTAGCAACGGACAAAAGCCCGCGACTCGCCGAGCGCGATGGCCGGCATGCGCTGCTGGTAGATGGAGCTCCCTTCCTTGTGCTTGGAGCACAGATTGGAAACTCGAGCGCATGGCCTTCATTGCTTGAGGAAAAGGTATGGCCGGCGCTGGAGTCTATGCATGTCAATACAGCGGAGGCGCCGGTGTATTGGGAGCAGATAGAGCCGCAGCCAGGCAACTTCGATTGGACCAATGTTGACGCGCTGCTGAGTGGAGCGAGGGAGCACAACCTGCACCTCATACTTCTCTGGTTTGGCACCTGGAAGAACGGAAATGATCATTACGTTCCGCAATGGGTTAAGACGCATCCGGAGAAATTTCCTCGTATGGAAAACAGCGCGGGAGCGCCCATCGACGATTTATCGGCGAATGCCCCGGCAAACATGGAGGCAGACCGGGCTGCCTTTGCCGCTCTCATGCGCCACCTCGCCGAGAAGGACAGCAGCGAGCATACAGTGTTGATGATGCAAGTGGAAAATGAGTCAGGCGGCATTGGCGCGGTTCGCGACTTCTCGGCCGAATCGAATCGCGAGTTTGCAGGACAGGTGCCTGCGGAGCTGGTTAGGGCGCTGGGCAAACAGCCTGGGACCTGGAGTGAGGTCTTTCCAGGGACGGCCGATGAATCTTTTCAGGCTTGGCATCAAGCTCGCTATGTCAACGCGATAGCCGAAGCGGGCAAGCGCGAGTTCAATATACCTTTCTACTGCAACGTGTGGCTCGCGTATCCTCCGGCGGAACTGCCTGAGCGTCGCATCGCAACCGCCGGCATTGGTTATCCATCTGGTGGCCCAAACCAGCTCATGCTGCCGATCTGGAAGTTCGCAGCGCCTTCGATTGACCTGATTGGCCCGGATCTTTATTCAAGTGATCCATCTTTTTACCTGAATACTCTGGATACCTATGCGCGGCCTGACAATCCACTCTGGGTTCCGGAGACTGGCCAGGGAGACGTGTACGCGCCCTACTTTTTTTCGGCGCTGGGACGAGGAGCCATAGGTTTTTCGCCCTTCGGAGTTGACTGGACAGGTTGGCTTCCGAAGAGCACTGTCCCCAAGGCACACGCAGCCAACTACGCACTGGTCGGTTCTATGGATCGTACGCTGGCAAAACTGAACTTTGCAGGCAAACTCAAGACCATGACCGAAGTTGCAGGCGGTGCTTCCCAGCAGGTGATCTTTTTCGCGGACCCCGCGCTCCATGCTTCAGGTGGAGTTGACGATGCGCTCATCAATGCCTCTCTTCTTGCCAACGCGATGGTTGCTCCTGCCCAGGTGGGTAATGCGGCTACCCGCGTTGCCGATCAAGCCGGGGCCTGGATTGCTGAAGCTCGCTTCGGATTTCCCCAGCGGGACGGTGAAGGTGCTCCTGGTTCAGCCGATAAGTCGGGCCGCGTACTGGTTGCTCAAATGGGCCCCAATGAATTTCTGCTGGCCGGAATAGGGGCAGCGGTGTTCTTCCACCGCCCCGGTTATCTGCCCGGTATTAGAATGCAGATCCTCTCGGCCGAAGAAGGTTATTTCACTCCAGCCAGCATGCCCGGTGCGCCAGAGGAGTGGCATCGAATTCGCATCCTCAATGGTGACGAAACGGATCGGGGTATCCGTTTCCCTGACCCGCATGCAATCCCGATCGGTCTTGACGCGGCCCAGCCCGCGGGAGGCGATCCGGCCAGCCCATCTCCTAGGCAGCATGCTCCTGTATCAGTGCGCGTTCTCCTGGATCGTTTCTGATTCATCGCGAGCGAACCTGGATTTCCTGGCACGCAGCACAGGACAGGGCCACGTGTGCGCCCTTCAGTCAGGAAAGGCGCATGAAGTTGGCCAAAGACACCACGTCTCACAGGAAATCCGGCGAAGCCGAGGGATCTGCAGTTCTCCCATCCAGTCGCAGGAGTTCGGTTTACCCGATCAGGGCAGCAATCGGGGGTTGGCCCGCTGTGCCAGATCCAGCGCCTGCTGCGGAAACCAAGCTCCTGCAATCGGATCGTCGAGTCCCCAAAGCGGGTCGAAGAGTGCCTGGCCTGCTGCGTCGGTCGGCCATCCTGGCTGAGTGTAGTCCGCGTAGTCCCACGCGCGCGCTCCCCCAGCTGTGTCGCAGGTTCCATCCGACTGGCCTGGTGTCTTCACCCAGACATAAGCGTCCAGCAGCGAAACGTCCGTATTGGCCGTAGGATGGGTCCCCAATCCACGTGAAGGAGGGTTGCACCAACTGCCATTGGTGAGGGTCTGCACTACCGAGGCTGGCTGGTTATAAGGCGCGTCGGCATAGATACTGGCGTCGAGCGGGCCCTGACCGTTGCGGCTGGTGTCAATCAGGAAATGCGTCGTGGCCACGGCCGATCCCATGTTCTGCTGGTACCACTCGTCGGTGTAAACCCAGGTCGCAATGTTGTCCGGATCGACTGGCCCTAACGGTGAGTAGTATTGGCTGGCACAATATGAATAATTCCCCAGCCGCCATCCGCCCTGCTCCGCATCATTGGCGAAGGCGATGCACTCAGAGACCCAGGTGTCATAGGTTGTTTCGTAGTTGTTCAGGTTGAAATTCGATACGTTGGTGAAGAAACCCTGCGCCTGCTGAATGCCGGCTTGTGCGAGCCGTGCTGCCATATTCGGCACCGCCTGCCAGTGACTGTTGCCCGCATCCAGATAGACCGACGTCTGCGATCCATTCTCCAGCGTGGTCAGCGCATAGTTGATCTGTGTATATCGATCCGCCGTGAGTTGCGGGACATTCACCAGCGTCGGATTGTATCCGCAGTCGCTCGGCAGATCCGCGAGCGAGTCCGGTTCCAGCACGACCACCACCTTCTGACTGCCGATCGCGGCAGCAATGGCGTCAATCCATGTCTCGTAATCAGGCGTATTCTCTGCGCCACCCGCCGAGTAGCTACCGCAATCGCGGCCAGGAATGTTGTAGAGCACCAGCACTGGTAGCGCTCGCTCCCAATTGGCTTCGTGGAGTGTCGACGTCACGGTGGCGCTGACTTGCGAAGGCGTGCCGCCAGTGAGCCACACGGCCTGCGGAACCGTCTCCATAACGGCGATCAGCAGCGCGTTCTCTAGCTGACCCTGCTGGAACAGGTTTTCCGCTTGTTGCACAGCTCCGTCGGGCGGCGCGGGGACAAAGAAACGAGTGTTGGCCGGCAGCGTCTTCGACTGTCCATGCGCTCCGGCAATTGAAGTCAGCAACAGTACTGCTATGGTGGCGAATCTGCGCGGAATGCGTCGATCGGTGGTTGTGTTATGCATCGAGAGACCTCCTGGGCGTGTCGTGCTCGCAACATCACGCCCTTTTAGACCCGATGATCGACGTTTGTCAACTTCCGAAGCCGCATACAGATGCGCAACCGGCGCAGCAACAGGCAAAGTCGGCAGCACAGGGGGGACTTAATTAGCTTATTTCTCTCTTATTTCCAACCGGCTTTCCTTGCAACGTTCCGCGGCCTAGACGAATCCCAGGTTTGCCGAGCTGAACGCGCCGAGACCAGGAAAGATCGAGCTGAGCTGCGAGCTGCCGACGCCGAACCAACTGGCGAGTGTAGCTGCGTACTGCACGCTGCCGGTGGAGGGAATCCATCGGCCATTCGCACCGGAATCGTCAGGACCGCCGAGCGCGAGCGTGGGATAAGTGCCGTAAAGCTTCGCCCCGCGAACTGCGCCACCCAGCACGATGTGGTGGCTGCCCCAGCCGTGGTCGCTGCCGCTGTTGGAGTTAGGCTGGAACGCACGGGAGAAGTCAGACATGGTGAAGGTGGTAACCTCGCTCGCGATGCCCAGCTCCTGCGTTGCCTGGTAGAAAGCAGAGAGCGCCGAAGAAAACTGGGCCAGCAGAACGCTCTGCTGCGCGAATTGGTTGGCGTGCGTATCGAAATTACCCACGCCGGCAAAGAAGATCTGGCGGTTGACTCCGAAGCTGCTGCGCACCTGCATCAGCTGAGCGATCTGTTGCAGTTGGGTGGCGAATGGATTATTCGCAGGGAAGACGGTCGAGAGGGGCGCAGCGGCGGAAACCGCTTCGGTAAGAACACTGGCGTACCGGTAGGCATCCTGGCTGATCACGTTGTCAGCCTGAACCAGGCTGAGACCGCTGTCGAAGCTGAGGAAGCTTTGCGCCAGCTCCTCCCTTGTCGCGCACTCCGCTGCGCCTTCACCACACGTCACGCCTCGCAGGTTGCCGGGTACAACCGTCAGAGGATTGCTCGATTGGCCGTCGCAGAAAAGTGTATCGCCGGCCACCGAGGTGATCATGGGAATCGAAGCGTAGGAGTTGTAACTCTTGCCCAGCAGATCGCTCATGCGGCCTGCCCACCCGGTGGAAGTGGCGGCGGACTGCGCCGCGTTTTGCCACTGCAACTGCTGATCGGCGTGGCTGAAAAGGTTGGAAGGCAGGTTCCGCTGTGCGGTCACGTTGGCCCGAGTGGTCGGCTCCAGCAGCGTGCCGACGTTTGCGATCAGCGCGGCGTCGCCACTATCGATAAGTTTGCGAATCTCCGGCAGACTCCCGTGGAGAGCGAACTTAGGCATCGAAGCCAACTGCAGAAGCTGGCTTTGCGGCAGAGCCAGCGGTCCGCGAAGTTTTGCGTAGTTCTGGTAACCCGCAGTGTCGAAGGGGACCAGCGTGTTGTTCGCGTCATTGCCCCCAAAAAGAAACACGCAGACCAACGCCTTATAGTCCGAGGGCGGTGCCGCACTCTGAGCAAGAGCGTTGAGCGAGCCAAAGGGCCGCAGCCCCACAATGCTTCCTCCCGCGGCAAGCGAGGCGTATTGGATGAAACTACGGCGATGGATCCTCATACTAGGAAAACTCCTGCGATTCTCAGTGGTCGATCTTGTAGAAGTTTGAGCTGATGACCAGCCAGGTGGCGACCCGGACGCGCTGGCCGATATCGCTTATCGAAGCAGCATGGGCCGCAATGGCCGATTGCATCGCGGCGGGCATTTGATCGTGCATAAATAAAATGTTGAGCGTGCTTACCAGGTTCGTGCTGTCGGTCGTGGGGTTGCCGGTAGCGGAGGCAATCTGGCCGATAACACTTGCCGGGCTCATGTTGATCGAGAACGACGTCAGGTGATTGCGGACGATGGTATCGGCGAGAGTCAGGCGTAAAGTTGCAGCGGCCGTGTTCTCCTGTGCAAACTCGGGTGCGTTGATCGCCGTGCCCGGAATGATATAGCTCGGCGGAAAGAAGTTGAACACACTTGCCGCCGCGTACGGTGTCTGCCCCAGCGGCGCGGTGTAAGTGGTGGCCGCGTCGTACCGGCCCTGGCTATTGACATTGGTGAACCCCAGCCCACGAAGGATGCCGGTGAAGTAGAGAATGGGCTCGCGCAGGTGGCCGCCGTCCGCGGTGGGATTGGTATCGGCGGCCCGTGCTTCAGGATCATTCAGGATCGCCGTGATCACCGCCTTCATATCGCCGCGCACACCGGAACCATCGTTGGCAAATACCGCCGCGACGCGCCCAACGTAGGCCGGTGAAGGATCGCTTGTGACCAGGTGCTGGATAAGCTGGCGGCCAACGAAAGGGCCCACGTTAGGATGGTTGAAGATGGAGTCGATCACCCCTGCGAGATCCTGTTGCGGGCTTTGTCCGGCAGGGAGAGTTACGCCGCTTAGCAGCGCCTTCGCCGTCATATCGTGGGCCGACTCCACCGGCTGCATCGGCTGATCGAAGTTTGGTATCCCATTGGGAAAGTTCGTGGATAGGCCACCCGTCGTGTTCGAGTAGGTCCATCCGGTGAGCGCGCGTGCGGATGCCTGCACCTGCGCCTCGGTAAAGACCGGTTGCGTTTGTCCCTGCGCATTTAACTCCAGGCTGCCATCGGGGTTGAGCAGAACCAGGCCAGTGGTGAAGAGCTGCATGAGCTCCCGGGCGAAGTTCTCGTTTGCGATCTGACCGGCGGGTGCTGCGCTGCTATCCAGCATGTTGAGGTAGGCGCCCATGGCTGGTGAGGTCGCTACGTCATTCATAACCTGGGCAAAATTACCGAACGCATCGTTGGCGAGCAGGTTGTGGTAGGAAGGTATCGTGCGAGCATTCACCTCGTCGGTCGAGACGACGAAAATCTCACTCAGCGCAAAGGCGACGCGCTGGCGAAGCTGGTCGTTGGCAGTGAGCGCATTCTTCCAAAATGAACTCTGCGCACAACGAAAGGTGGCATCGGGACAGAGGGCGACCGGGGGATCGGGGATCGCCGGCATCCGCGTAGTGGGGATGGCGAACTGCTCCTTGAGATAAGCGGCGGCGCCTACCAGCTGTACGTGCTGTATGGCGGAGAGCGTGGGACCGAAGGTTGTTTGGTCAAGCAGCCGGGCCGACTCCGTGAGACTGGCGAGCGGAATGGCTGGAACCGCAAGAGCCCGGGTGACGGGAGAGCTCTGCGCTGCGTTGGGATTTAGGACGCCTACCTCGACGGTAGCCGTTCCCGCGGGAAGGCTAATCGTGCTCTGCAGCTCAGTGGCGGAGAGGAACGTGGCGGCAACATTGGCGCCCGCGATCTGTAACTGTGATGTAGACATGAAGCCGGAGCCATGCACATCCACCAGGTAGCTGCCGGCCTGAGCCGCCGCTGTGACGGAACCAGAGGTGAGCACCGGGAGCGGGTTGAGAACCTTCACGCTAAGTGAGGCCGAAGAGGCAGGGCGTGACGCTACCGCTACGCCGATCGTAACGGAATGACCAGCGAAGACCGTGGAAGCAGGTGAGTACAAGCCTGAGGCCGATATTGTGCCAGTTGCGCTCGTGCCATGCGCCGTGCCGTTGACCGACCACACGATCGCCGGTTTGCTGACCCCGCTGACGACAGCGCTGTATTGCGCGGTGGCTCCAAACCTCACCTGGGATGGGCCGTTAAGGGAGACGGTTTGTGCCTGCAGGACTCCGCTGCAAGCCGCGAGGATGAGCATCAGCGACTTTACCGCGCGTCGGCGGCGATGACCTGCCCACAGGCTTGGCTGGGCGACTGCTGAGGAGAACGTTGCCATGAATCGAACCTAAGCGGTCCGCGGCAACCAGAGCCATACAACCTTAAGATAGTGCGTTACATGATCGTTCTCTGCATGTGCGCGAAAATCGGACATCGTCATTACCGCAGACGCGCGTCCGCTTCGCTATCAGGACAAGACTCTTACCAGCGGTAAATCGTCAAGTCGTGGATATAGGATGTTATCTCGCCTTTGCCGGAATTGTTTCCATCGAGTTGGAAGTTGATAACCAGATCACCGACCGGCCAGCCCAACTTCTTGGCGCCGGCGCCAACCGCGTCATGGAAGTCGCTGTGCTTTCCATCCACCTCCACCCAGTCATGAGTCACAACTCCATTGCTGTCGCGATGCACCCCAATCTGAACGTGGTGCCACTTCTTGGCCGCCCAGGTTGCCGGATCGCAGCCAATGTTGGAATTAACCCACTCGTCCTTGCCGTGCTTGATAACTGTGTACTCCCAGGTTTTCGAGCCACTGGCACATTCGGTGGCGAAGATCACCGTCTCGCCGTTCGACAACACCTGGTTCACGTCAAGCTCCACGTTTTGTACCTGGGATGGATCGACAAGATAGATATAGGTGTCATAGACGAAATGGGTGGCGTTGACATCGTTGCCGAAGGAAAGAAACCAACGCTCGCCGCCGTGGTCGGAGTAGGTCATGTAGAACTTCCGGGCATCGTCATACGATGGGGCCGCCGCCGGATAGAGAGTCGATCCTCTTGCTTCTCCTTTGGTACCGCGATCGTGTTCATATTGCCAGTCGCTGGAACTGTCCAGGTCCCCCGTCGATGTTTCATTGAAGACTTCAGTCGGGTTAGATGCGAGAGGCGGCTGCGCGAGCGTCGGGGCAAATGGCGTAGAGATCAGCAGAAGAGCCAATGCAAGCCTCGGGGCGCGGCCCGAATGTGAGCTACGTTTCCTTTTGAACATCGTGATTCTCCAAATGGACGCCTTTGCATCCGTCTCAAATCCGGATTACACTTGCGGGGCCTGCCAAGGCGTTCAAGGAGATAAGCAATCAGAGGTGAGATGGTTGCGGAGTGTTCTCAGCAAAAGTGGGCTGGCGCTTCGACTCTACAACTGCCCGGGATCTATAACTATCGGTAGAACAGACGTATTTGCTCCAAAGCGAATGATACACAAATCCCTG
>Ga0302326_10005217_pt1 | contig 29660 bp, 23 predicted proteins | sample Palsa_T0_3_FD_202264 | JGI IMG/M metagenome (GOLD analysis project Ga0302326, IMG submission 202264) | Peat permafrost microbial communities from Stordalen Mire near Abisko, Sweden - Palsa_T0_3 | ecosystem: Environmental > Terrestrial > Soil > Palsa > Peat permafrost | place: Sweden: Abisko... | reverse complement strand
CGCCGTCGAGGACAGCGAAAGACTGGCCCCTAGCACGATCGCTTCGGAAGGACTCTTGCCAGCCAGCACCGCGGCGCCAGCGATCAAGGTGCTGGTGAGCAGAACCTGCGAACCGCCAAGCCCTATTACCAAGCGGCGCATGGTCGAAAGCCTGGGCAACGAAAGTTCGAGACCGATCAGGAAAAGGAGAAAGACGATTCCCAGTTGGGCTATGCCGTCGACATTCCGGGCATCGCTGATGCTGACCCAGGAAACAATCGGCACCGCGCCACTGATCGACCCGAGACCAAGGGGGCCCAAAATAGCGCCGGCGCCCAGATAGCCGAGAACCGGGTTCAGCCCCCATCGCCACACCATTGGCACCACCACGCCGGCAGTGCCAAGCACTACCAAGGCGTCGCTGTAACCGGCCATATTGGTCGTAGAGGCCACAAATCCTCCAATTCCGCGCTGATCGCCCGACCGTTCTAAGGGGTCCGAATGATGGCTGCGAACCCAAGCCCGCCATAATGCCGCTACGCGTCGGCTTTTCTACCTACAATCGCTCCGGAATGGATTGAAAACGCTACAGCTTGGCGAGCCAAATGAAACCTTGGCACGCTAAGCTGGTTAGGCGAGTCGCGATCTTGCCGCGGTGCGCTGCGCAAGGGATCCAGCGAGAATGCAATGAAGCTATTTCAGTGCCAGAACTGCGGCCAGCCGCTCTACTTCGAGAACACGCATTGCGAACGCTGCGGGTTGTCGCTCGGCTATTTGCCGGATCGTGAAACGATCACCGCGCTCAAGCCGGACGGGGCCGCGAGCAACCCGGGGCAACCGATCTGGCGAGCGCTGGCCGATGCCAAGCTCTACCGCTCTTGCGCCAACGCCGCGTACGACGTGTGCAATTGGCTTGTTCCGGCGGCAGTACCCGACGCCTATTGTGTGGCGTGCCAGCACAATCAGATGATCCCCAACCTGTCTTTGCCCGAGAACCTCGATAAGTGGCGCGCGCTGGAGGCGGCGAAACACCGCCTGTTCTGCACGCTGTTTCAGCTCAAACTCCCGGTCGAGACGCAGGCAGAAAACTCCGCAGGCCTGGCATTTCAATTTCTCGCCGACATCGCACCCTCAGGTTCTTCGGTGTTGACCGGCCATGCCGACGGCCTGATCACAATCAATCTTGCGGAAGCCGACGATGCAGAGCGCGAACGGCGCCGGCATCAGATGGGCGAGCCGTACCGCACATTGCTTGGCCATTTCCGCCACGAGATCGGACATTATTATTGGGGCCGGCTCATCGCGGATACACCGCATCTCGACGAGTTCCGCCGTATCTTCGGCGACGAACGGCAAGATTATGCCACGGCGCTCCAGAATTACTACGCGAACGGCGCGCCGTCTGATTGGTCGGAGCATTTCATTTCCGCGTACGCAAGCTCGCACCCCTGGGAGGACTTCGCGGAAACGTGGGCGCACTATTTTCATATGATCGACACGCTCGAAACCGCGCACTTTGCCGGCTTGGAGGTCAGTCCCAAGCTGCCCCAAAGTCCGGGCGCGGTCTTCAATTTCCACCCGCGCGACACTGATATGCGGCACATCGTCGACGCCTGGCTGGCACTCACATTCGCGGTCAACTCGATCAATCGCAGCATGGGCCAGAACGATCTCTACCCGTTCGTGCTCGGCCCCTTGGCGGTCGCGAAGCTGACCTTCGTTCAGCAGCGGATTCAGGCGATGTCGCCGCGGAAGGCCGGCACTCAAGCCGCCGGAGATCGAAGCCTCAAGCTGAGCGCATTCCGCCGTGTGCGCACGAAGACGACGTGAGAGGTATTGGGCGCGCAATCAATCCGCGATAAGCCGGCCCCACGACCGCGCCTTATTCCGGTTCCATCGCGACAATATCGGCGCCCCGGCTGGTCGAGCCCGTTCGGCGCACGGAATAAACAAAACACTTCTTGAATTTTAACGGGTTGCACCCTGTAATGCTGCCGCACGGGCGAGGGAAGTTTCTTATGACGAAAACCGCTTCGGGCGGTCTGCCTGCGGGCACAGTATCGTGGCTGACGGCGACGGCCATCGTCGTCGCCGACATGATCGGCGTCGGCGTATTCACAAGCCTCGGATTTCAAGTCACCGACATAACCTCCGGCTTTTCGCTGCTGCTGTTATGGATCGTCGGCGGAATTGCGGCGATCTGCGGGGTATTCTGTTACTCGGAACTTGCCGCAATGCTTCCGCGGTCGAGCGGGGAGTACAACTTTCTGCGCCGCATCTATCATCCGGCGTTCGGCTTCCTCGCCGGCTGGCTGTCGGCGACCGTCGGCTTCGCTGCCCCCATCGCGCTCGCCGCGATGGCATTCGGCATCTATTTCAAGTCCATCGTGCCGGGTGCGCCGCCGCTCGTTCTCGGATTTGGCATCACCTGGCTTGCCGCGCTGGTGCATCTGGCCGGCGTGCGGTTTGGCGGCGCCTATCACAACGCCTGGACGGCGCTCAAACTCGTCCTCATCGTCGTGTTCATCATCGCCGGCTTTGCCTTCGGCGACTCGCAACCGATTTCATTTGCGCCGAGCGCCATCGACCTGGCCCACATCGGCGGCGCACCGTTCGCCATCAGCCTCGTGTTCGTGATGTATTCGTATTCCGGCTGGAACGCGGCGACCTATATCGGCGACGAATTGCGCGACCCCGCCCGCAATCTACCGCGCGCGCTGTTCGCGGGAACCGCGATCGTGATCGTGCTCTATGTCCTGCTCAACGCCGTGTTTCTGGCCACCACGCCGATGAGGGAATTGGCGGGACAACTCGACGTCGCCATCGTTGCCGGCAAGCACGTGTTCGGCAGTTTCGGCGGACGCATCGTCGGCGCGGTGATCTGCCTCGGGCTGATATCGTCGATCAGCGCCATGACCTGGATTGGCCCGCGCGTGACCATGATCATGGGCGAGGACGTCCCGCTGCTCCGCGTGTTCTCGCGCAGGTCGAAGCAGGGCGTGCCAGCCTTTGCCATCATCTTTCAGCTCCTGGTCTCGAACCTCTTGCTGCTGACCCAGAGCTTCGAAGCGGTGCTGGATTTCATCCAGTTCAGCCTCACTTTCTGTTCGTTTTTTACCGTGCTGGGCCTTATCAAGATGCGGATCACGCACCCGAATTTGGCCCGGCCGTATCGGGCCTGGGGCTACCCGGTGACGCCGCTGATTTTTCTCAGCGTGACGCTTTTCATGATGTACTATCTGATCGTCAACCGGCCACTACAGTCGCTCGCCGGCGTCGCCATGATGTCGGTCGGCCTTGTCATTTATTATTTGTCCCGCCCGCTATCGAGTGTCCCCTCCCCTGATGTTCCGCAACCGGTGGCCTGAGAGTGATGTCTGTAACAATGCCTAGAATGATGGCGACCGCCTTCATGGCGGTCATGCTGGCCGTGAGTGTGACGCCCGCGCGCAGCGCCGAAACAGCAACGGCCGACGACACCGCGCGATTCCTGGCCGGGCTACCACCGGCCTCCAGCTCTCCCCTCGCGGCGTTCACAAAAGACCCTTTCTGGCAGCAGCACGCGCGCTATTTCGATTCCATTTTTGCGCGTGAGGATAGCGCCAAGCTTTCGAAAGTGCGCACCTTCTCCAAAGAGCAGCTGACCGACAAACACGACACAATGCTTTATATGTTCAGTGGTCCGGATTTCCTCTATGCGACGTCGTTCTTTCCCAGCGCCTCGACATACGTTTTGGCCGGTCTCGAACCGGTCGGTGATATTCCGCAATTGACCAGCCTGTCTCATCCGGCGGTCGACGGGACGCTGCGAAATCTAGAGACGTCACTCGGCTCGCTGCTCAGCTACAGTTTCTTCATCACCAAAAAAATGAAGACCCAACTGCACGAGGGGCCGGTCTACGGCGCGCTGCCGGTGCTCTATGTGTTTTTGGCGCGAACCGGCAAGACCATCCACGACGTAAGCTTCGTAGGGCTCGACGCCGAAGGAAATTTCCTGACCGCGGATGAACCGACCGCCACGAATGCCAACACCAGGAAACCCATGCGGAGCATCGCCCGCAACGCCGCCCCGGGCGTAAAGATCGTTTTTTCCGACGGGAACGGGCCGCAGCAGACGCTTTATTACTTCAGCACCAATCTCGCCGACGGTTCGGTCGAGCGGAGCGGCTTCCTGGCGTTCTGCCAGAATCTTGGCGTCGCCGACAGTTTCATCAAAAGCGCTTCGTATCTTCTCCACGGCGGCGGCTTCAACAAGATTCGTGCGTTCCTGCTCGATCACAGCGCGACGATTCTTCAAGACGACAGCGGTATACCGCTTGCCTATTTCGATCCGAAAAAATGGCGGTTGGAGCCGTTCGGCCGCTATGTCGGGCCCCTGTCTATATTCGGACACTCCTACCAGCCCGGGATGGCGGAGTTGTACCGCAAAGCGACCCCGATCAACTTCGGCATCGGATACCGCTGGCGGAAGAACGAATCGAATCTCCTGCTCGCCCTTAAGGGCGAGCCGAAGGTCGGCGACGGGGAATTAACGCCGCCTTTACCATCGGACGCTCAACCTCCGAAGAAACCCGGTGGCGCTTCCGATGCCTCGCAATCGCACCGAAAGCGGGCACAGAGCGACTCCACCGGCTCGTTGGGCTGTCGATTCGGGGGTGTTTTCCCGTTTTGTTCGAACCCGCCGCCCAAATCGAGCCGGTAGCGCGTCAAAATGACGACATAGTCGTCACGGAAGTTGCACGGGTCGGGCGGGGGAACAGTGCAGCATACGGTCCGAGGACCAACGCCGAAGGCGTTACGCAGGCCGACTGCGGGTACGGCCGCGGTTACGCGCGCGCGCCATCTTGGTACAGACCCGGTCGTGCGGCGCCGCGTTGAGCCGGCCGGTCCGCGCATTGCTCCGCGTCCGCAACCGCCGCGATCCGCCGACAACATCCGTGTTCGCTTCGACGCACGTGTTCCGCCGGCAGGACGCATCGGCAGACTGGTGAAGAGACTGGAGCTCAATCTGCTCCATATCTCCGCGGCCTTGTTCTTCATCGGCTCAGTCGGTTGGTGTTGCCTGGTCTTCAGCCAGTTCCGCTCGACCCCTTTAGTCACCCCGGCGGCGGCGGCCTATACCTTGACGCCCGTCGCAAAAGCGGATTCCGAAATCGGAAAAGTGGACCCGTTCAGCAGTTCGACGTATGCGCGCACGGATAATCCACGGCCGCCGACGTTATCGGAAACGCGGGACACCGGCCTGGCGAGTGGCGAGAGCCCAGCCAAAATTGTTGCCCGCGAGTGGGCTCGGCTGGATTCGCAGCGCGTCGCCGACCGCGGCCGCGCACCTGCAAAGCAAGCAATGAAGGCACTGAAAGAGACAAAGCTGAACGTCAAACCACCGGTCCGTCTGGCTTCGCTCGAAGACCCTGTGCCGCCGATCACCGGGCTTCATTCGACGACCGAGCCCGGTTCGTCGCGCATGCCATCCGATGTCGGCGCCACAACGAGTCTCGTGGATTTCGAAACGGCGCCGTTCCCCTATCACGGCACGGTACCCGGGTCGGATCGGCCGTTTCTGAATGCCGGCGAACAGGGCCGCCGCGGTCACGTCAATTTCCGCGGGCACGTTTACTGGGAATCGGAGACGTTCAGCGACGACCGCGTGCTGTTGCATATTCCAGCCGGCTTCGATCCCAACCGCCCCGCGGTGATGGTGGTGTTCTTCCACGGCCACGGCGCCAATCTCGCGCGCGATGTCCGCGATCGGCAGCAGGTTCCGGCGCAGATCACAGCGGCGGGGGCGAATGCTGTGCTGGTGGCGCCGCAATTTGCCGTTGACGCCCGCGATTCGAGTGCCGGAAAGTTCTGGGAACCAAACGGCTTCAAACGCTTCCTCGACGAAGCAGCGGTCAAGCTTGCGCGCCTGTATGGCGATCAGCGCAGCGCGGCGGCATTCGGGAAGATGCCGATCGTGATCGTGGCCTATAGCGGAGGCTTTGGACCGACACTGTCTGTGCTCGATCGGGGCGGCGTCAAATCGCGTGTGCGCGGTCTCGTTCTTCTCGACGCACTCTATGCCGGCATCGACAAGTTCGCGGACTGGATCGCCGACAACAGATCAACCTTCTTCGTGAGCTCGTATACGCCGCACACCGCGCACCACAATGCCGAGCTTGAGCGTCTGCTGCGCGAGCGGTCTGTGACCTACAGTTCGGAGCTGCGGCGCGGCCGCCTGCCGGGCATGGTGACGTTTCTGCCGGCCGGCGATGTTTCGCACCGGGATTTTGTGAACCACGCCTGGGCCGACAATCCGATCAAGGATATCCTGGCACGAATGGATGACGTCGATCAAAAGATCGAAACTGCCGGGACCACGGCGTCGATACCCTCTCGCGCCGCAGCCACAAAGCGCGATTAAGGCGCTTTCCAGTTTCAGCGCATGTTTGCGCTTTCCTCTGCGCCAATGTTGGCGTGTACCGCAGTCAGCGAAAATTTTGGTTTGGCCTCCTTTTCGATTCTCGCATTCTTCATTGTCAACTGGATCGTGTTTTATCTGGGCGGGGAGCTACGACAGATCGAAGTCTCGGCGGCAGTCGAAGACCGGGCTCAGCCAAGCTATTGATGATGGAGCTACAAGAGGGTTGGTAGCGGAGGACGGATTTGAACCGCCGACACGCGGATTATGATTCCGCTGCTCTAACCAACTGAGCTACTCCGCCAAACCGTCAGATATCGAATTGGCTGGGGCGAGATTTAGGGTAGTTCACGATGCTTTCCAAGAGGCAAAATCCCGCGACCGCACGGCCCCCAAAAAGCGTCCGCATACGCTTAAGTCGCGCGTTTGCGACATTATTGGGCCGCGCCCACCGCCGCGACGAAAGACTCGCTGCCGAGATGACCGAGCCGGGCGAAGCGAATGAGCGAGAAATGCCCAAGCGGCGGCATTGCGCGCCGCTCGACGACGCGCACGCCGCCGTGCCGCGCGGCCCATTGCGCCAACCGCTCCCAGCGGAATTCCGGCCGCCAGCCAAGCCGCCGCGCGAGCGGCGCGAACCCTTGTTCGAAGGACGCCCGTAAGCCGTCTTCGGCGCCGAGATGGTTCACCAAAACGATCTCGCCACCGGGTTTCAGCACACGCGCAAATTCATCCAGCGTTGCCTCGGGATCCGGCACCGCGGTGATGACGTATTGCGCGACGACGACATCGAAAACGCCGTCCTGAAATCCGAGATGCTGCGCGTCCATCACGGCGAGCCCGTCGACGTTGGTCAGTCGATGCTCGGCTGCGCGCGCCTGCGCCTTGCGCAGCATGGGGGCGGAAAGGTCGACGCCGGTGAGGCGATTGGTCCAGGAATACTCGGGCAGCGACAAACCGGTGCCCACCCCAACCTCGAGGATCCGTCCACCGATACGCTCAGCCGCCGCGATCGAGGCCTTGCGGCCGCGTTCGAACACCGCGCCGAAGACGAGATCGTAAACCGGCGCCCAGCGGGCGTAGGCCTTAGCGACCGCGTCCTTATCGAGTTCCGTCGTCATCGCGTGTTGCCCGTCGCAGCTGGGCTCGCCGCCCTGTCAGTGCGCCGCGGCGAGAGCGGCGGGATGCGCTTGCTTTGCGGTCGGCGCTGACACCGTGCTGGCGATGATGCCGCCGCCCAACACGCGCGCCTGGCCCTCGGCCGCATCGTAGAAGGCGCAAGCCTGACCGGGCGACACGCCATCCTCGCTCGCGATCAGTTCGACCTCAATGCCGCCAGCGGCGTTGCCACGGAGCCGGGCGGGTTGCGGCGGCCGGGTCGAGCGCACTTTGACGAAAACTTCCGGGCGATTTGCCAGCGCCTCTTGGACCGTGCCGGCACCCAGCCAGTTCACGTCGCGTAGCCGTATCCGGCCCGTGCGCAAAGCTTCGCGCGGACCAACCACGACGCGACGCGAATGCGCGTCAAGTCGAACAACGTAAAGCGGCGCGCCGGTGGCGACGCCCAGCCCGCGCCGCTGGCCGACGGTGAAATGGATAATGCCATCGTGACCGCCGAGCACGCGCCCATCGAGGTCGACGATCTCGCCCGGCGCGGCGGCTCCCGGCCGCAGGCGCTCGATCACGTCGGCATAATGTCCGCTCGGTACGAAGCAGATGTCCTGGCTGTCCTGCTTGTCGGCAACGGTAAGGCCGAAGCGCCGCGCAAGATCGCGCGTTTCCGCCTTGGTCCGGTCGCCGAGCGGGAAGCGCAGCAAATCGAGTTGCGCGCGTGTGGTCGCCGACAGAAAATAGCTCTGGTCGCGCTCGGCTTCGCGTGCGCGATAGAGTGCCCGACCGCCGTGCGGCAGCGCCCGCGACGCAACATAGTGACCTGTCGCGAGAGCCCGCGCGCCGAGGTCTCGCGCCGTTTGCAGAAGATCGCGGAACTTGATCGACTGGTTGCATTCGAGGCACGGCACCGGAGTCTCGCCCGCCACATAGCTTTCGGCGAAGCGATCGATCACCGCCTCCTTGAAACGGCTTTCGTAGTCGAGCACGTAATGCGGAATGCCGATGCGTTCGGCCACCGCGCGGGCGTCGTGAATATCGCGGCCGGCGCAACAGGCGCCCTTGCGGTGCGTGGCCGCGCCATGGTCATAGAGTTGCAGCGTGATACCGACGACGTCATAGCCGGCATCGGCAAGAAGCGCCGCCGTGACCGACGAATCGACCCCCCCCGACATCGCGACGACCACGCGCGTATCGGCCGGCTTTCCCTCGGTATCGAGACTGTTCAACATGCAACGCGCTCGTGGTCCTTTGCCGGCGGCCAAACACACCGCCGACGCGACGCTCAATGATGGCCCTGACCGGCGCTTACTATAAGCGCCGGCCGCCGCCTCCGCCACGGTCCCGGGGCGCGCGAGAGCGATGTTCGGTTAGGCTCAGGCGGCAAAAGTTGCCGGGTAGGCGCAGAGACTGCCGCGTTGCCGTTTTGGACGAGACACACTAATTCATTGAATTGACAATATTTTATCCGCTTCGCGGCAGTGGCCCGCAGGTTGCAAGCGAACCAGCATCCTCGCGTTTTAAGGGTCTTGCAGGTGCCAAGTATAGCGTCAGACGTTAGCGCCGCCGCTTCGATCGCATATTCACAGTGGCAGCAGACACCCGCGCCGACGCAAGAAACGGACTCTCAACCGTTTGCGGCGTTGCTTGATGCAGCGACGGACACGCCAGACCCGGCACGCCCTCCCCTAAATCAGCCGCAAACCGCTCCCCAGGCACCTGCCTCCACCGTCGGCGCCACAATGCCAGCCGGGTCCTCCGGCCCGCCGCCCGCGGCCAACGCGAGCTCGGGCTCTAACGCGACGGACGCAAATGCGGCCGCGGCAGACGGCAGCGCAACATCGGATTCAACGGGCGGCGATGATCCAGCCCCCAACACGCCGAGCGGAAGCAACCCAGCCTCAACGACCTCGCAGGCCGGCAATGTCAGCGCCAATGCCACGGCAACGACGGTGCGCGGGCGCGAAGCGAACACGCAGGTTGCCAGCCAAACTGCGTCCCAACTTGCGCCGCAAGGCGCGACCTGGAGCGATCCGGCCCCAAGTACGTCCCGCGGCAGCAATGCGAGCACGCAGCCGGCGAACGGCGGTGGCACAATCAAGAATGTCGCGAGCGGCGCCGCCGCGGCAACCAACCAAAACATCGCCGATTCCAACCCGAATGCGGCAATTGCCGACAGCGCCGCCGCCGTGGCTGCGGCTGCAAACCCTCCTGTTCCCACTCAACCCCAAGTGCCAGCGTCAGCCTCGCCTACGAAAGCATCCGGAAGCGACGGCAAGAATGATGGCAGCGGTGACGACAGCGCGGTGAACGTCGCCGCAGCGACCGGAACAGCAGACCAAGCACAAACTGCGGCTAATCCGGCGCAGCCGGTCGCAGCCGTGGTCGTCGTCAACGCGCCTGCCGCCACGGCGCCGGCGCCTGTCACCACGGCTGCAGCCGCGACGGCAATCGGCGAGCCGGCCAAAGGGCGCTCCCCGTCCGGCGTGACCCCTACCGACCAGGACGCTTCTGCAACTCAGGATACGGCGGATAGCGCGCCAACCGTGCAGCCGTCCGCCACCGCGACGGACAAAGCGGCAACGAGTTCAATCGCCGACGGCACTAACAAGCAGACAGCCAGCGGTGGCACTTCCCCAGCGCAAGCGGCCGACCCTGCTCTCATACCGGCGCAGACCGACGCAACCGCGAATGCCGATCACGCCAGCACGCGCGCGGCAGACCTTTCCACGGCGACTTCGACCGGCGCTACCGCCAGCGCATCGAATGCTCAGAGCGGCGCGGCCGGGACAAAAAACGACGTCAGTGGCCTGCCGAATTTCGGCTTCACCGCCCTGGCCGCGACGGCAGCGTCGAACGACACCGGATCGGCATCATCAGGCGCTGCTTCCAGCGCCGCCGTTCCCATCGCCGGACTCGCAGTCGCCATAGCATCGCGGGCGCAGGCCGGCTCGAACCAGTTCGATATCCGGCTCGATCCGGCCGAACTCGGTCGCATCGACGTCCGCATGAGCGTCGATCAAAACGGCCAGGTGACGACGCATGTGACCGCCGACCGTGCGGATACGCTGGATCTGCTGCAAAGTCAGCAACCGCAACTCCAACGCGCGCTCGAGCAGGCCGGCTTGCAAACCGCCGACAGCGGTCTCCAGTTCACGCTACGCGACCAGTCATTTACCGGACAGAATAACGGTTCCGGCGCACAGACGAGCGGAGCGGCGCAGCTTGTTATTCCCGACTCCGAGCTCACGCCCGTCGCGGCCACGCAGGCCTACGCGCGCGCGGGTATCGGCGGTGGAGTCGACATTCGTGTTTGAGCGGCAATCGCGTGACGAAGGATCAGAGGAACTATGAGCACACTCTCAACGGCGCTCTCCCAGGCGAGCACAGCAACGACCGCTTCGACGGGGTCCAGCACTTCCAGCACATCCACCGCCCAGGCCGCCGGCACCGCCGCGTCACAACAGATCGCCGGAAATTTCGATACGTTCCTGCAGCTTCTGACCACCCAGTTGCAGAACCAGGATCCGCTCGATCCGCTCGACACCACCCAGTTCACCGAGCAGCTCGTTGAGTTCGCCTCGGTCCAGCAGCAGGTCGACATGAACAGCAACCTGCAAACGCTGATCTCGATGCAGCAGACCTCGCAGGCGACGTCGGCGCTGCAACTCGTCGGCTCGACCGTCACGGTAGCCGGCAGCTCCGCACCGCTATCCAATGCAACCAGCACCCCGGCGACGTGGAGCCTCACCGCGTCCACACCGGCGACCGGCAACGTCACAATTACAAGCGCCGCCGGCACGACCGCCTATAGCGGAACGGTGGCGCTCAATTCCGGCACGCAAAGCTACACCTGGAACGGTCAAGGCAATAACGGGCAGACGTGGCCCGACGGCACCTACACTCTCGCGATCACTGCAACGGGGGCCAACGGTCAGGCGGTTACCGTCTCGACGCAGGTGCAGGGCACGGTCAGCGGGGTCAACCTCAGCTCGACTCCTCCAACGCTGACAGTCAGCGGACAGAGCGTCCAGATGAGTCAGATCACATCGATCACAAACAGCAATTCCGGCAGTCTCAGCAGCAGCATCGGCAACCTCAACACCAACATCAGCAATCTCATCAAGTCGCTTTAGTGATTATCGGCCGGCGGCGCCGCCGTGCAGGTTGCGTTCCCGGGCCGCTCATTTCAGCGCCTGCGGCTGCACAATCGGGCCGCGGCGGGCCTTCGCGCGCGAAATCCTCCAATCGACCTTTGGGCTTAGCCAAATTTTAAGTCGCGATGGGTATGGTCCAAGCCTGTTGTGTCGAGTCTGTGAGAGTTGCTATGACCGAGCCCCATCGTCCGAGGGTTAAGTACGTCATCGGGCCGGACGGTTCGCCCCTGACCATCGCCGATCTGCCGGCGCCAGGAACGAAGCGTTGGGTGATTCGCCGCAAGGCGGAAGTCGTCGCCGCCGTTCGCGGCGGGCTGCTTTCGCTCGAAGAAGCGTGCAGCCGTTACACACTCACGGTCGAAGAATTCCTCTCCTGGCAGTACTCGATCGACCAGCATGGTCTAGCGGGCCTGCGCACGACGCGCATTCAGCAGTATCGCGAGTAACATCCGCTTAATCCTCCTTACCAATCCGTCAACGCCGGCTGCGAAGGCCGGCGTTTTCGTTTTCGGCAATCCACGTCAAATTTAGACAGCTCGGGCCGTTCCCGCGAACGCGGGAATTTGGAATTTGAGCGGACACTATTTGGAATCGCGGATCGGCTGGCGGCCGATGACAACGATTTTGTGCGCACGGCCCACCCTATTAACCCGACGCTAACCATAGACCGGGCAAATCTTGCCGGGTGGGACGCGAAAGTGTCGTTCGCGGGAGATGAGGATCGGTGCGAAGTCTGCTCGAGTTCGCCAGGACGCTCGGCGCCCCGCGTATTGCCGCGATGGTCGCCGTTACCATCGCGCTTGTCGGTTTTTTCGCATTCCTCATGCTGCGCGTCACCGCGCCGCAAATGATCCCACTCTTCACCGATCTTAGCTACGAGGATTCCGCCGCGATCGTGAAGGAACTAGAGCGGCAGGGCGTTACCTACGAGCTGCGCAACGACGGCAACATCGTCATGGTCCCGAAGGACCGCGTCGCGCGGCTGCGTATGGCGCTGGCCGGAGACGGCCTGCCCAAGGGCGGCGGTATCGGTTACGAGATTTTCGACAAGTCGGACGCGCTGGGTACCACCAGCTTCGTTCAGAATATCAATAACTTGCGTGCCCTCGAAGGCGAGCTTTCGCGTTCCATTCGCGGTCTCGATAAAGTGGTTGCCGCGCGGGTTCACCTTGTGATGCCCGAACGTCCGCTGTTCTCGCGCGACAAGGCGGAGCCCTCGGCGTCGATCGTGCTGAAGGTTCACGGCACATTGGAGGCTCAACAGGTACGCGCTATCCGCCACCTGGTCGCTTCCGCGGTCAACGGGCTCAAGCCGCAGCGGGTCTCGATCGTCGATGAAGCCGGTCACCTCCTGGCGGACGGTATCGGAGATGGCGAAAACGGCGGCGATGTGGGTGTCGACGAACGGCGGGCGGCGTACGAAAAGCGATTGCGTGACCAGGTCGAAGCGATCGTCTCGTCCGTCGTCGGGCCGGGGCGCGCTCGCACCGAAGTCAGCGCCGATTTCGACTTCAACCGCGTGACGCAGACGTCGGACAAATACGATCCCGAAGGCCGCGTCGTGCGTTCGAGCCAAACGCGCGAAGAGACATCTGCGACCAACGACGGCCGCGAAAATCAGGTAACGGTCGGCAACGAGATACCGGGCGGCAACCAGCGGCAAGCGGCGGCCCCAGACGCCAATTCCGCTCCGCGCGATCAGAGCAAGAAATCCGAGGAGATCGTCAACTACGAGATTTCGAAGACGACCAAAACGGAGGTAGTCGAGGGCGGCCGCGTCAATCGAGTCTCGGTGGCCGTCCTCGTCGACGGCACCTACGTCAAAAACGACAAGGGCGACGTCACCTACCAGCCGCGGAGCAAAGAGGAGATCGATCAGATCGCGGCGCTGGTGCGCACGTCGATCGGATTCGACCAGAAGCGCGGCGACCAGGTCGAAGTGGTGAATCTGCGCTTCGCCGAAACGCCGGCCAATCCGATCGCCGAGCCCAGCGGCTGGCTCGCTGCGCTGCAATTCACCAAGGACGACATCATGCGCGCCATCGAAATGGTGGTCATGGGTCTCCTCGGTTTCATCGTACTGCTGATGGTCGTGCGGCCGCTGGTACGGCGCGTCCTCGCTCCGGAGGAACGCGCGCTCGCCATGTTGCCGCCGGGCACTCCTAGCCAAAGCCAAACGGCGGACGCCACGCCCGTAAAAGGCCCGGAGAACGTGAAAGCAGAAACGAGTCACACCGCCAAGATGATCGACATCGCCCAGATCCAAGGCCAGGTGCATGCCCAATCGGTGCAAAAGGTCGGAGAGCTCGCCGACAAGAACCCGCGCGAAGCCGTATCCATCATCCGCCAATGGATGAATGAGACCCACGCAGCTTGATCGATTGACCCATGCCACCCGCCGCTCCAGAAAAAACTGACGCTGACGCCACCCGCCGGGAGATCGCCGGCGCAATGGCGACTCTTGCCGGTCGTCCGGCCGGGAGCACCGATAAGCGTCAGCTCACCGGTCGCGAGCGCGCTGCCGTCCTCATGCTCGCGCTCGGCGAGCAGCACGGCGCCAAAATCTGGAGCATGCTCGACGACGACGAGCTGCGTGAATTATCCGTCGTGATGTCCACCGTCGGCACCATTGAGGCGGGACTGGTCGAGAATCTGTTGCTCGAATTTGTGACCCGCATGTCGGCTTCGGGTGCCCTCATGGGCACTTACGAAGCCACGGAACGCCTACTGCAGCAGTACCTGCCGCCCGAGCGCGTCGGCTCCATCATGGAGGAAATCCGCGGACCCGCGGGCCGCAACATGTGGGAAAAGCTATCCAACGTGCAGGAAGAGGTTCTCGCCAATTATCTCAAGAACGAATACCCGCAGACGGTAGCCGTGGTGCTTTCCAAGATCGGGCCGGAGCATGCCGCACGCGTCCTCGCCATCCTGCCCGAGGAGCTGGCGCTCGACGTCGTTAACCGCATGCTGCGCATGGAGGCGGTGCAGAAGGAAGTCCTGGAGAGGGTCGAGCTGACGCTGCGCACCGAATTCATGTCCAATCTGTCGCAGACACGCCGACGGGACGCGCACGAAGTGATGGCCGAGATTTTCAACAACTTCGACCGGCAGACCGAAACGAGATTTCTCACCGCACTCGAGGAAGACAACCGCGAGAGCGCCGAGCGCATCAAGACGTTGATGTTCACGTTTGACGACCTGATCAAGCTCGATCCGGCTTCGGCGCAAACGCTCATGCGTCACATCGAAAAGGACAAGCTCGCGGTTGCGCTCAAGGGCGCCGCGGAACCGGTGCGCCAGTTCTTCCTGTCCAACATGTCGACACGCGCCGCCAAGATGCTGGTCGATGATATGGGGGCAATGGGTCCGGTGCGCCTGCGCGACGTCGACGAGGCGCAGGTCCTCCTTGTCAATCTTGCCAAGGACCTGGCAGGCAAGGGCGAGATCGTCATCTCCAAGACCCGCGGCGAAGAAGAGCTGATTTATTGATGAGCGCGCCGGCAAAAAAATTCCTGTTCGATGTCGATTTCGCCGCCGGCAGCGAGCGCGAGGCGACGATCACACTCGCCGAGCATGCGATGAAGCTCGCCGAGGCCGAGACGGCTGCACACCGCAGCGGCTATGCGGAGGCGCAAACCGACGCCGGCGTCGAAGCCACTCGCCGCATCGCCGGCACGCTCGAACGCATCGCCATCAGCCTCGGCGAAGCGAACACCGCGCTGCGGACGATCGAAGCCCGGCTTGAGTGCGAAGCTGTGGAGGTCGCGGTAGCGGTCGCCCGCAAGCTCGCGCCGGCTTTGATCGAACGCGAGCCGTTCGCCGAAATCTCCGCGCTCGCAAGCAACTGTTTTCGCGAGCTCATCGCTTCGCCGCATATCGCTGTGCGCGTCAACGACTCGCTCTACGCCGCTGCGCGCGAAAAACTCGACGACATCTCGCGCAGGCACGGCTTCGAGGGCCGGCTGGTTGTGCTCGGCGAGCCGGGCATCGGCGCAGGCGACTGCCGGATCGAGTGGGCGGACGGCGGCGTCAACCGGGATATCACCGCGGCCGATGCCGCGATCGGTGAGGCGGTCGCGCGCTATATCAGCGCGCGCCGCAGCTTGGCCGATGCAACACAAGATGCGGAGGAGATACGACAATGAGTGAGGACGGCAAGGTGCCCCTGCCCAATCTCGAAGACCGGGCGATGCAGGCTGATATGCCAGTCGCGACGGAGCCGGAGGGTCCCACGACGCGCATCGCGGCCGACCTCGAAGCGGTGTTCGACGTCCCGGTCAAGGTCTCGGCCGTGCTCGGGCGGGCGCGGATGGAAATCAACGATCTCCTCAAGCTTGGCCCCGGAACAGTACTCGAACTCGACCGCAAAGTCGGAGAAGCGATCGACATCTATGTCAACGACCGCCTGGTCGCCCGCGGCGAAGTCGTCCTGGTCGAAGATAAGCTCGGCGTGACGATGACGGAAATCATCAAGGCGGAGCGCAACTGATGCAAACCTTCCAACGCCGCCCAAGCAAAGGACCTTCGCCATGCGGCTCCTGATCGTCGGCACGCTCAACGGCCAGCTTACCACCGCGACCAAGATCGCGATGGACAAGGGCGCGACCGTTACGCACGCCGCGGATATCGCCCAGGCGCTCGCCGTGCTCCGCTCGGGCCGCGGCGCCGACCTGTTGATGGTCGACGTCGCCATCGACATTCGCAGTCTCGTCATGGGTCTCGAGGCCGAACACATCCACGCCCCGATCGTCGCCTGCGGCACCGCGACCGACGCGCGCGCCGCGGTCGCGGCCATCCATGCCGGCGCCAAGGAATACATCCCGCTGCCGCCGGATGCGGAATTGATCGCTGCGGTGCTGGGCGCGGTCGCCGACGATACGCGCGAACTCATCTACCGCGACGACGCCATGGCTCGGGTCGTGAAACTGGCGCTGCAGGTGGCGCCGAGCGACGCCTCGGTGCTGATCACCGGCGAGTCGGGGACAGGCAAGGAAGTACTGGCGCGCTACGTGCACAATCGATCGGGCCGCGCAAAAAAGCCGTTCATCTGCGTCAATTGCGCCGCCATTCCGGAAACCCTGCTCGAATCCGAGCTGTTCGGCCACGAGAAGGGTGCCTTCACTGGCGCCGTCGCACGCCGGGTCGGCAAGTTCGAGGAAGCCAACGGCGGCACCCTGTTGCTCGACGAAATATCCGAGATGGACGTACGACTGCAGGCAAAGCTCCTGCGCGCGATCCAGGAGCGGGTGATCGACCGCGTCGGTGGCACCCGCCCGGTGCCGATCGATATCCGGATCATCGCGACCTCAAACCGGAATCTTGCCGATGCGGTTCGTGAAAATGCCTTCCGCGAGGATTTGCTGTTTCGGCTCAATGTCGTGAACCTGAAAATCCCGCCGCTGCGCGAGCGGCCGGCGGACGTGATCGAGCTGGCGCAATATTTCGCCCGCAAATACGCCGCGGTGAACGGCGTGCCGGCGCGACCGCTGGCCCAGGAGGCGCGGCGCACGCTGACCGTGAATTATTGGCCGGGCAACGTGCGCGAGCTGGAAAACACCATGCATCGCGCCGTGCTGATGGCGACCGGCGTCGAGATCGGACCCGAGGCCATCCTCACCCCGGACGGCGGCCGGCTCGATCAGCAGCGCGGCACACCCTCCGTAGCGCATGCCGCACTCGCCGCCGAGCAGGTCTCTCGCGCGCTGGTCGGGCGCACCGTCGCTGACGTTGAGCGCGATCTTATCCTGGAGACGCTCAAGCATTGTCTCGGTAACCGCACGCACGCGGCCAATGTGCTTGGCATCTCGATCCGCACGCTGCGCAACAAGCTCAACGAATATGCTGCCGACGGCATGCCGGTGCCGCCGCCCGGCGGCGGCGAGCCGCGCGTGGCGGCGTAAGCCGCAACGCAGCTACTTCGCCGCCTCGAGCCCGTCGATCATAACAATCTCGACCTCGCCGGCGCCGCCGCGGCGGAAGGTGGCGGCCTTTTTGTATTCGTCAGACGTGAAACAGGCGACGCCCTGCTCGAAGGTCGGAAATTCGATCACCACGAACCGCTGAAACTTTTCCGTGCCTTCCATGATCTGAAAGCGTCCGCCGCGCGCCAAAGGCCTGCCGCCATACTTTGCAAGAATCGGTGGCACCTGATCGGCATACTTCTTGTATTCGGCCGGATCGTCGACCTTTCCGCGCGCGACCCAATAGGCTGGCATCAAGGCTTCTCCACTCTCAAGACCGGACGGCGGCGACCATCGCCGGCATCCGGGTTGCATACTGAACTGATGATCGTATCACTCCGCCGCGCGGCGCGCGGCGACGATCTGGTCGGCGGTCCTTCCGGTGAGCTCGGCCATGTGGTCGAACTTGAACGTGAAGGTGCCGGCGCCAGCCGTTGCGGAGCGAACCTCGACGATCAGGTCGCCGATCTCCGCCTCGGGCATCTTGGCGCGTACGACGTCCCAGCCCTCCCAGCCATCGCGCGTATCGAAGCCGATAATTTGGCCGCGCCGTCCGGACATCAGCGCATTGATTTTCGCCGTCGCCTCGTTGGGGCAGACGATCTCGACCAGATGGATCGGCTCCAGCAGCACCGGTTGGCACTGCGGCAGGCCCTCGACCATGCCGATACGGCCGGCGGCGCGAAACGCCATGTCCGAAGAATCGACCGTGTGATAGGAACCGTCGATCAGCGCCACCGCGAGGTCCACGACCGGGAACCCGAGCGGGCCGTGCTTGAGCGCGTCAATGATACCTTCCTCGACGGACGGGATGTAGTTGCGCGGCACCACCCCGCCGGTGATTTTCTCCTCGAAGACGAAGCCCGCACCGCGCGGTAGCGGCTTGATGTCGATCACGACGTCGCCGTATTGGCCGTGACCGCCCGATTGCTTCTTGTGACGGCCGCGCTGGACAACGCCTTTGCGGATGGTTTCGCGATAGCCAACCGTCGGCTGGCGCCGCTCGATGGCGACACCGTAACGGTCGCCGAGACGTTCGGTAGTGACGCGCAGATGCATCTCGCCCTGGCCCCACAGCACCACTTCGTGCGTTTCCGGGTTGTTCACGACCGTGATGGACGGATCTTCCTCGGCGAGCTTGTGGAGCGCCTGGCCGAGCTTCACGTCGTCCTTGCGCTCCTTGGCCGAGATCGCGATAGCCAGCACCGGCGGGTAGGGCTCGATCTTCGCCAAGGCAGGGTGGGCCTGCTTGCCCGACGTCAGCGTCTCGCCGGTCTTGGCCTTGTCGAGCTTAGCGAAGCCGACAGTCTCGCCGACATTGGCGGGTCCGCGCTTCTCGCTGCCCTGACCGACGAGCTTGAAGACACCCGCAACGCGGCCCGCCTCGTCGTCGCCGGACAAGAATGTGGTGCCATCGCCCGCCTGGCCTGCGATCACACGCACGATCGACATCTTGCCGCCGTGACTTGTGTTCTGGGTCTTGAGCACGTAGGCGACGGCGTCGCTGCCCGTTGCCTTTATGTCAAGGCGTTTGGCGGTTTCGGCAATTCCCGGCGATTCATGGCGCAGCGCTTTCAGCAGCCGCAAAACCCCGTTGGCGCGCGTCGCGGTTCCCATCATGACCGGGCAAACCAGCCCTTCGCGCAACTCGCGCGTGAGATCGTCGAATATTTTGTCGCGTGGCGGCTCGATGTCTTCGAGCAACTGGCCCATCAACTCGTCATCGTGGTCGGCGAGCGTCTCCAACATCGAAAAGCGTGCCGTTTTTTCGCGATCGGCCGCATCGCCTTCGAGCGCAACGACTTCGGAGGGCGCATGCTCCTTGTAGACGAAGGCGCGCGCCAGCGCGAGATCGACGAAACCGGTGATGATATCGGCGGAGAATGTCGGGATTTGGCGCAGAATGAGCTTGGTTCGTGAAGCGCCCTGCAGCAAGTTGAGCGCGTCGTGCACGCCGGCATCAGCCTTGTCGATCTTGTTGAGAAACAGGATGCGCGGGATTTTCCGATCTTCCAGCTCACGCAAAATGAGCTGCAGCTGTGGCACCTTCTTCTCGTCCATTTCGCATACGACCACGGCGGCGTCGATCGCCGGCAGCACCGCGCGCATGTCGTGAACGAACTCGACCGAGCCGGGGCAGTCGAGGAAGGTATAGGAGTCGCCCATAAAATTGGTGGTGGCGACGGTCAGTTCGACGCTCATGTGATGATGGCGCGCTTCCTTGCTGCTGTCGCCGACCGTGTTGCCGGCCTCGACATTGCCCTGGCGCTGGATGACGCCGGTGCGGGCGAGGATCGCCTCAAGGAGCGTGGTCTTGCCGCTCTGAAAGGGACCGACGAGCGCGACACATCGAGGACCGGTCGCACGCGCGGCGTGGTTTGAGTTGGCTGCCATGACCACCTCCCGGCGCAGGCCCGTCGTTCGGCGCGGGTCGCAGGAGGCCATCGTTTCAGGCGGCGGCGGGGCTGGTCAAGGGGCGCGACATCGCACCCCTCGACGATAGGCCCCGCCGGCTGCATTACGGCAACGGGGCCGCGGTTCGACTCACCGCGCCGGATGCAATTCCAACTGCCCGACGCCGGCCGCAATATCGAGGCCCATCTGTCCCTGCAACGACAACGGCTGCAGCGCTACAGTCCGGTGCGATCCGCCGACCAGGACGTTGGCGCCAAGACCTGCGGCGATCGACACTTCAGCGGTCGCACCAACATAGGAACCGGCAAGCATTCCGGCATAGCGGTTGGTGTCGGCGAACACCGTCCAAACGATTACGCCGCCCGTGGTCACGCCGATATCGATGCCGATCGTGGTCATCGTGCCGGTATAAGCTTCCTCCGGTTCGCCGGGCTGGCCCCTGAGAACGCAATTCAGATTTTTTTGCGAAGCGATGATCAGACCCACGCTCGACGACATCGAACAGGTCAGCGTGCCAACCTGGACTTGTCTTGGCTGCGCGTCGGCAGACCCTCCAACCATCACAAGCGCGGCGGCCACGACGGCCGCCGCCGCATATGCAGTACGAAACATATGGATACTCCCTCCCGGCCCACCCTATGGGGGCGGCGAAGATTGTAAGCGAGAATGCGGGCGGCGTCTCCCGCCCTTTCGGTTATTTCAAATTGCCGCAAAAGCGCTGGATTCGCGCGCAGGCTTCCTCAAGCGCGGTGGTGGCGGTCGCGTAGGAAATGCGGAACGCCGGCCCGAACCCGAACGGCGTCCCCTGCACCACAGCGACGCCTTCCGCCTCGAGGAGTTCGGTGACGAAATCTTCGTCGCTCACGAGCTTCTTGCCGTTTGGCGCAACCTTGCCCATCGTACCGCCGCAGGACGGGTAGACGTAGAACGCGCCTTCCGGCTTCGGACAGCGGATTCCGTTCGCCTGGTTGAGCATGGACACACAGAGGTCGCGCCGCTCCTTGAAAATCTTGTTGTGCGCGGGGATGAAGTCTTGCGGACCGTCGAGCGCTTCGACGGCGGCCCATTGCGCCACTGCGCTCGGGTTCGACGTTGATTGCGACTGGATCATCGCCATTGCCTTGAGCAGCGGCTCCGGGCCACCGGCATAGCCGATGCGCCAGCCGGTCATACAATAGGCTTTGGACACGCCGTTCACCGTCAACGTGCGATCATAGAGCTGCGGCTCGAGCTGTGCCGGCGAAAAAAACGCGAAGTCGTCGTAGACCAGGTGCTCATACATATCGTCAGACATGACGTGCACATGCGGATGACGAACGAGCACGTCAGTTACCCCCTTCAGTTCAGCACGCGTATAGGCGGCGCCGGTCGGGTTCGACGGCGAGTTAAAGATGATCCATTTGGTCTTCGGCGTGATCGCGCGCTCCAGCGCCTCGGGCCTCATCTTGAAGCCTGACTCCATGGTGGTTGGAACCGCGACCGGCTCGCCGCCCGCCAACAGCACCATGTCGGGATAACTGACCCAATAGGGCGCCGGTATGATCACCTCGTCGCCCGGGTTGATGGTCGCGATCAGCGCGTTGAAGAGCACTTGCTTGCCGCCGGTGCTGACGATGATCTGCGACGGCTTGTAGGCGAGCTCGTTCTCGCGTTTGAACTTGCGCGCAATCGCCGCTTTCAATTCCGGAATGCCGTCGACGGCGGTGTATTTCGCCGCCTTGCCGTCGCGGATCGCCTTGATGGCCGCCTCTTTGATATTCGCCGGCGTATCGAAATCCGGCTCGCCGGCGCCAAGCCCAATAACATCGCGGCCCGCCGCCTTCAGCGCGCGCGCCTTGTCCGTCACCGCGATGGTGGCCGACGGCTTGATGCGCGTGATTCGGTCCGCGAGAAAGGCCATTGCTCGTCTCCAAAAGTGCCCGCTTTCGGGCGCGTGCTTCCTAAAGCGCCAATCGTGCACAGGCAAGGGCAAGTACCGCGTCGGCGGCTCAATTCTCCGTTAAGGCTCCGCTGGCCTAATGCACGCCGCAGCCATCCGATGAGGAAAAGCAGATGGACCGGGCGCGCGACACCTTGCGGAGCGGGACCTGGCTCACGCGCGAGCGCATCCGGCTTGTGGCGATGGCCATCCTTCTGGTTTCCACACTTGGCCTTTTCTACTTGCTCGTCACCGCCAACGGCCTTGTCGATATACAAGGGCGCCCGCTCGGAACGGATTTTTCAAGCTTCTACGCCGCGGGAACCTATGTGCTGGATGGCAATCCCGAGGCGCCGTTCGACCTTGCGCGGCAACATGCCCGCGAGCAGATGATATTCGGCGCATCGACGCCGTTCTACGGCTGGCTTTACCCGCCTTTCTTTCTTTTCGTCGCCGCCGCGCTGGCGTTCCTGCCCTACAGCGCCGCGCTGATCGCATGGCAGGCGATCACGCTGTGCCTCTATCTTCTGGCAGTTCGGGGGATCCTGACCACGCCATTCCGGCACCCGCGAAGCGGGGACCCGGAATGCATATCCGCCGTGGACCTGCTCTGGCTCCCCGTCGCCCTCGCTTTTCCCGCGGTGCTCGTCAATATCGGTCACGGCCAAAATGGCTTCCTCACGGCCGCCCTGCTCGGCGGCGGGTTAGCCCTCCTCGATCGCCGGCCGCTCATCGCCGGCATCCTGCTCGGCCTTTTGGCCTATAAGCCGCAATTCGGACTGATGATTCCGATCGCGTTGGCGGCAAGCGGCCGTTGGCGCGCTTTCGCCGCCGCCGCCGCTGCGCTCGCCGTTCTTGCCGCCGCGAGCATCGCCGCCTTCGGGCCGCATCTGTGGCAGGCGTTCTTCGACTCGACCCGTTTCGCGCGCCTCGTCGTGCTCGAACAGGGCGACCCCGGCTGGCACAAAATGCAAAGCGTGTTCGCGTGGGCGCGCATGTGGGGCGCGCCTATCCCGCTTGCCTATGCGCTTCAAGCCGGGCTGGTTGCCGCGCTGATCGCAGCCGTGATCTGGCTGTGGCGCAGCGCCGCATCTTATGCGCTCAAGGCGGCGGCGCTCTGCCTCGCCACAATCCTCGGTACTCCCTTCACGTTCGATTACGACATGATGGTGCTGGCACCGGCGATGGCTTTCTTTGTCGCCGACGGATTCGCGCGCGGCTTCGGTCCGTGGGAGAAGACGGCACTCGCCGCATTGTGGCTAATGCCGCTCGTCGCCCGTTCCGTCGCGCAGATGACGCTTATTCCCCTTGGCGTGCCGGCAATGCTTGCATTGTTCATTCTTCTGCTGCAGCGCAGCACGCTCCAGCTCACCTTACCGATGGCTTTTTCCGGCACGTTTCCTCTAAAATAGCCGGCCGCCCATGCGGCGCGGCGCGGCGTCACGACATCGCCGCGTTCCAGTAATACCGCTCGCAAGGAGATTCTACCGGACGGGAATTGGGAAGCGTCATGTTTACGGTCTATTCGATGCAGCGGTCAGGCAACAGCTACAAGGTGCGCCTCGCCTTGGCGCAGCTCTGCCTTCCCTATCGGCTGATCGAGATCGACATTCTCAAAGGCGAGAGCCACACGCCCGAATTCCTGACGAAGAATCCGAACGGCCAGGTACCGCTTCTGGAAGTCGCGCCTGGCCGGTTTCTCGCCGAGTCAAACGCTATCCTCTGGTACATCGCCGGCGGCACGGAGCTCGCGCCCGAGGACCGCATCGAACGCGCGGAAGCGTTGCAGTGGATGTTCTTCGAGCAACACAGCCTGGAGCCGAATCTCGGCGCGGCTTACTTCTGGCTCACGCTCATCAAGGGTGGGCGCGATTTGCAACGCCACGCCTTCGAGGACTGGATGGAGGAGGGCCACCGCGCGCTCGGCGTGATGGAGAAGCACATCGCGCTGCACGACTTCTTCGCGGCGGACCGTTACACCATCGCCGACATCGCGCTTTACGCTTATACCCACGTGGCGCATCTGTGCGATTACGATCTTGAGGGATTTCCGGCCGTGCGCGCCTGGCTCAAGCGCGTCGCCGCCCAGCCTGGCCACGTAACGATGGAGTTCGATAGGGCGGCGGCCACGGTCGCGGCCAAGTAGCTCAATGGGTCACTTGCCGGCGTTAACCATCCGTTAACTATTTCCCACGAAATCGCCTTTCTTCGTCAATGGCTTCGCCCCAATCCGGCCGGACCGGCGCCCGCATGTCCAACGATAGTGTGACAGACAGATGATTCGCGAAGGATACGACCATGGCAGTGCTGACCGGCAATCCCGGTTTCGCGGCGCCGAGAACTGAAAAGACACTCTCAAGACGCGCGATTGCGATCGAGATGATCGCGACGGTTTCGCTTACCGTTTCGCTCCTGATTGCCGTGACCGCCGTGTCGCTGGGCAACAGATCGCTGGCCCACAGCCAGTTCGTCGAGCCGCCAGCATCTTTCATGCCGATGGGAGCTCTGCTCGATCAGGCGCAGGGCTGGTTGCCAAGCGCTCAGCGTTGACCGCCGGGATTGCTGTTCGGGAGCTATGCAGTCGCGATCCGCGCCACCATCATCTTCGGGTCTGTGATCTTTCCCTTGTCAATGATCACTTCGTTGTCCAACATGACGGTGCAATCGCGCATCGGCACGTCATAGTGGCCGCGGGTCGTGCGCTTGCCGCCGCCCTGCGAATTTGGCCCGGTCGAGAACAGGAAATTCCCGGCAAAAACCCGCGCCGACGCCCGCTGCCGTTCGGGCGCGTCGCCGTTCATGGCGAGACTGTACCATCGCGCCTGCGGATTGAGCCCCCAGCCGAGATGCGAGATGGCGTACGGATCGCGGTCGCCAGCATCGGCTTTGCCGTCGTCCAACCAGTCGCGCATGAGTTTGGCGTCGAGGCCGCCCTCAAGCTTGGTGATGAAGCCGTCCTTGATCTCCAGCCGGATCGGATCCTGCACGTAGCGGCAGTACGGCAATACGACGATGTCACCGGGCTGAATGACAACGACACCCTTGGCGGATCCTTCATTCGGGAAGGTGTGGATATGCCCCGCGCCCCAATGGTCGAAATGGCCCGGCTCGTCGGCATAGCCCCACTGGACCATGACCGGATATTCGCCGCAGCTATAAGTAAAATCGGTTCCGGCTTCGGACACGACGCGGACCTCACGCGTCTTGCGGTAGCGGGTTTCCGCGTATTTTAACGCCTCTTTCAGACCGGGCGGCGCCATCAGCTGCTCGAGGTCATCCGGCGCGTCGATGATCATGAGCACGCGGGTCCCGGTGTCCATGACTTCCTTCAGCCATTTGGTGAAGAGCGGCACGTGGAAGATGACGATGATGTCCGCCGCCTTCATCGCCTCGAGAGTGCCCTTGCACTTGCCGATGGTCGGAACTCCGACCTTGGTCCACGACGGAATCGAATTCACGCACATTTCGTAGACATCTCCGCCGAGAGACTCGGCGGCGGCGAAGGCGGCCTCGATATATTCGCGGCGCGTCGACAGATCGCTGACGCAAACCATGGTTTCGCCCGGCTTCACCTGGCAAAGCTCAAGCTGCTTCTTGAAAAGAAACGCAAGCTTCGCCGGGTTGATTTCGGTCGGACGAACAGCTGACGCTATCATTTCTACCTCCAGATTTCCACGCGACGCGAAGCCGGCTCAGGCATACCAGATTTTCAGCCCCTCAGATCGATCATAGGCTAACGACATTCGTTTTCAACTAGCGGCAGCCGGCTGCAACCTGACGTCCCGAAGCGACTGTGACACGGCGTTTGCAAAACGGATAAGATTGTGCGGACGAATTTGCAGGCGCAATCGATGGATGCAGATCTTTCGCCGCCGCACGCCGATGCTCCGGCACAGGATCGGGCGGCGATGAGCCGCCTGATGCTGTTTTTTGCGCTGGTCTACGTCGTCGAAGGCGTCGGACAGATCGGCGGGTTGATCGCACAACCGCTCAGCTTTTATCTGAAACAGGTGCATGGCTGGACGGCCCTGCAAGTCACCGCCTATCTCGCGATTTTCAATCTGCCCTGGATCATCAAGCCGATCTACGGCGTGCTTTCCGATTTGGTCCCGCTGTTCGGTTATCGCCGGAAAAGTTACCTTGTTGCCGCCAATCTGGTCGCAGCCGGCGCCTACCTCTGGAGCACGCAGCTCGCGGCGCCGGGCCAACTTGTGTGGGCACTTCAGCTCACGGCCTACGCCATGGCCATTTCGAGCACCGTTTGCGGAGCGGTGCTGGTGGAGAATGGACAGAGGCTCGGCGAGAGCGGCAAATTCGTGAACCAACAATGGCTATGGTTCAACGCCGCTGCGATGGCGTCCGCGATCTTGGGCGGACAGCTCGTGCAACGGCTGTCGCCGGCTGCGGCGCTCCACGTCGCCGCTTCGATCGTCGCCGTCGCACCTGCCGCGGTGCTCTTTGGGACGATCTTTCTGATACCCGAGAAGAGAGTACGCATCAGTGCCCCAGCGATCCGCGGCACGCTCGACGGCTTCACGGCCGCGTTCAAAAAGCGCGAGTTGTGGATCGTCGGAATTTTTCTGTTTCTCTACTACTTCAGTCCCGGCTTGAGCACGCCGCTCTATTACACCATGACGGACAAGCTCAAATTCTCCCAGAGCCACATCGGCGTTCTGGGATCGATCGCATCGGCCGGCTGGATTGTCGGCGCGCTGCTTTATCGGCGGCTGTTCGGCGACGTGTCCTCCAAACGCCTCCTCAACCTGAGCATCGCACTCGGCACCGTGACGACGACCGCGTATCTCTTGCTCTCCAGCGAAGTGTCAGCTGCGATTCTGAGCCTTTGCAGCGGCTTTTCCGCCATGCTCGCGACCGTGGCCACAGTCACGCTCGCCGCCGACTATTGCCCACGCCGATCCGAGGGCTTCAGTTTTGCGGTGATGATGTCTCTGATCAACCTTGCGACCGCGTCCGCCGACATCGTCGGATCATTCCTGTTCGAACATCTGTTTCACAACACGCTTGCGCCGCTCATTCTCGTGTCGGCGGGTTTCACCGCCTTTGCGTTCGTGCTCGTGCCGCTCCTGCACCTTGGTGATAAGCGGCAAGGGAAGCCGGTCGGCCCGGCGCTCGTCGGCGGTCCGCAGGGCGGTCATGTCGTTCGCGAAGCGCTCGGCGAGTGACCTCGTTCGCTCTGAAATGCTGCCGGCCTCGGCGCGACCAAGGGCGGTACAGCACCGCCTTCCTTTGCCCGTTTGCAAGACATGCTAGGCTGATCGGCGGAAGATCAAGGCGATTGCCGAGCAATTGACGACGGCCCGGAAATTGCATGGAAATTGCTGCATTCTCGGGCACAAATCAGCCGGTATCGCGTAACAACATGTCCATCCTTGTCGGGATTCATCACGCCACCCGCTACGATTATGACCGCCCGGTCGGCCTTGGGCCGCAAATCGTGCGGCTGCGGCCGGCACCGCATTGCCGCACCCGCATTCCGAGTTACTCGCTGACGGTGAAGCCCTCTCAGCATTTCGTAAACTGGCAGCAGGATCCGCACGGCAATTGGCAGGCGCGTTTCGTTTTCCCGGAAAAGACCAAGGAATTTTCCGTCACGGTCGATCTGATCGCCGACATGGAGGTGATCAACCCGTTCGATTTTTTTGTCGAGCCGTATGCAGAGCGCTGGCCGTTTGTTTTTCCGCCCGAATTGCGTGAGGATCTTTCCGCCTTCGTCGAGCCGGAGCCCGCGGGCCCGCTTCTGAAAGAGCTGATCCGATCGAATCCGCGGGCGGAGCGCAACACCGTTGATTTTCTGGTCGAGCTCAATCAGCGCCTTCAGGGGATGATCCGCTATCTCATCCGCATGGAGCCGGGCGTACAGCCACCCGAGGAAACACTTGCGTCCGGCGCCGGCTCCTGCCGCGATACGGCATGGTTGCTGGTGCAGCTTCTGCGTCACATCGGCTTGCCGGCGCGTTTCGTCTCTGGTTATCTGATCCAGCTCAAGCCAGACATCAAACCGCTCGAAGGCGCCGCCGGCGCCGAGCGCGACTTCACCGACCTGCACGCCTGGACCGAGGTCTACCTGCCGGGTGCGGGCTGGATCGGCTTCGACCCGACGTCGGGACTTTTGTGCGGCGAAGGCCACCTGCCGGTCGCCGCCACGCCGCACTATCGTTCGGCGGCGCCAATCAGCGGCCTCGTCGAACCGGGCGAGGTGACCTTCTCGTTCGACATGACCGTCAAGCGGATCGCCGAACATCCGCGGGTCACCGCGCCGTTTTCCGAAGAGGCCTGGGCCGCGCTCGACGCGCTCGGTCAAAAAGTCGACGCCGATCTTGTTGCACAGGACGTGCGTCTGACCATGGGCGGCGAACCGACTTTCGTATCGGTCGATGACTATCAGTCGGCCGAATGGAACACCGCCGCAGTCGGTCCGATGAAACGCGTTCGCGCCGACGATCTCATCCGGCGGCTGCGCACCCGCTTCGCGCCGGGCGGGCTCCTGCACTACGGCCAGGGCAAGTGGTATCCTGGCGAACCGCTGCCGCGCTGGGCCTTTGCGCTCTACTGGCGCCGCGACGGCGTTCCGATCTGGCGCGACGAGAGCCTCATCGCGCGCGAGGCCGCCGACCACAATCCGACGGTCGGCGATTCACAGCGTCTCGCCGAAGGGATTGCCGGGCGCATTGGAATCATGGCGGATTACGTGCAGCCCGCCTATGAGGACCCGACCGACCGGATGCTCAAGCAAGGTTTGATACCGGAGAATGTCGATCCAACCGATCCCAAGATCGACGACCCGCGTGAGCGTGCTCGCATCCTCAGCCTGTTCGACAGCAATCTCAGCCAGCCGGCGGGCTTTGTGCTGCCGCTGTCGCGCGGGCCTGCGCTGACAAAGTCCGGGTGGCTGAGCGAGCGGTGGCGGACGCGGCGCGGCCGGATTTTCCTGGCATCGGGAGATTCGCCGCTCGGCTTCCGGCTGCCGCTGCAATCGCTGCCCGAAATCGATCCCGTCGACTATCCGCATCTGGTAGCAGCGGACCCGTTCGCCGAACGGCAGCCTTTGCCGGATCCGCGCATCACCCACCCGATCAAATCTCGTAGCTCCGGCGTTTTGGCCGGTCAGGAGGCGTCGCCGCCACTCGCGCCCGAGACATTGGTGATGCAGCAAGCGCCCGGCCCGGCCGCGGTTAACGCGGACACCGATATGCCGGTGCGCACGGCGTTGACTGTCGAAGTGCGAGACGGACGCCTTTGCGTCTTCATGCCGCCGGTCGAAACGCTCGCCGACTATCTCGAACTGCTCGCGGTCGTGGAAACGACAGCGGCAGAACTCGGCGTGCCGGTACACGTCGAAGGCTATGAGCCACCGCCCGACCCGCGCCTTGGCGTCATCAAAGTGACGCCGGACCCGGGCGTCATCGAAGTCAACATCCATCCGGCAACGTCGTGGCACGAAGCCGTCGCGATTACCCGCAGTCTTTACGAAGAGGCGCATCTCTCACGGCTCGGCACCGACAAATTCATGATCGACGGCCGGCACAGCGGAACTGGCGGCGGCAACCACGTGGTGCTCGGCGGTCGCAAGGCCGCTGACAGTCCGTTTCTGCGCCGGCCTGATCTCCTCAAAAGCCTGGTGCTCTATTGGCAGCGTCGTCCCTGCCTCTCTTATTTCTTTTCCGGGTTGTTCATAGGGCCGACCAGCCAGGCGCCGCGCA
>Ga0302326_10005215_pt1 | contig 29670 bp, 19 predicted proteins | sample Palsa_T0_3_FD_202264 | JGI IMG/M metagenome (GOLD analysis project Ga0302326, IMG submission 202264) | Peat permafrost microbial communities from Stordalen Mire near Abisko, Sweden - Palsa_T0_3 | ecosystem: Environmental > Terrestrial > Soil > Palsa > Peat permafrost | place: Sweden: Abisko... | reverse complement strand
GTCGACGTGCACCTTGGCCTCAAGCAGACGTTTCTCCAAACAAAAGACGATCACGCCGATATTGAGGAACTCCTGCCGCTCGACGCGCGGGACCACGCGCAGCACGGCGTAGTCAAACGAAGCTTTGGTGAGCACGGATCGCCTCCTGTTCGAAGTTGACTGCTGTCGCCAGACGGTGACTCAGGTACTCGAAGTATTGTGCGCGGCGCTGCTCAGCGGGCGCGGAGCCGGAAGCAATCCAGGCATCGGGGACTTGATTGAGAATTGCGCGCAGCACGGCAGGCGTGAGCCGTCGATGGGCCAACGACGACGCGTCCGCAATCGCGCTCGCCCACGGCAACAGCACATGCTTGCCAATCTGCGAAAAAGGCGACTCCGCCTTCTCTTCCGCCGTCTCCCAGTTGTGATGGAAGAACAGGGCGGAGCCGTGGTCGATGAAGTGCAGCGAATGGTGCCACATCAGCAGGTTCGGGTTACGCGGGGTGCGGTCTACATTCTGCACGAAAGCGTCGAACCAGACCGCCATCGACGCGATCTCGGGTGTCGCATCGTCGCCCGCCGCAGGGTCGAATGTTGTCGAGCCGGGCAGATAGTCGAGTGCAAGATTCAGCCCGGTGCTGGCGTTGAGCAGATGACGAATCTCTGCGTCGGGCTCGTTGCGTCCGAGCGCTGCGTCGACCTCGGCGAAGACCAATTCCGGCACTTTCAACCCCAGCGCGCGGCCGATCTCACCGGCTACCAGTTCCGCGACCAGCGCCAGCGGGCCTTGCCCCGCTCCGCGGAACTTGACCACGTAGAGCCCGAAATCATCCGCCTCGACGATCGCGGGTAGCGAGCCACCCTCGCGCAGGGCGAGGACGTAGCGGATAGTCTGGACGGTACGCAGCATCGATCTAGTGTATCGATATCGAGAGCATGAAGGGACAGGACGGAGTAATCCCCATCGCTTCGCGCTCAGGATCGGGAGTTTCGTGGAGGTTCCCACGGCAAGCCGGGGCAGGCAGGACAGGCTCTTGCAAAGACGCACGGATGGGGCACCCTCAGTGGGCATGGTGCACGCAACGATCGTTAAACGTGGGCCACCCGCCGGTTTCAAGACCCTCCTGGGCCGATATTTCTACTTCTGCATGGCGCTGCTCATGACCGGACTTGCGGTCTGGGGCTTCAGCAGTACGGTCGATGCAAGGCTGTTGCATGCCAAGCCGCCAAGACCACTCCTGCTGTGGTTTCACGGCGCTGCTTTTTCGGCCTGGATGGCGCTGTTCGTTGCGCAGTCTGCCTTGGTGCGCGTGCGCAAGGTCAGCGTGCACCGCACACTCGGCTGGTTTGGCGCGGCACTGGCGGCCACCATGGTCGTCTCAGGCCTCATCGTGACGGTCGTCATGATGCGGTTCGATATCACCGTGCTCCACCGGAAGAACGTTGCGCCGTTCCTGTCAGTACTCTGGTGCGACATGATCGTGGATGGCCGAGTCAATCAGGTCTATCGCTATGTTTTCCCGGCAATCCTTGTGCTGCAGGCCTTGGCCACGTATTTGGAGCGGGTGAATCCGAGTTGGTGGCAAGCCGCAACCCTGACGATTTTAGGATCATGAAGTACCCCGTGGCCGGATGGGCATCCTCTACTTAGGCGCCGCAGAAGGGGCTGGCAGTTCATTTGGGCTCAAAAACCACAAAATGACCGGTGCCGCTAATAAAGACTCGTTGGAAAAGCACGGTCGGTAGCAGACCGTCTTCACGCAGCTTTGGAAGGTTCTTCGCGACGATGACAGGGGTCACGAATGAGATGTGGGTAAGGATGTGGTTGCCGATCTGCATAATCTGCGGCGGCACGACGGCAAAAGCCCGTTGCGCGCTGGATGCGTTGCCCCCCTGCAGAGTAGCGGCGTGGATGAGTGTCCGGACTTCCGGCTGCTCGCTGCCGGGAAAGAGGATAGGACCCTCGCTGCCGGAATCGAGTTGCAGCAGAATCGGCTGTTTTCCGGTGCCAGAGAGATGAATGGAAATCACCAGCCGTTCCATAAAGGGCAACTCCTCCTCGGGATGTTGCGGGGCCACAAAGGGAATGCGTTCGCCGCGCAGGCCATCGCGCAGCGTACTGGTCTCGTCGAGACAAAGCAGTTTGTGCCCGTAGTCGACGAGCAGGTCGAAGTGAGCGAGAAAGCTTTCACCGAGAACCCCCCGGATCCGAGGATCGGCTGCCTGAATCGGTCGCAGGTCATGGACGATGGCAGGTGATTTCTCCACCACCTTGGAGTCTGCTTCCAGCGTATCCAGAACAGTTGCGGACGCCTGGGCATAGCTGGCAACGGAGACCAGGCCGACCCTGCCTTGGGAATTGAGGCCGAGTTCCGAAGCGAGCGATGGATCGATGACCGTGACCTGGCTGCCGGTGTCCACCATGAAGTCAAACGGGCCTGCATGATTGATCTTCACCGGAATAACAATGAGCGCACGTTGAACGAACCGCGGGGTTACACTGGCGGTGTTTCCCGGGCATTGCGGCTGGGCTGCAAGGGCGGGAAGGGTGGCCAGCGCCAGGCTGAACGCAACCAGCGACGGAACGTAGCGAGTGGAGAATGGGTGTTTCATGTCGGCCTCCACCTCGCGGTTTGCGAGGTGAGGGCGACTTTGGCGCTTCGGGCGGACTACCTCAATCGATGCGGGGTAAAATGCTGGTCAATGAAAGGTCGAAAGAATCTCTATCCAGTAAGTAGTTACTGCTCAAACGTTTAAGGAGTTCTCCCGTCGTTCGGAGATGGGATCGGTAGGGCTGGAGATCACGAGGATACTTGCCATGGCAGAGACGGCGCACCAGCTTCGACTCCTGCGATTCGGGGATTTCGAGGCGGATCTGCGCTCCGGTGAGCTGCGCAAGGCGGGAGTGAGGCTGAAGTTCGGCGGCCAGCCGTTTCAGGTTCTGAGCATTCTGCTCGAGCAGCCCGGCGAGGTGGTGACACGGGAGGAACTGCAGAAGCGTCTTTGGCCGGACACGTTTGTCGATGTCGACCACAACCTGAACACCGCCATTAATAAGATTCGTGAAGCGCTGGGTGACTCGGCGGAACGTCCGCGCTTTGTCGAGACGCTGCCGCGGCGGGGGTATAGGTTCATCGGTGAGTTGGAGGCGCCGGTTCAGCCTGTAGCCGGGACAGTGATCGAGCCGGTCATTACGGTCGAACCGGCTCGCGGCTCGCGCTCTCGTCCAAGGTGGTGGAAGGTTGCCGCGGGCGCTCTCTTCATTTCGGTCGTTGCGCTTACGACCGTCGTTGCGTATCGATGGCATCAGGAGCAGCGTCCGCAGGAGCAGGCGGCTTTGACTGCCGTTCCGTTTACGGCTCTGTCCGAAGAGGCGATTTCCCCGGCTTTCTCTCCCGATGGGTCGAGAATCGCTTTTGCATGGAACGGTGACCCTGCACATGGGGTAAAAGGCTTCGATCTATATGTGAAGGCCCTCGGAAGCGAAACTCTTCTCCGGCTTACGCAGCATCCCTCGGAATCGATCAGTCCTGCATGGTCCCCCGACGGCACCCAGATCGCATTTCAACGCTTGTCCGGAGGTGACAGCGGAATCTACGTTGTCCCCGCGCTTGGTGGCCCTGAAAGAAAATTGCGCTCCACCGGAATACCCTCCGATAACTTCAGTTGGTTCAGTTGGCATAGCTTGGCTCTTATCAGTTGGTCACCGGATGGTAAGTGGATTGCCTTCGCTGATCGGGCGCCAGGAGAAGAATATGGAAGGATCTATCTTCTCTCAACGGAAACATTGGAGACCAAACAAGTTCCAATCAGTCCAAAGTGCGTGGGCGAAGGTATGCCCGCGTTCTCCAACAACGGCGAGTACCTCGCATACTGGTGCTTCCTAAGCGAGAATGGCGAGGCGGTCCTGCAAACCTTACCAATTCGGGGTAGTCAGCCGAAAACGATTCCACCCTCTCGGCGTTTTCCAAATGGGTTAACGTGGTCGGCTGACGATGAGAAACTCTTTTATTCCCTCATTAGCATTGCAAATGGGACCACCTCATCGGAACTCAGTCAAGTTACTGTCGCGAATGGGTCGACGAAACAACTTGCCTTCGCGGGAGGTGCAATGCTACCCGCAGTGTCGGCCAGAAACGGCGAGCTTGCCTACAGCTCTCTTTCCACCAGCTTAAACATCTGGCGCAGGGACCTGCTTCACCCGGAATCTCCAGCGGTAGAACTCATGCCTTCGTCGCGGGCACAGTTCGACGCTCAATACTCTCCGGATGGAAAGCGCATTGCCTTCGGGTCTTACCGCTCAGGCATACAAGGTGTATGGATCAGCGCCGACGATGGAAGCAACCTGGTACAGATCTCGAACCCCAACGAGGAGAGTGGCAGTCCGCAATGGTCGCCGGACGGAAACAAGATAGTGTTTGACTCGCCCCGAGACCACGGGAAAATATATGTAGCGGACGTGGGCGAAGGAAAGCCCAGAAGACTGGTCACAAACATCTCCGGCATTCGACCTCACTGGTCGCGCGACGGAAAGTGGATTTATTTCAGTTCCAACGGACCTGACAAAACGGGGCTCTATCGTTGTCCCGCCGCCGGCGGAAAGGCTTTAGCACTCTCTCAAGATACCGATGGGCTGGTTGCGCAGGAGTCTTTCGATGGAAAGACAGTGTATTTTGCCAGCAGCACTGCGAGAACAGTGTTGAGGAAAGTGTCTCTGCGCGCATTGCCCGGTACGGCGTCAGAAGGAGGGGATGGATTGCCTCGCGTGAATAACGCAGGGGTTTGGGCCCTTTCTCCAGGCGGTATCTATTTCGTTCCGGCCGATGCGCCCAGATCGCTCCGCTACTTTGATTTGGCAACCAGGCAGGTACGGCCAATTTTTGAAGTGGACAAGTTTTTCGGTAGTGGCCTGTCGGTCTCTCCCGATGGCCGCTGGATCCTCTATACGCTGGTCGGCGATGTGAACAGCGACATCATGCTGGTCAATCACTTTCAATAGCACTCCTCCATTCACTGTGAGGAACCTGGATTCTTTGCTTCCACGCTCATCGCTTAGCGCTGCCGCCCTCGCCTCGCCTAGTCAGCGTTGTTCCCGCAAATGGATGTCTGGCCACGCTGCCTACCTGTCCCTTCAACATCCCCATATGACTCGAAAGGGTCTCGCGCAAGGCACTCTTTGTGGTCTTTCGCCAGGCGATCGAAGGCGATACCCTTGAGGACAGTCGCGACGTGGCGGTTCCGCTACCGGCGAAAACCGAGGGTGCTGGATGCATCTGCCCTTCCCACGCAGTCAACGCTTCAACAGAGCAAATGCGGGAAATCGTACACCTTCGTGGAGCGATGTCGCTCCGCTTTGGCTGTGCCCTCATGTCCTGCGCAATTCTTCAACCGCAACTCGAAAAAGGAGCATCCATGACCGAACTATTGGATCTGGCAGTCAAAGCACACGGCGGACTTGAACGTTGGAACAAGATAAAGGCGATCAAGGTAGCGGCCTCGATCACGGGCGCGATCTGGTACGTCAAGGGTAAGCCGGACGCCCTCAAGAATGTGGTTTTGACCGCAGAAACGCGGGACGAGCGCCTCACTGTTGATTTCCCTGGCCAAAACAAGCAGGCGCGTTTCGAGCCTAATCGCATTGTCATCGAATCGGCGAATGGCGGCCTCATCGATGCCCGCGATAACCCGGAGAAGTCATTTGAAGGACAGCAGATAGAGACGCCATGGGACGACATCGATGTGGCTTACTTTGTAGGCGAGGCGCTATGGACTTACCTCAATACGCCGTTCCTCTACACCTATGAAGGCTTCATCACGGAAGAGGTCCCATCCATTCAAGTCGAGAACGAGACCTGGCGACGGCTCAAAGTAACCTTTCCCGACAGCGTGAAGAGTCACACAAAGGAACAGATCTCCTGCTTTGGACCCGATGGGCTGCTGCGCCGGCACGATTACACCGTGGACATTCTCGGCGGCGCCACCGGCCTGAATTACGCCATGGAATACCGTGACGTCGACGGCATCATCGTGCCCACCAAACGTCGCGTGTACGCGTATGAGGGCGACTACCAGCTAGTGAAGGAGCCTTTGCTCGTCGCAATCGATATGGGCGATATAACGCTCGCCTATGCGGAACATCCCACTCTTCCAGAAGTCTCATACGCACACCAGTAGCCAGCACGCACCCCGGGAGAGACACCCAAAGGAATTGGTCGTTATGTCAAGAGATTTACTCTTCACCCCTCTTCGCCTCGGCGCCATAGAGATTCCGAACCGGATCATCATGGCGCCTCTTACCAGAATGCGGGCCGGGACCAACCACGTGCCTACCCCCTTGAATGCGGAGTACTACGCACAGCGTGCCTCCGCTGGTCTGATCATCTCGGAGGGAACGGCGATCAGCGCCGATGCTCATGGCTATCCTGTTGCTCCGGGAATTTATACGAAAGAACAGATTGCCGGTTGGCGCCTCGTAACGAACGCGGTTCATCGACGTGGTGGTCGAATCGTGATGCAGATTGGCCACCATGGAAGAAACTCGCACTCGTCGCTCCGGCCGGATGGGTCCCGGCCTGTTGCACCCTCTGCGATTCCCCCGACTATTCCAGCGCTTACCCGCGGCTTCCGGCAAGTTGCAGCGGAGCTACCTCGCGCATTGGAAACAGATGAGATCCCTCTTATTGCGGCGGAGTTCCGCCAGGCTGCTCTGAATGCGATCGAAGCGGGATTCGATGGGGTAGAACTGCAAGCAGCCAACGGTCACCTCATCGAAGAGTTCCTCGAAGACGGAACGAACAAGCGGACCGATGGCTACGGCGGGTCGAAAGAGAACAGGGCACGGTTTCTGATGGACATCGTCCACGACCTCAGCCTCGCGATCGGCGCGGATCGACTAGGAGTACGGTTATCGCCCTTCGGACAGTACGGAGGTATCAGCGATACCAACCCCATAGATCTCTTCAGTTTCGTAATCAAGGAGCTGAGTCTGTGCAATCTTGCCTACCTGCACCTGATTGAGGCTCGCGGATCTGAGATGGGTTTGACCGACGAACTTCATGCCGATGCCGTAAACAATGCGGCCCTATTCCGGTCGATGTTCCGCGGGCCGCTACTCTCTGCGGCTGCTTACACACCGAATACAGCCGCCTTATCCATTGAGGAGAGGCACGCGGATGCGATCGCGTTCGGCCGCCTGTTCATTGCGAACCCAGATCTGGTCGAGCGGATCAGGGGAGATTTCCCGTTGAACGCCTTTGACCGCTCCACATTCTATGGCGGCGCGGATCACGGCTACACGGACTACAAAGCCATCGGAGATGCTGCATGATCGCTGAGATTAAGAGCCACCTCGTACAGCCCGGGGGCATTGGGGGACGGGGGGATTGGGGGACGGGGTATTGGGGGGAAGATAAATGAGACAGCATACGTATTGCAGCAATTCTGGTGGATAGGTGTAAGCCGTCACCGTATTACCGACGAAAGGTTGATTGCTTAAGTAGAATGTCGCATACGCACTGGGCCCGGTTCTGAACTGCATTTCGAAGGCGGCACTCCACCATGGGCGATTTTCTCAGCGACCTCCGCTACTCCTTCCGCATGCTCATCGGCAGTCCGGCGTTCACCGTAACTGCCATCGCCGCTCTCGCCCTCGGCATCGCAGCCAACACCGCCATCTTCACCGTTGTCAACGCCGTCTTGCTCAAGCCGCTCACCTATCCTGATCCCGACCGCATGGTCCAGTTCATGAACACCTTTGCTGACGGCAACAGCGGTGTGGCCTCCCCGGTCAACTTCAATACCTGGCGAGCCCAGACCAGCGTCTTTCAGGACGTCACCGCGTACGACTTCGGCGGTCCCGGCTTCAATCTCACCGGCCTCGTACCCGAGCAGGTCCACGGTATCCACGCCTCTGAAGCCTACTTCCGCCTCTTTGGCGCACCCGTCGTGCTCGGCCGCACCTTCACACCCCAGGAAGACTCCCCGAACGGAGGCCACGTCGTTGTCATCGGTTACGGATTCTGGCAGCGCAAGTTCGGTGGCAATCCCAACATCGTCGGCACCTCCGTCTCGCTCAGCAACGAGCCCTACACCATCGTCGGTGTCCTCGGAAAATCCTTCGTCACCGATCCCCAAGCCGATATCTGGGTTCCCTTCCAGATCGAGCCCAACAGCACCAACCTCGGCCACTACTTTCTTGTCTCCGGCCGTCTCAAACCCGGCGTGACTCTTGCCCAGGCCAACGCCGAGCTCAAACTGGCCGCCGATCAGTACCGCCGCCTCCACCCTGACGACATGGAACCCAAAGACGGCTTCGGCGTCCAGCTTCTCCGCGACTCGATCGTCGCCGGCGTGCGCAAATCCCTCTTCGTCCTTCTCGGAGCCGTCGGCTTCGTCCTCCTCATCGCCTGCGCCAACGTCGCCAACCTCCTCCTCGTCCGCGCCACTGGCCGCAAGCGTGAATTCGCCATCCGCGCCGCCATGGGTGCCGGCCGCGCCCGTATCGCCCGCCAGCTCCTCACCGAATCCATCGCCCTCTCGATCGCTGGCGGCGTTCTCGGCCTCATCCTTGGCTATGCCGGCGTGCGCGCGCTCCTCGCCGTCTCCCCCGCCGGGCTGCCCCGCGTCGGCGAAAACGGAGCCGCCGTCGGCCTCGACTGGCGCATCTTCCTCTTCACCCTCGGTATCTCGCTCTTTACCGGCATTCTCTTCGGGCTCTTCCCCGCCGTCGAAGCCTCGCGTGTCGACCTCCATACCACCCTCAAGGAAAGCAGCAGCCGCTCCGGCACCGGCTTCCGCCAGAGCAAAATGCGTTCTCTCCTCGTCATCGGCGAAGTCTCCCTCGCCCTCGTTCTCCTCATCGGAGCCGCGCTCCTTATCCGCACTTTCATCGCGCTCCGCCAGGTCAACCCAGGCTTCGATCCCCGCAACGTCCTTACTCTCGAAATGTCCCTCACCGGCGATCAGTTCAAAAAGACCGCTGGCGTTGCTCAGGTATCCCATGATGGCCGCGAGCGCCTCAACGCCATTCCCGGCGTCGAGATCTCCGCCTTTACCTGCTGCCTGCCTCTCGAAGGCGGCTACGGCCTTCCCTTCAACATCATCGGCCGACCGCCGGCCCCTAAATCTCCGTGGACCGGCAGCGCTGGCTGGATGAGCGCTTCCCCCGGCTACTTCGCGGTCTTCCACATCCCCATCCTGCGTGGCCGCGACGTCACCGAGCAGGACACCGGCTCGTCCCCTGGCGTCGTCCTCATCAACCAAACCTTCGGCAAAAAATTCTTCCCCAAAGAGAACCCCGTCGGCCAGCAACTCCTCATCGGCAAAGGCATCGGCCCCCAGTTCACTGAGCCCGCCCGGCAGATCGTCGGCGTCGTCGGCGACATCCGCGATGGCGGCCTCAACAACGATCCTCGCCCCCTCATGATCGTTCCCAGCTCTCAGGTCACCGATGGCATGACCGCCCTCAACTCCAACATCGGCCCCATGGTCTGGCTGGTCCGCACCCACGGCGATCCGCATCCATATATTTCCGCTGTCACCGACCAGCTCCGCCAGAGCAGCGGCGGCTTTCCCGTCGCCCGCGTCCGCCCCATGACCCAGGTCGTCGGGAACTCCACCGCGCGTGAGGACTTCAACATGCTCCTCCTCACCATCTTCGGAGCCTCCGCGCTTATCCTGGCCGCCATCGGCATCTACGGCCTCATGGCCTACTCCGTCCAGCAGCGCACCCAGGAAATGGGCATCCGCATGGCCCTCGGCGCCGACCGCTCCCGCATCCGCTCCCTAGTCGTCTGGCATGGGATGCGCCTCGCCATCGTTGGCGTCGTTATCGGTATCGGCGCGGCCTTCGGACTCACCCGCTTCATCGCCAGCCTCCTCTTCGGCGTCAAAACCTGGGACCCCGCTGTATTTGTAACTGTCCCGATTGTATTAAGTCTGGTAGCCCTTCTCGCCGTTTGGATGCCCGCCACGCGCGCCTCCCGCCTCGACCCCCAGCAGGCCCTCCGTATCGAATAACGGCACTGGGTCACTTCAAAAAAAAGGGAATGCCACGTACGTTAAGGCTAAGTAGGGGTCACCACACCAAACGTCAACAATCGTACGCTTAGGTTTGTTGCGAAAACCTGTCGCCTTTAGGAAGCCAATCGCAATAACTTTATGCAATGCGGAATGCGGGGCTTTCCTGCAAATGGAGGATCGTTGCGTAAACGTTCGTTTGTGCACGAGAACTGTATGGGGAGAACTTGGGGACGGGATGGACTGCACCCGGGTTCTCCCGGGTTATCGTCCCCGGGTTATCCCCCTGTCCGCAAAATGTCTTCTTGTAACAGTTCAGAGGTCTAGATCACCATCGTCGATAGGTTAGGGGAAATGAGAATCCGTTCTCGTAAGCCTCGCCTGAAAAACATGTTTCGCCCGTTGCGGAATATTGGACTAAAATCACTGCCCATTTCATGGGAGGTCTCGTTATGGTGAATCCCTGGGTTTGTGCTGGGCTCATCAGTTCATCTGGTGCCGTCGGCGGCGTGGTAAATGCGTTGCTCTCGGACAACGGGTTCATTCTCCCGACCAGGGTAAAGGAGATTTGGTGCCCGGGCTTTATCTCCAACGTCATGATCGGTACCTTCTCGGCATTCGCATCGTGGTCCTTCTATGGGTCTGGAGCCGGCCTGGATATATCCGGTGCCGGGCAAAGAACAACAATCAGCCTAACGTTCTCGGCGTTAGCGGGTGCATTTATGGTTGGCGTTGCAGGAGCAAGGTGGATAACCAATGAAGTTGACAAGAGACTCTTGAGCGAAAGCGTAAAAGTGGCAGCAAAAAAAGAGATGTCGCAAGCGGAGTGCGAGAGACTCGCAAACGTGCCGCCGAAGCAAATGCTTGAGACTCTCATTGAGGCTTAAACCAACGGTTATTTTCCACGGGTGCTCGCTGTCTCTGGTTCAAGGGGTGTAGGTTCATGTCACCGTAGTTCTCCCACACCAGCGATTATGCCGTTTGTGCGCCCAAAAACCGAAGATACCTATTGCAGAATTTTCTGGGGGATATGTGGTTACGCCTCGGGCAGGCCTCGCATCGCACCCTCGGTCAGGCAAAAGATGCATGCCGCGAGACTCACCAAAAAGATCGAATAGTATCCGCACAAAAGGTGGCCGGCGTGGGTGATGGAGTCCGGCGTCCAGATCTTGTCGCGGTTATCCAGCCCGAATTCAAACACCACGGCGGAATACTGTTCCGGGCTGGGACGCAAAGTTTGTCCCCGGGGGTTCAAAACCGTACCGGCTAGATAGCGGCCGGTCGCATTCCCCGGAGGATACCAGAACGTCAATCGATCGAGCGCCAGGCCGTATACGATCCCGAAGCTAACTGCGAGAACGAAAAAGCACGCCGAAACAATTAACCAGGTGCGCCGTACTTTTGGGCTTGAGCTGCCGGCTGACAATACGGACACATAAAGAAACACGATCAAGACCGCAAAGGAGGAAAGCCCTACCCATTTCCAGGCACCCGTTTCTGGCGGCGGAGCCACATCTTTTAAGAATCCGCCGAAGGCTGCAAAGAGAAAGGAAACTATCCCCACCGCCTTCATCAGTGCTTGTTTAGTCATCGATGAGTCCCCCCGTCGTTACGGCGCTAACAACAAATCTACCGGCTGGCTGGTGTTGCTATCTTTGACCGAAACCCTGACCTTGGCCGTCGCGGGAGCCGACTTTTCATTGCTTGCCGCCCAAATCTTATACATGGCAAGCGGAAGCGAGATGGTTTTCGGCGCCCCGGTGCTCGCAACGCAAAAATCGTCCTCTCCTTCCAGGGCTTCCGGGACGTAGCAGATGCGCAGAGTGTCGATCCTCGAGTTGGTCTTTGGTTTGATGGATACCTCAACCACACCGTCGGGCGATCGGGGAGGCGTTTCGCCAGGGACTCTCGATGCCGTGAAGCCGCTCACTTTCGTGAGCAGGTCGCGCTGGATCGCATCGACCTCTCGCGCATCCGTGTGAGTGAAGTTTGCCGTTGCACTGGCCCGGTTCAAGGTAGCCGCCAACAAAACTGCTTCCCCGGCCAGTTGCGCCAGCATTTCGGAAGCAACCGGTCGTTGGTCGTCGACGACAATCGCGGATAGATCCTGGAAGCGGCCAACAATCTCGTCCAGATTTGCCGCCACACTCCCCTTGGCAGCAGTCGAGTCGAAAGCCATTCGCTCCGAGCCGGCGAAGCGGATTTGCGCCTCTTTCAGGCTCCCGACGGCCTCCACCAGGCGATGCTTCAATTTCGCGTCGGCCAGGATACGAACCGTGTAACCTGCGGCTAGCTTTTCGGTCAACCACGCAGGCGGACTTAGCTTCGGAATGCGCATCTCAGCGCCGGCGGGAACGGATTCGTAGGCAACGATATCCGGATTGAGGTCGTAGTACAAAGCGAAAGAGTCCGCGCTCGGGTAGATACTATTCGATCGCAACCAATCCGAGAGATGGTCCCCGGATCTCCGTACCGCGATTTCCGCATGCAATTGAATTTCCGCGGTCGACAAATCGCCGGCTGCCTTCCCATTTCGGTCGACCAGCTTCACCACCACGTCCCTTCCCGCAAAGTCGATGTTTTGGCCATAAATGGAAACGGGCCACATCAGCGCGAAGCACGATAGCAGGAACACACCTCGACTCCTGGTCATGGAAGCAGCACCAGCGGAAAATCCATTCCATTCGAGTAGCTGACCGGATCCTGTTCTTCGGTGTTGTACTTCTTACCTAAATCCGGAAGCTGATTTCTCACATAAGATGCCAGACCCATCACCGTGACCTCGTGGTCCGCCGCCCGCAGAACCGCGTCCCCGTCGAGTCCCTTGAGCAGAAGATAGGAAAACACTCCGTGGCGCAGCTCCATCACTTCGCTCGCGCGCTGATCCCGGCTCGATGCCGCGAGAATGTGAATACCCACCGAACGGGCCAGCAAGGATAACGCCTTGCGATCTTCATAGCCACGGAAGGAACTCAGCAGTGAACCGGAATAGCACGCATCGATAAGCAACAGGACCTTACGGGATGGAATTCTCTTCAGTTCCTGACTCAGTCGATCGGATGAGATTCCATGCGTGGATAACTCCAGTTCCTTTTCGGGTTCGGCTACGTCCTGGGGGACGAAGTACCACTGATTGCCCAGCGTATCGCCATGGCCGGCAAGGAAAATGATGACCACGTCCTCAGGCAAGGAACGCCGCTCCAGGGATTCAAACGCCTGCATGATGTTCTTTTCGGTCGCGTCCTGGTCCAGCAGCTGGGTGGCATCGATCTCTCGAAACAATCGTGAGCCGTTGCTTTTGAAGAATGTCGCCAGGCCGCTGGCGTCGAGCGCCGGAAAGCTGAGATTGAGTGCGGGATTCTGGTACCGGCTTACGCCGATCGACAACAACCGAAGTGCCGCTATTTTCTTGGGCGCCTGCAGTTGAATAGTGATTTGGTGCGGCGTGCTCTCGGTTCGGTCGCGGCTGAAGGCAGTCGCTCGCAAGACATTGTCTCCGGGAAGCAACGTCAGCTTGAAGGTCTTGACTACCGTTCCCGGCGTTTGCGCTTGGGTCCGCGCCGTTTCCTGCACCACTTGCTTGCCGTTTTGATAGAACCGGACCTCGTCGACGCCTCCACCGGAATCTTTCACTTGAATGGAAACCTCGGCTTCCGGGTCGGTGAACACCTGGTCCGGCCTCGGCCGGACAATCAGCACATCGGGCGGCGGGGCTGCCGTGGCAGATCGTACCTCCGCATGGGGCAGCTTACCCTGCACCACTCTCTCGAAAAGGTCCGGCGTGTAGAACTTTTCGAAAAATTGGTCGAATGCGTACATGGTATTTCCAATACGCCAACCTACATACTTGGATCCCTCGCTCGAACAGTAGTAATAACCCGCCGGGCTGTAGGCGATCCATTGACCGTCATCGAAGTCCACCAGGGTCAGTAATAAATCGCCGCTTGCCGTTTCCCAGATTTGCGTTCCGTCCTCACCACCCGTGGCGATGGTTCGCCCTTCGGGACCGAACGCCAGCGAGGCCACGGCGCCGGCGTGTCCGTTGAGCGTACGCATCAGCTTTCCAGTCCTGGCGTCCCAGAGCTTCACCGAGTGGTCGCCGCCGCCCGTAGCAATCATCGCGCCCTTCTGGCTGAACGCGAGCGTACGAATTTCGGTTTGGTCACCGCTGATGGTTCGCACCAGACGTCCGCTCCCGACATCCCATAGTTTAAGCAGACCATCTCGCCCAGCCGAGGCGAAGGTCTTGCCATCAGGGCTAAATTGGGCGGTCAGAATCGCGTCGGCATGGCCGGCAAGAGTCCGAACAGGCTCGCCGGTTTCCCCGTCGAAGAGACACACTTCCACCTTATTCTGGCGACCGATGCCGACTCCCATCGCTCCTAGTTTCCCGTCAGCAGCAAGGGCGACGAAAGGAAAGTCACCCGTGAATCGTGTTGGGCAGATGTGCTTTTCTGTTCCGTCGGCAGGGTTAAACAAATACCCTCCGAATCCAGCCCACGCAACGGTCCGGCCGTCCGGGTGGAAGGCCAAGCCTCGTATCGAGTTGGCCTTGTAGCTGCCCTCGCCCTGCCAGGTCCTGGTGTTCCAAAGGCGGAGGGTGCCGTGGCTGGGGTCGCCCTCACTGGAGGAAGCGAGATGTTGCCCGTCAGGAGAATAGGAAAGCCCTCGGATGGGTCCTGGATGACCCTGGAGCAGGCCCGACAACTGACCGCTGCGAAGGTCCCACGCGCGGATAATTCCGTCACTGCCTCCGGTAACCATGGTCCGGCCTTGCGCATCGAAAGCAACCGCCTCAACCGGCACAACACGGCCCTTGGTGATTGGTTGGGGCGCAGGTGCGCCGGAGGATTCCCCCCCGGATGCAGCGAAATCCTGATCGGCCAGGAAATCGCGAACCTGTCCCAGCTGCTGATTCTTCACTTGCCAAATGCGGATCTTTCCCGAGTCGTTCGCGGCTGCTAGGGATGTGCCGTCGGGAGCAAACACGACCGCACTGACTCCATCGTTGCCCCCGGGGGCTTCCTTGACCTGAAGCATGTTTCCGGAGGAGGCGCTCCAGAGTCCGACACGGCCTCTCTCATCGCCAACCGCGATCAATTCACCATCCGGCCCGAACGCGACTGTCTCCAGTGTCATCCGGTCATGACCGCCCACATACAGGTCGCGGACGCGATGAACGGCTTGCAGCCGTTTGGTATCCCAAATGTCGAGCCCAAAGAAGTTCACCACAGCGACCAAGCCACCATTACGGCTGAGAGCGGCGGCCGTGGCGCCCGATCCCATCCCGTACTCCTGGGAAATCAGCTTGCCGGCTGCGGGGTCCCAAAGCTGCCCGCTTGAGGTGTACAGCATTCCGGTGTCAGGACTGAAGGACAAAGAATTACAGGTAGCACTGGTTGGCATGCTTCTCACCGTGCGACCCGAAGCCACATCCCAAACGCGAACGGCGCCGATTATTTTCGGCAGCCGGTCCGCCCCCATGCGATCTTCGCTAAGCCGGGCCACCGATAACAGCGATCTTCCATCGGCGTTGTAGGCTACGCCGGTAACCCAGAAATCCGGCTGCTCTTCGAAAGACTTCACCGTACGCCCGGTCGCGAGATCCCAGATGCGAATCGTATGATCCTGGCTACCGGAAGCGAGAGACTTCCCGTCGGGGCTGAATGCCACTGCCCTGACTGCACCCACATGCCCGGAAAGCGTTCGAATCAGCAGACCGCGCGAAGTATCCCAGAGCTTTATGGTCGTATCGCTACCCGCTGAAGCAAGCATCCGCCCGTCGGGGGAGAAGGCCAGGGAATGCACTTTCCCCCGGTGACCGGCTTGCAATGCTAATTCTGGAGTCGCTTGCTGTGCCGCGGCATGCACAGCGATACCGGCGAATGCCCCGGACAGGGTGGAAGCGGCGAACAGCAGAGCTTTGAGTGAAATTCCGTGCATAAACCCAGGAGAAGATTACTCTGAGAGTAACGCGGTGGGTCAGCTTTAAAACATTCAATCTCTCGGGATAATGTCCTACTTTTCAAATGACTGAACCCGCCGGTGGGCCACGGCCCTTCCCTTGTCATCCCGAGCGAACGACTTGCCTGATGGCAAGTTAAGGGTGGAACGAACTCTGCTTTTGGCTCTATCCCCGCCACCAGTCGCCGGGTGCCCCACAGGCCTCCCCCTCAAGCCGTTCGCGGGTTGCCAGATCTACACGGGTGCCCCACGTTCGCACCAGCGTTGCCCGGATTTCCTACTACGCAGCACGAGCCGCGACCACACATGCGGCTTTCTCTTAAAGAAAGCCGCATGAAGTTGCTCAACGCCACCGATCCCGACAGGAAATCCGGGATACGTGGGACGAAAACGATGGGCGAAGCCCACCACAGCTCTTCGTTCCGGACCCAACCGGTTGTTCATTAGGACCGAAGCGAAGCGAAGTGGAGGGATCTAAGGGGATGCAGGCGGATGCAGAGGGATGCAGCGACAGACGGGGCGGATGCGGGACGGCGGATGCGGGACAGACAAAGTAACCCCGTGGCACATTGCCGGGGTTACTTTGTCTGTCCCGCATCGTCCTCACTTCGTGTTTGCTCGTAATTATTAGAGGCGTCCCGGCGCGGTCTACTGCCGCTCAATCTGAACGAACAACGTATATTCGCCTTTCGTGTCCGCGCCAAACATACCCGTCAGGCTGTGCGCTGTATCTTTGAAGTCAAAGGGTACGACGGTCCAACTGCCATTTCCCAATCGTTTTTCGATAATTTCCCGCGTCAGCACCAGCGTAGCGTCGGGCACGATCGTGGCTGGCGAAGGGTCGGAACTACCGTCGGCTAAGCCGATCGGTCGATCCTTGTTTGGGCCGTTAAAATTCATCAGTAGCCAGAATGGAGGAATCAGGCTCCCCGATATGATGGGCGTGATAGAAGTCCCCACCGCGAGTTGCGCCGCTCCGGTCGCCGTTGACTGCACGAAGCTTCCAGGAGCGTTCGCGCTGGGACCCAGAAACAACGGTCCAAGCGTCTGGGTATTGATTTCGTTTTGCACCGTATTGTCCAACAACGTGGAATTCATCATCGAGGCCTGATTGCCCATCATTGTGTTAAGCAGCGACCGGTCTCCGCCGTAGTCCTCCCAAACGTTGGGCGAGATCAAGACGGCATCGACGCCATTGGTCAGCTGTCCTTGCCACACCTTCAAGGGAAACAAATTCGCTTGTGGTGGCAACGTGACTCTGATTCCGGGAATAAAGCCGTTCGGAATCACGTCGCCGTTGCCGATACCACCGGTAGGACTGCGGTTTCCAGCTTGTTTGCGTTGCGATTCCATCCCGTTCACATCACCGTAAACCCAGGTTCCCGCGTTGGTGAACATCTTCACATTGCCGCTGGGGCGGTCATATTGCGCGATGAAGGCGGAAGCGTAGGCTGCATCAGAGCGGGTAAGGGCCGTGTTGCAAACCAGACCGGTGATCGTCACCAGATAATTCCCTGAAGCCCGTGGTGCGGTTTGCGATGTCGAGCCGGATGCTGTCGCGGAGGAACTCACTGAGAAACCATTGCTCATTTGCGCCACTTCGCCGCCCGTCGTAACCGTAATCTGGTACGGGCCAAACGCCGACGGATCGATATTCAGATACGCCACCGCACTTGTGTTGCTCAGGACATCGAGACGCGTCACCTGCAAACTAGGCGCTGCGTTTCCAGCCGGGCCGGAATTCGCAACTGAACCGCTACCCGTATTCGAGGCGCTACCGGTATCGGCGCCGCCGTCTCCGGCTCCGCCCGTCAAGTTCGCGCTGCTTGCTGTACTTGAGTCGCCGCCTCCGCCCCCACCCGCTTTCGAGCTGCTAGCTGTGTTTGAGCTCCCGCCCCCGCTCCTCAAGTTTGTGGCTTGCACAATTTGCCGATGAGAGGCAGCGGACGTGCTGAGTGCCGCCATCGTGGTCTGGGGTGACGAAAAGGAAGCGACGCTCACGTGGTTCGTGAAATGCGTCCCTTTTCCCGTCAGGGTCACCGGGAAGTTCTGTTGATTGGACGCGGCGGTGGCGGGAGCTGCCTGGGTGATTTGAGGCTGGGTTGGATTGGCCGCCGTCATTTGAGGTGTCTTCAGTCTTGCTGTAGTGTTCAGCGGAACTGATGTGGCAGACCCCGGATTGGAACCCGAGGGCGGCTGGTTGTTTGGCGTTCCCGAGATCGGGATGCCGGAGAAATTCAGTGTGTAGCTCGGGCCGGCTGCGCTCCAACTGTTCGCTTGCACCTCCACAATCATCGTGGTGTCGGTGTTGCCCGGCGCAGCCGAGAGACTCACCGAAGTTCCCTTGCCCGTCGATGCGGATGCCACCAGCGAGAAATCGCTGCGGTATTGATTGAGAGCGAAATCTGTTGCCACAACTCCCGCAGCAGCCCCAGCCGTCAGAACCACATTCGCTTGCCCGTTTGCGGGAACCGTAAACTGATAAAAGTCGCGGTCACTCGCTATATGCAGATTCGCGGATAACATCACAGCGTTGCCCGGCCGGATGATGCCCACATTTGTGGCTGCCGCCAGCGAGTCGTTCGGTTCGAAACTGTCAGGCGCTATGGAGTTAGGCGCTCCCGCCGTGGTTCCCGAGCCAGCGTTGGTATTCGATGAACTTTCGGCGGCGCCCGAACCGGTTGCATTGTTTGTGCCCATACTATTGTTGGTCGCGGCATTTCCAGAGGCGTTGTTTTGCGGTGACTGCGTGGCTGCATTGGGATTCTGATTTCCCGGCGGTGGAGTCTGAGTCGGGTTTTGTGTGTTGCTTCCGGAATTGCTGACCGAGCCCGTAGCGGGGGTCGTTACAGGGTTTGCGCTGGAGCTGAATTGCCAGGTGCAGTTCGCAATGCGCGGCAGACCCGGAGGACTGGCGAGTTCGGCGGTCAGGGCCTCAGCGGTCACGGTAAATGAGCCGCTCACATTCGAAGATGTCGGATCAGCGTCCATCCAAGGGAGCTGCCATTCCCAGGTTGGATATGCCATGGAAGATGCAGGCTGCTGCGAACCGTTCCCCGCGGATTGGCGGGTTCCCCGCAGTGCGAAGTCGGCACGCAACCGCGTATGCCACGGCCGAAAGATCAGGCGGTTGTCGGAAGCGCGTACAAAAACAGCGAACGTTCCATTGCTAGGAGCAGGGTTCAAGATCCACTGCGCGGTAATGGTTTGTCCATTTTGCGTGCGTTGCACGGATCCACTTCCGGTAGCGGTCCATGTAACAGAAAAGAGGCGAAATGCCCCTTGGATGCGCGGGGTGCCGCCAGCCATGGTCCACGTCTGCGTCTCTTGTCGGGTGTAGCCCTCACTCTGCAGGTTGAGTTGGCACACCACTTGGCCTGACCATGGTCCGTCAGACGGGGGGGCTTGCGCCAGGGCAGAACCGCACACCAGGCATAGGGACGCCACTCTAAGAATAAAGCGCCAGAGTTGAACACTCATGTACTGCCCCTCTTTCATTCCCGACTGAAATTTGCCCCCGAAAGAAGGACCCATCCTCAGTTGTTGGTACCGGTTCGTGCCAGATTCCAGGTTACGGTAATGGTTTGGGTGCCGTTATGGGCATACCCGAGCCCTTTCTTAACATCGGTCTGCGCGCCTTGCAGATGGTTGAGATCTGTCAATTTTCCGCTGATTCCATTCGAGAAGCACTCCTGTGCGTAGTAGGGCAAATCTTCGCTTCTACACCTGTCCTTTACACAACTGACCGTGTGCATCTTTGAAGGCTTCATAGGAGTGGTAGCTCCCGCGCTTATCGAATAAGTCCCCTGATCCCGATTGATGTCAACCTCAAGCATGGCTGGAGAGGTGCCACCCGCCGTTCCTTCCTCAGTTGTGCTGGTGTCATCGATCAAGACAATCGCTCCGCCCCGAAGCGCCTTCTGTTTGTTGATGGCTAAGCCTTTTTCTTCGCCGTAGGTGGTTATGGTTCGCTGGCCGTTATTACCCAGGTCAATCGTCATCCTCGAAGTCTGGGAGTTGGACCATTTCTGGAGATCGTTCGAACCTTCGTCTCCGGTGAGTGCGCTGGAGCAGGTAATCTGACCGCTCCAGTCAGTGCCCAGACCCGTTTCCCATGTCCCGACCGCAGCCCCGGCATGAGAAATTGCGCTCATGGCAAAGCCCGCCTTTGGCACCTTCTTGTTCGGCGCCGTATACGTAAACTTGGCCGGCGATCCGGGATCGGACGAAGCGGACATCGGGTCAACACTGCCGACGGACGGAGTCGCGACCTGGAAGTTTGCCCTTACACTCTCTCCCGTTTTTGTTTTGAGCTCCGCATTCACGACCGTCTGACCACCCAATACGGGCTGCTTCGTATTGCTGGGCGGATTGAAATAAATCCGGACGCACTCGCCCTGCAGCCATTTGGTCTGGGCCACCGAATAATAAAAGCCGGCAAACCATGCGAGCCCCGCGCCCGCGTCGAATGCATGTGCAGAATTACCCTGGGTCGGGTCGCCCCCGGTCACGGTTCCAAAATCAGGAGTATCCATAGCTTTGGGAGAGACGAGTACCTGGATCGTGAAGTGTTGCGAGTAATTGGTCGGTGGGGACGAGGCGAGGGCGCCGTTGGTGCCGCGGAAGGTGCCGGTCTCGGTGAACGTGTAATCAATGTCGGCGTTTACCGGGTCATGCAGGTGTCCGTCATCGGCAACCTGGCCTTTGTATTTCGCAGTGGTGCGCATAGCGATGTGGATGTGACCGGTTCCGTCCGCTTGCGCGGTGGTGCTATCTACAGTCAGGGTATACTCGCCCGTTCCCTCAGCCGTTCCATCCGCGTTGGGACAGGTTTTGATCTGATTGCCCATGGTGAAGCTCGCAACGACGCGCTTGCCGGCCGTTGCCGGGGTGTTGCCTACGGCGGTCTCTTCGGTGGTATCGGTTTTACCCTCGTAACCTGCTGGCGCCTCCTGGCTGGTATGGGTCTTGGTGATTTCATAACCCTGGCCCGGCCCCGGAATGCTCACCTGTCCATCGCCCCAGCTTGGCAATGGAACGGCGATGAAGCCAAGAGCAACCATCGCGCAGGTCGCAGCGTCGCGCATGCTTCGGAAAATCACAGTTGCCTGCCATCGGTGAGCGTTCATGAGACCTGTCCTTACTTCAATTCCTGGTTGAAGGCCAGGCTCACCGGCCCGGTCGGAATCGTCTTGAACGATGGGCCGGATAGAAGTTGTTGTTGGTCGTCTACGCTTCTCTCCCACGAGGCGAAGCTCACGCGGAGGGAAGCCATGGCCGAGTGAATCGTTCGGGCAATCGAAATTGCGCTTTGCGTTGCCTGGATGGCGCCGATCGGATTCAGGCTGGTAGCGATATTCAAACTGTCGGTGGCGATCTGGTATCCCATCTTGAACTTCTCGCCGCCGGTCATGCCTTCGGCCCCCAGCTTCGAATCCTCGAGCCCGGGATAGCGAATAAAAAGCCGGGTGTAGTTATTGGCGAACCTGCGCGCCGGGGGGCCTTCCACTGGGGTGTACGAGGCCAGATAAATTGGGGCGAGCCAGATTTCCTGCTTCTCGAACTTGACCGTAATCAGGCCGCTTTTGGTTTCGACTTTTTTGATCTCGCTCAAGCTCAGATCGAGAGCATCAGGTTCATGGCGTTGAGCGCCAGGGGCCAGGGTCAGGTCGCCCAGGCCATCGTCTCCAGCCGGCTTGCCGGGCGGGGTGGGACTGCCCTTCTTGTCGTAAGACGACAGAAAGATCAGATGCACGTGATCGCGGCTCAACTCGCATTTCACGGCACGGTCGAATTTGCGGCCATGCATCTCCGCGTAGAACGCTGGGGGTAGCCCCTGGCTCGCCACCGCATCAAAATTCTTGATGGCTGCTCGCCCGTCATTTGCCTGCAGAAAAAACAGGCCCATCAGCTCGTTAGCCTCGGCTCCAAGCGGAAACAGTCCCAGCGCGACTTGCAGGTGCTCAGCGGCACGCGCCAATTCCTGCTGGGCATACGGATAGGGCACCGCAAAACCGCCCGCGCGAATCCTGTCTATCTGCTCCTTTTTCTTTTTTACCAGCGCGCGGCGCACGCGGATTGCGCTGCGATTGCTGTCGAGATTGAAACTCAGGTTCATCCCGCGGTTGAGCAAGCCGGAGAGGATATCTTCCGCATCCCCCACCTCGTCATCGTATTTCGATTTCTTTGCGTCGAGGGCGGCGAGGTGCGCGTTGGTTTCGGTCTTGGCGGCGTCATCGGAGCTCAGCTCTGCATAATGGGTAAAGTTTTCCCGGGCCAGGTCCACGTTCCCCATCGCTTCGTAGAGCAATCCCAACTTCCAGAAAGTAAGTGGGAAGTCGGGCGCCAGCTCTTTTGCCTTGATGAAGGATGCCAGCGCGCGATCGTATTTCCGTTCTGCAAGAAATCCGTAGGCCGACGCATAGTGCCGCCGGACTTCACTTCCGTTCTGCCCGTGCAGGGTTGCCAGCGACTGCAATTCCGCAATGCGCGCGCGAACCACATCCGCATCGAGCGCCTGGGGCGCGAGTCCCAGATATTTCCCGAGGAGGCGGATCGCTTCCGTCGGACGTCCATTGATTTCGGCACAGTTTGCCCGATCGTACACGGCTGCGGCGCCGGCCGCGGCGTTCCCCTTGAGCCCTTCGAGGGCAGTGCACATGCTCGACTTTCGAGCCACGGCATGGTTTGCGTGCGGAGCCGGCGCCGCGCTGGTGAAGTTCGCCGGGACCAGCTGCACCGGGGGAAGGCCGGATTCGGAAAATGAGGCTTCTTCCTCGGCGCCTTCATCGTCTTCGAGACTCGCATCGAATCCGGCAAGTTCAGCCAGGCGATTGAATTGGGCAATCTGTTTTGTTTCATCCTCGGGGGCAGCATTGCCGTTGTCGCCCGTGGTCAGAAATGTCATCAGCTCTTGCAGCTTCTGCTTTTTCTTTGCATCGGGCGTGTCGGTGATCGCCTTGTCGAGGTTCTCGACCGACTTGTCGCGATCGCCGAGCTGGTAGTAGCAGAGCGCGAGGTTGGTGGAGAGCACCCCCTCGAAGCTCCCCAGTTTGGTGGCCTGCTCCAGCGCCAGGGCAGCCTCTTTATATTTGTGCGCCTCGTACAACTTGTGCGATTGACTCAGCGCATCCTTTGTTCGCTTGTGAATTTCCTCATCCAGACGCTTGATTGCCGATGCGGCATCCTTCATCTCGATCATTGCCTGGGACTCGGCATATTTCGCGCGCGCTTCCGTGAGTTGTCCGGATTTCTCCATCGACTTCGCTTCCGCGATGATTGCCTTAGCCTGAGATTCCAGCGCCCTTTTCTGGCTCTTTTCCAGGTTCTCCGCAGTCAGTAAACCGCAGCCTAAAAGCAGTATCGTGACCAGTGCTGTGGCTCTCATAAATTCCTCCGGCCTCTCTCCCATTCCAAAGCTCGCCTTTATTTCTTGGTCACTTCCGTAAGTACGTTCGTCGCCTCCTGCTCGATGAGCGGCGTCAGAACATCCTCTCCGTCCGCTTTCGCCTTGCCCTTGAGCGAACTCTGCAATTTTGGTTGTCCCTGTCCTGTCGGGTAGAGCTGATAGTCGACCGTGACGTCGTCTTTTGTCTTGATCTGGCCATTGAACGAGCTGAGCTGGCTCGCCACCTGCTGCTGCGCGGTCATGACAGCGGCTTGGGTAGCGACCTGCGAAGCTTGTGCGGCCATGGCGCCCATACTCCTGGTCATCGCGATCATGGGATTAAAATTCGCAGCCGCGCTGCCCATCTTCATGTACTTGTCAAAGCTGCTGCTGCTGTGTTTCACCGAGACGCTGGAAAGCAGAATGTAGTCGCACTGTTTCTCTTGCGCCTCGGCCTGCAGTTGAATAGGAATGTGGGCATCCAGCGGCGCAATCTCGACCGCCGGGCCGCTCATCGTGGACACGATCGCATTGCGGATGGACGAGCCGTAGTCTCCCTGGCCATTATTTCCCTGACCGAACTGCGCCTGGGCGGGGGCAATCCCGATGCGGATTTTGCCCGGAGCTTTAGGCCCGAGGGCTTGCGGCGCCGGCGCCATTGCGGATTGCATGTTGGGAATACTGGGCATGACAATTTGGGCCATCAAGCTCGATGTCATACAGGCGAGAACCAAGGCGGGAACGCGGCGGCGCACGGTGGGCATATTCATTTTCATCTCCTTCGGAAGTTGTCTGGTTACCGTCGTTGGGGAGGAATTTTTAACGGTTGTGCTCTTATGGCGGAATCGCCCGCAGCGTGTCAATGGAACCAATCTTTATTGTTTCTTAACCGTCAAACCATTTACTATCAGCAAGTTACGTGGCGATCTAATTTGCTTATCCGAGCCTCGGACCCGTGCTAAACTTGTGGCCCCGGCACGGGAGAGGAGCACTTAAGAGGGGGAGAAGCATTTGACGTTCCCAAACGCCGCGCTCCCCACAGTCCTGCACTTTGGGGTCTTTGAGCTCGATCTCGCAGCGGGGGAACTGCGCAAAGCAGGTTCGCGTCTACGGGTGCAAAAGCAGCCCTTTGAGATTCTTCGGATTCTGGTGCAACGCCCGGGCGAGATCATAACCCGAGAGGAGCTTCGTACCGAGATTTGGTCCGCAGACACCTTCGTCGATTTCGATAACAGCCTGAACACATCGATCAACAAGCTGCGTGACGTTCTGGGCGACACCTCAAGCAGCCCAAGGTTCATTGAGACGATTCCTCGCCGCGGATATCGTTTCATCGCGCCGGTCACCGGCAAGGAACTTCCTGCGCCTCCGCCACAAAGTCCTCCGGCGTCAATTTCTCCTCCGCCCATCCCTCCGGCGGCAATTCCCCCGCCCGCCCGCAGGGCACGCTGGAAGATCGTCACTCCCGCGCTGGCTCTGCTCCTTGCCCTGATAACAGGTTTGTTCTGGTATTTGCACCAGCGTCCATCTCCTCTTGAGAAAGGCACCATCGTGCTTGGCGGTTTTACCAACCGAACTGGCGATTCGGTGTTTGATGGGACGCTCAAGCAGGGTCTCTCGGTGCAGTTGGAGCAATCTCCCCAACTGCGGGTCCTCCCCGAGGAGCAGATCCAGGACACCCTGCGCATGATGGGTCGAACGGATACGGTCGAACTCACACCGGATATTACCCGTGAAGTTTGCCAGCGGAATGCTGCCGCGGTCGCTTTAAACGGTTCCATTTCAATGATTGGCGGTCGTTACGATCTGATCCTGCGGGCTGTGGATTGCGACGGTGACGCTTTGCTGGGCAGCGCAGAGGCGCAATCACCTGACAAGAACCACGTGCTCGATGCGGTGAGCAAACTGGCTTCCGACATGCGCAGCAAGCTGGGGGAATCCTTAAGCAGCCTTCGCCAATACAACACACCGCTGGTGGGCGCCACTACCCCGTCGATGGCGGCATTGAGATGCTATACCCAGGGCGTTCAGGCCGAGGCCAAAGATTTTGATTACAAGGCCTCGTTGTCGTGGTTTCAAAAGGCGGTGGAACTCGACCCGCATTTCGCGATGGCGTACTGGGCCATTGGGGATGCCTACGGAAACATTGGCGAGAGCAACACTGCGAAACAATACGTGCAGAAGGCATTTGAGTTAAGAGAGCCGGTGAGCCAGCGCGAAAAGTGGCTGATTGAGGGGGGGTACTACTACTACGCGCTTGGTGATCTCACCAAGGCCCGGCGCAGCTTCGAGTTGATGGCCAAAGTTTACCCGGATAGCCAGTACGCTCACAATTCGGTTGCTGAAATTGTCGCAACACTGGGCGACTTTGAGACTGGACTCGGCGAATACTTACAGGCCCTTCGTCTGCCGCCGCGCAGCAGTTTTTTGTATCGCGATGTAGCCAATACCTATTTGATCATGGACCGTGTCGACGATGCCGCGGCTGAGGTGCAGAGCGCACACGCCGCCGGACTGGATGCGAATCTCGCTGCCATCCTCTACAGCATAGCCTTCTACCGGGACGATCGCACCGAAATGGCAAGGCAAGTTGCGCTGGTTGCCGGCAAGCCTGGAATCGAAGACGATGTGTTGGCCATGGACGCGGATACGGCTGCCTATTTCGGACAGTTGGAGCAAGCCCGTAGTCTTTCCCAGCGCGCAGCAGAATCGGCGGAGCGGGCCGGACAAAGGGAAAGCAGCGCGCAATACTATGCTGCGTTTGCAGTTCGGGAAGGTTTGTTCGGGAATCCGGCCAGGTCTTTACAAGAAGCCAGGAATGCGCGGAGATATCCCGGCGGTCGAGACCTGGATTATGGTATCGCTCTGGCGGTTACGTATTCTGGAGATCTGGCCCACGCGCAAACGTTGACCTCCGAATTGGCCAGCAGGTTCCCTGAAGACACCATGGTCCAATGCAACTATCTGCCGACACTCCGTGCCAGGCTCGAGCTGATGGACTCGAAACCGGAACAGGCCCTGAATGAGCTTACCTCTGCCGCGCCTTGTGATCTGAGTCTTCCAGCCTATAGCTATTACAACTGGCCCAACTTATATCCCGTATATGTCCGCGGGGAAGCCTATCTCGCCGCGCACCGCGGCGCCGAAGCAGCCGCCGAATTTAACAAAATCCTCGTCCATCGAGGTTTGGTTCTCAATGAACCGATCGCAGCGCTCGCTCGTCTACAACTCGGCCGCTCGTATGTCTTGTCGGGAGATACGGCTAAGGGCCGAGCATCCTACGAACAATTTCTCACGCTTTGGAAAGGCGCTGATACCAACGTCCCTATCCTGAAGCAGGCAAAGGCGGAGTACGCGTCTTTGCCACATCGCTAGCTGGGCGTCACAAATAGAATCATGGATTGTAGTGTGGTCTTCTTATGATGAGGGTGGATAGAGGGAAACATGCTGCCCTCCGCAGCGAAAGCCGGACCTGTATGGATGCATGTATATACGGGCTGAAGAGTCTGCGTGAGAACTCGATTTTGTCTCGGAAAACAGCTTTAAGGGTGCGGAAAATACTCTGTTTTGTATCAGGGCACGACTTTAGTCGGGCCATAAAGATTGGAAATATGCCGGGCTTTAGAGCCTGCGTGAGAACTCGATTTTGTCTCAGGGGACAACTTTACGGGCTGCGGAAAAGCTCTGTTTTGTATCAGGGCACGACTTTAGTCGTGCCGCGCAGTGCCTTGGTGCCAGCCCCGGACTTTAGTCCGGGGGAGCGGGCTTTCAGCCGCGGGAACGTTCCGGTATATAAATTGAGGGCTTTAGCCCTGGTGTACGTAATCTTCTATTCTTTTAAACCAAACGGGCTGAAGCCCGTACCCTTCAGGATTTTTCTTTTGGGGGAAAGTTTTTTCGGAGACCCTTTCCAGATCAGGAGGTCCACTTGAGTTTCTATCCGATCGTCGATCAGGGTGGCGGCGCGGGCGCGGGCTGTCGGCTTCGAGATAATCGCAAACAAGGTCCACTCGACCCGCACAGATTAGCCGACGACTTTTTTTGCTTGCCATTGTCACTATGTACAGCCGTACTGCGAGATGCTGACGAGGGAGAGGTTCGATGGCAGATCCGGGCAAGAGCTATTCATACAAGCAGGCGCAACTGGCGGAAGAATGGGACGCCATCGTGATTGGTTCCGGCATCGGTGGCTTGACGGCTGCGGCAATGTTGTCAGTGCATGGCGGGAAGCGTGTTTTGGTGCTGGAGCGTCACTACGTTGCGGGCGGGTTTACGCATTCGTTTCATCGCCCCGGTTATGAGTGGGACGTAGGATTGCATTACATCGGACAGGTACAGGATGAGCAATCCGCGGTGCGAAGGGCGTTCGACCACATCACCAATGGGACGGTTCGCTGGAGTGCCATGCCCGATGTGTACGATCGCTTTATCATTAATGGCCGCACGTTTGATCTGGTCACTGGCATTGAGCGCTTTCGCGAGGGAATGAAGCAGTACTTTCCGCGCGAAGCCAAGAGCATCGACAAGTACATCGCAGCGGTGCGTGCCGTGAATCGCGTAAGCGGGCTGTACTATGCCGAGAAGGCCATTCCAGCGCCTGCAGCTGCGATAGCGGGTTCTCTCTTGCGCGCACCCTTTCTGCGTTGGGCAAAACGCACTACCCTTGAAGTCCTGGAGAGTCTTACCAGCAACCGCGAATTAATTGGCGTACTTACAGCCCAGTGGGGCGACTATGGCCTGCCCCCGTCCAAGAGCAGTTTCGCCATCCACGCCACCATCGCCGAGCACTACTTTGCCGGCGCCAGTTATCCGATCGGTGGTGCCTCAACCATCGCCGCGGCCATAATCCCTCAGATCGAGCGCGGCGGCGGAGCAGTGGTTACCAGCGCAGAGGTCGCCGAAATCACGTGCATCGGAGATAGGGCAATGGGGGTACGCATGGCAGATGGACGTGAATTCCGAGCAAACATTGTGGTGAGCGACGCTGGCGCCACCAACACATTCGGAAGGCTTCTGCCGCGAGACACCCCGGTTTTGGAGACACTACGCCGAGAGCTGCGGACTTTGCCGCCGTCCACTGCGCATCTGAGCCTGTATGTAGGCATGAATCAAACCGACGAGACGCTAGGGTTGACTGGCACCAATCTATGGGTATACCCCGACTTCGACCATGACGCTAACGTTGCGCGATTTGCCGGGAATCCAGCGTCGCCATTTTCCGGCGTGTACATATCTTTTCCGTCCGCTAAAGACCCCGACTTCAGTCGGCGGCATCCGGGGAAGAGCACAATCGAGGTGATAACCTTCTTGCCTTATGATGCATTTGAGCACTGGAGCGACCGACCCTGGAAGCACCGCGGCCCGGAGTACGACCGATTGAAGCAGCAATTGGCAGGGCAACTCCGCCAGGAACTTGAACGGCAGGTGCCGTCGGTAGTGGGTCATATTGAACACTCAGAACTATCTACGCCTGTCTCAACGCGCCACTTTATGAACTACGGAAAGGGCGAGATTTACGGTGTCGCCTCGACCCCCGCGCGCTATGCAGTCCGCAAGTTAGGCGCCCGAACACCAATTCGCAATCTCTATCTCACGGGCCAGGATGTAACCAGTTTGGGCGTGGTGGGGGCTCTGTATGGTGGTGTCATCAGCGCTTCTGTGGCGTTGGGAAGGAATTTGATCGGTGCAGTCTCGAAGCCGGTTTCCCCAATCGAAATTTAGTGGTCAGACGGGGACTGTCACTTAGGGAAAAGAGTCTGCTATGGGTGGACGGTGAGCCTCACGTTGCCTTCAGTCTGTGACGATCTTTTCGCGGGGTCCTCGCTTCTGTAGAGCTTTTGAAAAATGGCGGCCAGTTTACCACCCTTAGCAAAGTTCCAGTCCCGTCTGACCACAAATCTCCGGGCATATCGGGGGACGGACTGCCGCATTACAGTCGCCGCATTACAGTGTCTTGAAGCATTACGCGGGCCGTTTCTTTTTGGCGGAGGCTGACGGTTTGTCCATGAACTGAGAAGTGACAAGGATAAGAGGGTGTAAATCATTTTGTGTAAACGATCTTCGCTGATAGAAGGGGATCGTATGAAGAAGCCGAAGGATTTGATTGACGAGTTGCTGGCGGGGTGCAAGACGCCGGCCGACATAGCTGGTGAGAACGGGTTGCTGAAGCAGCTGACCAAGGCGATCATCGAGCGTGCGATGCAGGCGGAGCTGACGACGCATTTGGGTTATGAGAAGCATTCCGTCGAAGGTCACAATACGGGGAACAGCCGAAACGGGACGAGCGGCAAGCGTCTGAAGGGCGACTTTGGGACGCTTGAGAT
>Ga0302326_10005214_pt1 | contig 29673 bp, 23 predicted proteins | sample Palsa_T0_3_FD_202264 | JGI IMG/M metagenome (GOLD analysis project Ga0302326, IMG submission 202264) | Peat permafrost microbial communities from Stordalen Mire near Abisko, Sweden - Palsa_T0_3 | ecosystem: Environmental > Terrestrial > Soil > Palsa > Peat permafrost | place: Sweden: Abisko... | reverse complement strand
GATTTTCTCCTCGACGGCCTGGCGCTGCTGGTCACGGAGGGCCGCGCGGCCGGCACGCCGCTGCTCAAACGGGCGCTGAGCGCTTTCCGCGGCCAGGACATCTCCGCCTCCGAAGGGCTGCGCTGGCTGTGGCTCGCCGGACGCGTGGCCGATGAGCTGTGGGATGACGAGAGCTGGGAGGTGCTCTGCACTCGTCATGTCACGCTCGCACGGCAGGCAGGTGCACTCACCGTGCTCCCGATCGCGCTGCGGTCCCGCATCTTCGTGCACGTGTTCGCGGGCGAGCTGGACGAGGGCGCAGCGCTGATGCAGGAGGTGCGCGCGGTCACCGAGGTGACCGGGACCCAGCTCGCGGCCTACGGTGCCGTCGCGCTCGCGGCCTGGCGAGGGCGCGAGGCCGAAGCCGCTGAGCTCATCAGGGCCACCATCGACGACGTCACGAGCCGTGGCGAGGGCATGGGGCTTTCCATCAGCTATCACGCCCGCGCCGTGCTCTGCAACGGCCTCGGCCGCTACGCCGAGGCCAGGGCCGCGGCCGAGCAGGCGGGCGAGCATGACGATCTGGGTATTTTTGAGTGGGCACAGGCCGAGCTGATCGAGGCGGCGTCCCGGAGCGGCGAGCCGGAGGTCGCGGCCGCCGCCCTGGACCGGCTCGCGGAGACGACGCGCACGACCGGGTCCGACTGGGCGCTGGGTATAGAGGCCCGCTCGCGAGCGCTGCTGAGTGCGGACGACGCCGCGGAGGACCTCTACCGCGAGGCGATCGAGCGGCTCGGCCGCACCCGCATTCGCGTCGAGCTCGCCCGTGCTCACCTGCTCTACGGGGAATGGCTGCGCCGCCGCGGGCGTCGCATCGACGCGCGCCAGCAGCTGCGTACGGCCCACGAGATGTGCACCGCGATGGGCCTCGAGGCGTTCGCCGAGCGCACTCGCCGTGAGCTGCTGGGCACCGGGGAGACCGTCCGCGACCGCGGAGTCGAGACGCGCGAGGAGCTCACCGCCCAGGAGGCGCAGATCGCCCGGCTCGCCGGTGACGGGAAGACGAACCCGGAGATCGGCGCCGAGCTGTTCATCAGCTCGCGCACGGTCGAGTGGCACCTGCGCAAGGTGTACCCCAAGCTCGGCATCAGCTCCCGCCGACAGCTCCGGGAGGCGCTCGCTGACGCCGCGCGTGTACCGGCGCCGACCTAGCCGCATCCCTGTCCCGCCGCACAACTAGGTGGACCAACATCGACACGCAGTTCGAAGAGCTCACCATCGCCGCCTTCCACAGCGCGCTGCGGAACGGTGAGCTGACCGCCGCCGAACTCGTCGACTGGTACCTGGCCAGGATTCAGGCGCACAACATGGCCGGGGCAAAGCTCCAGGCTGTGGTGACAGTGAACCCCCGAGCGCGGGACGAGGCGTTCGCTCACGATGAGTCCTTCGCGGCGACCGGGCGGCTCTCAGGACCACTCCATGGTGTGCCCGTGCTGGTCAAGGACCAGGCCGAAACGGCTGGGCTGCGCACGACGTTCGGCTCGATCCTGTTCGACGCTTATGTGCCGGCCTCCGACGCGACCCTGGTCACGAAGCTCAGGGACGCGGGCGCGGTCATCTTGGCCAAGACGGCCATGTGCGACTTCGCAGCGGGCTGGTTCTCCTCCTCCTCGCTGACCGGCCACACCAAGAACCCCTACGACCCGGCGCGTGAGTCCGGCGGCTCCAGCGCCGGCACGGCCGCGGGAGTAGCCGCGAACTTCGGCCTCGTCGGGATCGGGGAGGACACCGGCGGGTCTATCCGGATCCCTGCTTCGTTCAACAACCTTTTCGGTTTGCGCGTCACCACCGGGCTGATCAGCCGCGCTGGATTCTCGCCCCTGGTGCACTTCCAGGACACCCCAGGCCCGATCGGGCGAACGGTCTCCGATATCGCGACGCTGCTCGATAGCATCGTCGGCTACGACCCGCAGGATCCCTTCACCGTGACGGCGTCGGCGGCCGCCGTCACCGGCGGCTACGCTCGCGCGCTCGATATCGACGTGCCGCTGGCCACCTGGCGGATCGGGGTGCTGGAGACGGGCTTTGGCGCCGACGAGGATCCCGACGCCGCGCCGGTCAACCGCGCGGTCCGGGCGGCGCTCGCCCAGCTCACCGAACTCGGCGTGGCCACGACCCCGGAACTGGTGATCGACGACCTCGCCGACTGGATCGCCAGCACCTCCGTCTATCTCCGGCAATCGAAGTCCGACATCGACGACTTCCTCGCGCGGCGACCCGACGCGCCCGTGTCGAGCTTCATGGAAATCTACGACAGCGGGCAGTTCCACCCGCTGAACGACCTGTTCCACGGGATCGCCGCAGGCCCGAGCACGACCGACGGCGACGCGGAGTACCTGCGGCTCCGGCTCAACCAAGACCACTTCCGGCGGCTGGTCCTGAACATCTTCGCCGTGCACCGGCTCGACTTCCTGATCTATCCCACGGTGCAGGTACTTCCGCCAGCGCGTGATCAACTCGGCGCCGAGAAGTACCGGGCCCTCAACTTTCCCACCAACACCGTCATCGGATCCCAAGCCGGGCTGCCAGCGCTCACCATTCCGGTCGGCTTCACCGAAGACGGCCTGCCCGTGGGAATGGAGCTGCTCGGCATTCCGCTGGGCGAGAGGAAGATGCTGCAGTTCGCCCGCGCCTGGGAGACCTTCAGGCGACCCCGGCGGGCGCCAGCGCTGAGGCCGTACGACGCGATCGAGCCGCAACGCTCGGGTGGGTGAGCCCATGGCAGTGCCGTTCCGCGGTTTCTCGGTGGTGCTAGCCGCCGCGGCGGTCATCGCTGCGGCCGCGGCGGGCTCCGGGTCGGCGGGCTCCGGGTCGGCGGGGCGGTCTGCGACGCCTCTCGTCGTCCCGGCGGGGGAGGGCGGCGGGGCGCTGTCCGCGACGCACATGCTGACTGTCCCGGCCGGCTGGACGGCCCGGGTGTGGGCGCGGGTGCCGGACGCGCGGATGGAGGCCTGGACGCCCGGAGGGGAACTGCTGGTCAGCGAGCCGGCCGACGGCAAGATCATGGAGCTGCGGCCGGACGCGGCGGGTACCGCGACCGTGACGACCTTGCTGGCCGGGCTGACTTACCCGCAGGGCATAGCGTTCGCCAGGCTGGACGGCACGTGGGTGCTGTACGTCGCGGAGTCGGACCAGATCGACCGGTACCGGTGGACGGGAGACGGGATCAGCGGCGTCCGTACGGTGATCGCGAAGGGACTGCCGGATCTGGACCCTGACGGCGACGATGTGCACCGGGCGAAGGACGTGACGGTCGCCGCGGACGGCACGGTCTACTTCAACGTGGGCAGCTCGTCAAACGCCAGCCCCGGCGACCGGACCATGTCGCCGCAGCGCGCGGTGATCATGGCTGTCAGCCCCGGCGGGACGGGCCTGCGGGTGGTGGAGCGGGGGGTCCGCAACGGCGAGGGCCTGGCGGTGGCACCGAACGGCACGGTGTGGACGGCAATCAACGAACGGGACAACATCCCGTACCCCTCGCACGGCCCTTACGGGACGTACAGCGACGCGTTCGGCCAGGTCATCCAGGGCTACGTCAACAACCACCCGCCTGATGAGGTGGTTCCGGTCACGGCGGGGCGCGACCTGGGCTGGCCGTACTGCGACCCGGACCAGGACGACAGCGATCCGGCGGGGTCGCTCGCCGGTGTCCCGCTGGTCCCCGACGCGGCCACCAACCCGGGCGGCAACGAGCTGGAATGCGCGGCGCTGGCGCCGGTCGAGGTCGGGCTGCCCGCGCACAGCGCCCCGCTGGGCATGACCTTCCTGGCGGGCAGCAAGATCCCGGCACCGTGGTCGGACGGCGCCGTGATCGCCGTGCACGGCTCGTGGGACCGCCAGCCGCCCCGCGCACCCGCCGTGCTGTGGCTGGCCTGGAACGCCTCGACGGGCACCCTGGAACCCGCGGTCACCCTGATCGGCGGGTTCGAGAACTCGGACCATAGCTTCTGGGGACGTCCGGTGGACGCGGTGCCCGGCCCGGACGGCGCCCTGTACGTCAGTGACGACACCGCCGGCGCGATCTACCGCCTGGCCCCCGCGGCCTAGCCCCAGTGTTCCGATGCAGAGCGCTGAGCTGAGGCGGCGCCGAATTCCGCTCGTACCGCCTCGGTGTGCTGGCCGAGCGCGGGTACTGGTCCCATGACCGGTTCCTGGCCGGCGACCTGGACCGGCGGCAGGAGCGCGTCGATGTCGCCGGCCGGGGTGCGGACCCGGCGCCACCGGTCGCGGGCACGCAGTTGCGGGTGGCGGGTGAATTCCTCAGGTGTGCGGAGCCGGGCGCTGGCGATCCCAGCCCGGTCGAGCGCGCCGCTGACCTGGTCGGCACCCAGGTCAGCGAAGGCCTCCTCGAGGATGGCCGTGAGTTCGGTGTTGCTGGCTACCCGGTCGGTGTTGCTGCCGAAGCGAGGGTCCGCGGCCAGGTCCGGGCGGTGCAGGATCTCGCCGCACAGCATCACCCACTCGCGGTCGTTCTGCACGCCGAGGAAGATCGTGCCGTCGCCGGTCCGGTAGGGACCGTACGGCGCGATGGACGGGTGCCGGGCCCCGGTCCGCCGGACGGGTTCCTGGCCGTAGCGGCAGAAGTAGACGGGCTGGCTCATCCACTCGCCCAGCGCGTCCAGCATGGCCACGTGCAGGCTCGTCCCCAGCGCGGTGCGCTCCCGGTCGTACAGAGCGGTCAGGATGCCGCTGTAGGCGTACATCCCGGTGGCGATGTCAGCGACGGAGATCCCGGCCTTCGACGGGACCTCCGCGGTCCCGGTCGAGGCCACCAGCCCGGTCTCGCACTGGATCAGCAGGTCGTAGGCCTTCTTCGAGCCGTAAGGCCCGTCCGGCCCGTATCCGGACACCGAGCAGCAGATCAGCCTGGGCCGGGTCGCCCGCACCGAGGCGGCGTCCAACCCGAGCCGCTCGACCGCGCCGGGCACCAGGTTCTGCACGAAGACGTCGGCGCGGTCCAGGAGCGCATCGAGCACCGCCCGGTCGCCGGGGTCCTTGAGGTCGAGCTCGACGCTTTCCTTGCCCCGGTTGAGCCACACGAAGTAGCTCGACTGCCCGTGCACCGCGCGGTCGTAGCCGCGGGCAAAGTCGCCTGTCCCGGGTCGTTCCACCTTGATGACCCGGGCGCCGAGGTCGGCGAGCTGGCGGGTGGCGAAGGGCGCGGCCACGGCCTGTTCGAGCGTGACGACGGTGATGTCCTGCAGCGGGTGGCGCATGGTGCCCTCCTTCGGCGACGAGAGGGTCATGGCTGGATGGGGTACCGCTTGATCAGCTGCCTGGCGATGACGTTCCGCTGGATCTCGTTGGTGCCCTCCCCCACGATCATCAGCGGCGCGTCCCTGAAGTACCGCTCGACGTCGAACTCGGTCGAGTAGCCGTAGCCGCCGTGGACGCGGACCGCGTTCAGCGTGATCTCCATCGCGGTCTCCGAGGCGAACAGCTTCGCCATCCCGGCTTCGGTGTCAGCTCGCTGGCCCGAGTCGTAGCGGCGCGCGGCGTAGTGCACCAGCTGGCGGGCGGCCTCGAGCTTGGTGGCCATGTCGGCGAGATAGTTGCCGATCGACTGATGCTGCCAGATCGGCTTGCCGAATGCCTCGCGCTCCTGGGCGTAGCGCAGCGAGTCTTCCAGGGCGGCGCGCGCGACGCCGAGAGCCCGGCAGGCGACCTGGATCCGGCCGATCTCCAGCCCTCGCATCATCTGCGCGAACCCGTGGCCTTCGGTCCCGCCGAGCAGGGCCGAGGCCGGGACCCTGAAGTCGTCGAAGGTCAGCTCGCAGCTCTCCACGCCCTTGTAGCCGAGCTTCGGCAGGTCCCGTGACACGTGAAAGCCCGGGCCGTGCTCCGCCAGCAGGATGCTGATGCCCTGGTGCGGCGGCTCTGCGGCCGGGTCGGTCTTGCACATCAGCGCGATGAGCTGTGAGCGGCGCGCGTTGGTGATCCAGGTCTTGGCCCCGTTGACCACGTAGTAATCGCGGTCGCGGCGGGCCGTGGTGCGCATCGCCTGCAGGTCGGAACCCCCGCCCGGCTCGGTCAGCGCCATCGTCGCGCGGATTTCCCCGGTGGCCATCTTCGGCAGGTAGGCGTCTTTCTGCTCCTGGGTTCCGTAGCTGACCAGCAGCTTGGCGACCACTGTGTGGCCGCCCATCGCGCCTGCCAGGCTCATCCACCCCCGGGCCAGCTCCTCCGTGACCGCCGCGTAGCACTGGGCCGAGACGTGCGCCTGGCCCCAGGGCTCGGGGATGGCCAGCCCGAAGATGCCCATCTCCTTCATCTGCCCGATCAGCTTTTCCGGGTAGGTGTTCGCGTGGTCGAGCTCCTGGGCGACGGGCCGCACCTCGCGGTCGACGAATTCGCCCACCAGCGACACGATCGCGGCCTCTTCCTCGGTCAGCCCGTCCATCGCAATCCTCCCGGTCTACCCGCGTCAACGTTCATCGCCCGTCCCGTCCATCATGAAGGTTAATACCAGGTCAGGTAAAATGCCGATTGGTTATACCACCATGCGGTGGCGCGATAAGACGGGGCGTTGGATTTGGAGATCAAGCAGCTCAAGGCGCTGGTCACGGTGGTGGAGGTCGGCAGCGTGACCAAGGCCGCCGAGCTGCTGCGCCTGGTACAGCCCGCCGTGACCCGGCAGATCCAGACCCTGGAACACGAACTCGGCGTGCCGTTGTTCGAAAGGACCCGGCACGGCATGCGGCCGACAGCAGCCGGGGTGAGCCTGGCCGACCGGGCGCGGCGCGCTCTGGCCGAACTCGACCGCGCCCGCGCGGAGCTGGCACCAGCTCCCGGCGTCGTCACCGGTATCGTCAGCATCGGCCTGCTCGAAAGCACCGCGGACCTGCTCACCGAACCCTTGGTGTCGGCCGTGCGGCGGGACCATCCCGGCATCGAACTACGCGTACTGAGTGCCTACTCAGGGCACCTGCAGCAGTGGCTTGACGACGGTGACCTGGATCTGAGCCTGCTGTACAACCTCACAAGCTCCCCGTCGCTGAACGTCACGCCCCTGGTGCGGGAGAAGCTGTGGGCCGTCGCGCCCGCGTCGGACGGCCTGCGGGCCGGGCAACCTGTCCCCCTGGCGCGCGTCGCCGCGCAACCTATCGTCATGCCCGCATCCGGGCACGGGCTGCGGGCACTTATCGACCGCGCGGCCGCGCAAGCCGAGGTGGAACTCGGCATCGCCGTCCAGACCAACTCCATGACCCTGCAAAAACAACTCGTGCGGGCCGGTCACGGCTGGACGATCTTGCCGGCGGCGGGCATCGGCGCCGACGTCGCCGAGGGTTCTCTCAGCGCCGCGCCGCTGACCGAACCGGAGGTATGGCGCTTGATCGTGCTCGGCGTGCCGCGGACGGGCCGGATAACCCCCGCGGCCACGGTAGTGGCGGCCGAATTGTTCCGGCAGGTACGGATCGCTGCGCGCTCCAGCCGGTGGCCCTCGGCCCAATTCCGCCGAAGTGATCAAGATGACCGTACCTCGCCTGCGGGACATTGATATTCCGATGGCCGGCCACCGGGTGCGCGCCCTGGAACCTGATGGGGCGGGCTAAATGTCGGTAGCGGCCCGTACGCTCTCGCCATGGCTAATTTCGCGCTGAGAACAGTTCACGGGCCGGGCTGGGATCCCTCGCGCCAGATACGGGACCAAGACGGCTGGGATGGGCACGCGGCCTTCATGGACGGACTTGTCGATGATGGCTTTATCATCCTCGGCGGTCCCGTCGGCGATGGCGAACAGACCCTGCATGTGGTCGAGGCGGCGGATGAGAGCGAGATTAAGGCGCGCCTCGCCAGGGATCCCTGGGCGTCGGCCGGGCTGCTCCGGATCGGAACGATAGAACGCTGGGCACTCTGGCTGGATAGCCGCTCGGGGAATACGACGCGCTGATCAGCTTGCACCGGGTCCCACGCCCAGCAAACGGGACAAGCCGGAGCCTGTTGTCCTAGCCGAACGGGTTGAGATCTGAGGGCTTGGTGGCTGGGATGGTCTCATGAAGATTCGTCAGATCGAGGCTGCGGAACGTCAGGCACTCAGTGTGCCGGTCCAGGCCTACGCATTCCAGCCTTCGCCCGCGACCGGGGAGCTGGTGCAACGCCTACAGGACGTTCAACGCTATTACGAGGGAAACGTCACGCTCGTTGCGGAAGACGACGGTGTGGCCCTGGCCGAGGTGTCGGCGATCCCGATGCAGCAGAACGTGCGCGGCAGCGTATATCCGATGGCCGGTGTCGCCGGGGTGGCCACGCAGCCGTTGGCGCGGCGCCGCGGGCATGTGCGTGCGCTGATGCTGGAGTTGCTCGGGAGGATGCACGACGCGGGGTTTGCGCTCAGTACGCTGTATCCGTTCCGGCCCTCGTTCTATGAGCGGTTCGGCTACGTCGGGTTGCCCAAGGTACGAACGGTGACGTTCGCCCCGGCCGATCTAGCTGGCCTGGTGCGCACGGAGCTGCCCGGAGAAGTCAGCTGGGAACGCTCGGCAGCGGGATACAGCCGGTACCGGGAATTCACGTCCCGGCTGCTGGCCGGGTGGCACGGATTCGCGCTGCTGCCCGAGTACCGGGCGGTGGAGTTGCGCGACAGAGATGACCGCTGGCTGGCGGCCGCGTGGGCCGACGGCGAAATGCTAGCTGCGGTGACTTACCGGATTTCCCGGCACGGCGGCGACCTGCTCGCCGATGACCTGCTTACCCGCAGCCCGCTGGGCCGAGCTTTGCTGCTGCAGTTCTTCGCTCGTCACGTCGACCAGGTCAGCAGGGTCGTCGTGACCGTCCCGGCCGGGGAGCTCCCCGAGCTGTGGACGACTGATCTGGCCGCGGTGACGCAGGCTGCAACCTCGTTTCCGGTCGCACCCGCGCCTATGGCGCGTGTCCTGTCACTAGATCTGCTCGCCGGGACGCCAGCAGGCCCTGGCCGGGTGACCGTGGACGTAGTTGACGACCCGTTCATATCCGGCCGGTACTCACTTGACGGTACTTCAGGCGTGCTCGATGTCACCCGCGGCGCGCAAGCATCGGAGGCCACGCTGACCGCGGCGGGCATGTCTGGCCTGATCTACGGTGTGCTTGATCCAGATGATGTGGTCGTCCGCGGATTCGGGGACGTGCCCGCTGAGGCAGCCTCCCGGCTCCGCGTCCTGTTCCCCCGCCGGGTCCCGTACTTGTTCGCGAGCTTCTGAACGGGCCGTGTACCTCCGGCTGGTCAGGCCAGATGGCGGGCCGGGGCAACCTTGCCCTGACGCAGGAGCTGCAGAGCCTGGGCTGTGACGAGGGTGTCGGGATGACTGTCGCCAAGGACGCGGCGGCGGGCCGCCAGGACCTCCGCGTACTGCATTGCGGCCGCGGCATGCTGTCCCTGTCCGGAAAGTGCCCAGGCGAGCTCGTGCTGGGTGGTAAGCGTGTCGGGATGACTGTCGCCAAGAACGCGGCGGCGGCTGGCCAGTATGTCCAGGTACGCAGGTACGGCCTCGTTCCACCGTCCCTGTTCTGCGGCGGTCCAGGCCAGTTCGTGGCGGGTCATGAGGGTGCGCGGATGGTCCTCTCCGTGGTGCGTCCGGCTGGCGCCGAGGATGTCCGCCAGCAACTGCTCAGCCTCTTGGTAGCGGCCTTGATTCGCGATGGCCCAGGCGAGCTCGTGCTCGGTCACAAGGGTGTCGAGGTGCTCAGCGCCGAGAATGCGCTGACGCGCGGCCAGCACGTCCCGGTAGCCGGTCTCGGCCTCAGCCCAGCGTCCCTGCCCCGCGGCGACCCAGGCGAGCTCGTGCTGGGAGGTTAGGGTGTCGGGGTGGCTTTCCCCGAGGACGTGGATGCGGCGCGCCAGGACGTCGCGGTAGATGGCCTCGCCTTCTCGCGTCTGCCCGCGCATGACTACAGGCCACCCGAGTTCGTGCCGGGCGCGCAGGGTGGCCGGGTCATCTTGGCCCAGGCGGCCCGCCGCGCTGACCGCTGCACGAAGGAGGTTCTCGCCAGCCGGGATGGCTCCGCTCCAGTTGTGCGCGCGGGCCGTCAGCGTGGCGGTGTCGACCAGGCTGCGGAGCCGACGCCGGTCCAGGTGGGGTGCGGTGGCCGCGAGCAGGGCGTGCAGGTGTGGTCCGAGTACCAGGTACCGGGGCCAGTCGGTGATGCGGTCGAAATCCAGGCGGCCGACCGCGTCGGTCACCAGTTCGGTCGCGGTCCGGACGGCCAGCGCCGGTTCTGCCCGCCGGTCTTGATGGCCAAGGTCGTCGTGCAGGTGGGTCCGGTTCGCGTCCGCGATCATCGGGTGCACCACGACCGCGCGATCGGTCCCGTCGAACGGGCGAAGGTCTATCAGGCTCATCCGCAGCAGTGCGTGCAACCCGTCCTCGAAACGTTGCCCGGCCTCCGCCGCCGTGGCGCCGCGGGCGCCCTTGGCCCCGGTCAGCAGGCGGCTCAGCCCGGTGGGGGCCAGCAGCCACAGCGGAATGGGCCGGGCGGCCGCGTAGCACGACAGCACTCGCAGTAGTGAGCGGGCCTGGGGGGTGCCGTTCCGGCTCAGAGTGTCCAGCGACAGCTCCCAGGTGCGCACGAGGATCTGCCGTTCGTCGGTGGGCGCGTCCAGGTCCGGCCTGGACGTCAGGAGGCGGTGCCTGGAGCCGAGGTCGTCGAGGGCCAGCCGGTACTCCCGGAAGGATCTCAGCAGCGCCGCGTCGGAGCTGAGATAAGAACCGGCCAGGTGCAGGGCCAATGGAAGGCCGCCCAGCCGCCGTGCGAGGTCGCGCGCTTCGGGCTCAGTGCCCGCCCGTGGCGCGCGGTCCAGCAGGACCCTGGCCCCGTCACCCTCCTCAAGCGGGTCGATGCGCACGATGCGGGCGTGCCGCCCCCATGCGCTGCTGCTGCCATCGCGGCTGGTCACGAGGACCAGCCCGTGAGCCGCGCGACGCAGCCACCCGGTGCCGTCCGCGGGTGAGGCAGCGCTGGCGCGCTGCTGGGTACCGCCGGCATGCGCGGTCGATGCTGCCCGGCCCAGGACCGAGGGATCATCGGCGTTGTCCAGCACCAGCAGCCACGACCGGCGGACCCGGTCCAACAGCGTCCACAGCCTGTCCGGGGCGTCGTTCGCATCGCCCTCGATGGCCTCGATGTCCGCATTCGATGCGCCGATCTCACGTGCGACCGTCACCAGGCCACCGGTCAGGCTGGCCCGGTCGGCCGCCGACACCCACCAAGCCGAGGGCGGGCGCCGGTAGGTTCCTCGCCTCTGGGCGAGCTGGATCAAGGACGCGGCGATGGCGGACTTTCCTACCCCTCCCGGGCCGGCCAGGACGACGAAGACACCCGGCGAGGTCCGTGACAACCGCTGCAGGCTGGCCAGCAGCTCGTCCCGGCCCCGGATCTCAGGCAGGTGCGCCAAGGGCGCAACCACCGGCAGGCCGCTGGCACGCTGGGATTCCGAGTGCCGCACGGCCGCGGACAGCTGCGCCGGCTCCGGGATGAGGAGATCTGGCGCGGCGAGCTGCGGCTCGTCCGCCGGGTAAGGGTAATCGGGCAGGCAGATCCAGCCCACGGCGGTGGTTTCCTTCACCACCACCCGAACGGGGCGGTAGGTTGCGGGCCTGCTGTCCGGGCTGTTGCTGATGACCTCGTGGTAGAACCAGGACGAGGCGATGAGCGCCAGCACTCCAGGCGAGCCGGCCAGGGCGTCCTTGAGCGGGCCCGCATCCACGAGCCGGAACGCCAGGTTGATCGCCGCGCCGGTTACGCCGTGATCGTCGTAGCTGACCTCGCCCGCGTGCAGGACCATCCGCAGCCGGATCTGTTCCTCGGCCCGGTGCGCATCGTTGTGTGCGCGCAGCGCCTCAGCGAGCGCCTCTGGCAGCACTTCCGCAAAGCCAGATTTGGGCACCTCCGCGGGAGCCAGGAAGAGCACGCCATCACCGCGATCTTCGGGCTGACAGCCCTCCCAGGGGATAGCCGCCGCCCGGAAAGCCTGCTTCAGTGCCTGGTACAAGCCAGCACGGACCGCAAGCTGGTGCGGATTGGTCCGGCGCCGATCTCCGAACCCTTGGACGTCCACCACGAGAATGGTCCGGTGTACTGGCACCCGCCGACGCTCCATCTGACCTCAGACAGCAGGAACGGGCCAGGAGCAATGCTCTGCTGACATCAGCCGAACCCAGAGCCCGGGCAGCAAGACACTTTCAACCCCTAACCAATAACGGATAGACGACACGCTATCCCAGACCGGGTTATCCGCATTTAGCCGGCGACGTTTGAGGACTGCCCTTTCGAGACACGCCATTCGTGATACGTCCAGGCGATCAAATTTCAGCACTCCAGACTCTAGGCCCCCATTGTCATCTAGATTCGGCATCTGCTATCAACTTTCACTTCCGTCGACCGCAGCCAAGCGAGGGCGCCCTGGCCAGTAGGGCCACTCCTCGAACCAGGCGCAGCGGCCGTCGGCGGCGAGCCGGATGACCCACAGATCCCGGTACTCCTGGCGAGGCGGACTCCCGTAGCAGACCTCAGCCCGGACCACCGCCGTCGGACCGTCGACCGCAAGGATGTCCGTGGCCAGGGTGAAGACCTCGTCCGGGCCGTCTCTTTCTTCCTCCCACATACGCCTGATCGCATCCAGGCCAGTAACGGGCTGCTCGTAGGGGGACTGCAGGTAGGTGGCATCGCCGGTAAACACGCCCGCCAGGTCCTCGGCGCCTGGCGCCCGCCAGGCGGCCTCGTATCCGGCTAGCCACCGGCTCACCATGGCGCGATCGGTCACCTGCATCATGGTGCCTCACAACCGGCGTACCAGCCAGCGCCAAGTGCTCACGCACCGAAGTATGTCCTAATATCTCGCGCCCTTCCTGTCCGCAGTGCCGGTGTGCTGATACCAGGATCGTTCCGGATCATTAGACTCTCTCCTCCCTCGGGTCATGGCGGGCCACGGCCAACAGAGCCGTCACCGCCTCCTCGTCGAGCCCGGCCTCATCGGCGGCACGCAGCCACGCCCCCGGCCAGGCCCGCAGGTCCGGCCGCGCTTCCGGCGAAACCGGAGCGGCGGTGGCCGTGATGAACGTGTCCCGGCCCGGCCGGCCGCCGGCCAGCCCCTCCTGGAGCGACCTGCGGACCCCTGAGGTCATTGCCTGGACTCACTGAAAGCCCCATTGGCAGTGGTGTTAATGTAGGCCTCAGGACATTTCTCGCGCTGCCGGCAGTCCTCCTCGAAGCCCATATTCAAATGCGGGTTGAGGCTGTCAGCAAATAGCCGAATATACTTACCGCAAGGATTAATCGGCGGCATTGCCGACCCTTCATGAATAGTCACGATCCGCTCCATACGTGCCGGGCTGTCGCTCTGTCCTCGGTGACTGACCTTCCTACGCGCTGAGCCGGCTTGCATTTAGCAGCTCATTACGCTTCGCTGCTGTATAGATAACGACAGGCGCCGTGACGAGTCGGCAGATTGGCTCAGAATGCTTTAGTCGCGCCCGTTTCGTTCCCTTCTGAAGGGCATGGCTTCCATGCAGTCAGGACGAATAACATGAGTTATCTCCCCGCCCGTTCCAGCACCCGACGACTGGCCGCGGCCGGTGCCGCGGCCGCCGCGGCGGGCGTCATCGCCTCGGCCGCCTGCGCGGCCTCCGCCTCGCCTGCCGCGCACGCGGCGGCTGTCATCCCCGCGTGCACTGGGACCACCAGTCTCGGCGCCTGGATCGCGGTCAGCCAGGCCAGCGCAGCATCCGGCACCACCTACTACCCGCTGGAGTTCACCAACACCGGCGGGTACACCTGCTCCCTGTCCGGTTACCCGGTCGTGTCCGCGATCAGCCGGGCCGGGGTCCGGCTCGGCAGCCCAGCGGGCCGGGGGCTGCTGACCGCGGCGCCCCGGGTGGTCCTCGCGCCCGGGGCCACCGCACACACGACACTCGCCTACCATGACCGGCTGGTCAGCACCGGAGGCGGTTGCGGACCCGTGGAGGAGGCCTTCGAACTGCGCGTCTACCTGGCGGGCCAGGACCACGCCACGTATGCCGCGTTCGGCGACCAAGCCTGCTCACACGCCGGGCCCGTCTACCTGACGATCACGCAGCCCGTCCGGGCTGGAGTCGGCACCAACAAGGGCTGAATGCGCGTGACCGGGTGGCCGTATCGGATACGGCCACCCGGCCGGGTGCGCGTCAGGTCAGTGGACGCTCAGCGCATTGCTGTCCACGAAGTAGCTGGTGTTCCCAGTATTAACTTCGTTGCCGACGAACTTGACGGTGATGGTGTGGCCAATGTACGAGGCCAGGTTGGTGGTGTACTCGACGTACTTGGTGCCCCTGTTGGCAGCGGTCGCCACCGGGACCGTCTGGACCACGGTGCCTGAGGAGTTCAGGATATCCAGGACCAGTTTGTTCGCCGTGTCGGTGCTGGTCGAATGGACTTCGACCCAGTAGGTGAACACTGCGCTCTTGCAGGTGGCCGGGATGGTGACCGTCTGGGCCAGAGAGTCCGTGTGGGCCCGGCCATAGCCGTCCAGCCAGGCTAGCCACCTACCCGCCTGGGCGGGCACGCCCTCGTTGATGTTGGCGAGCACACCGGGACTGGCTGTCCACGGTGCCATGGAACCGGTCTCGAAGCCCGGGTTGCCGAGCAGCTGCTGCGCGGTACAGCCGGAACTGGCGGCGCCGATGGTCCAGGTGAAGGTCGCCGATCCAGACGCGCTGGTCGTGTCCTTCGCGGTGACCGTCACGCTGCCCGAGCTGACGGTGGTCGGCGTACCGGAGATCAGGCCGGTGGTCGAGCTGATCGACAGGCCCGCCGGCAGGCCGGTGGCGCTGTAGGTCAGCGTCTGGCTGGAGGCGGAGTCGGTCGCCTTGATCTGCAGGCTGACCGCGGTACCCACGGTGCCCGTCTGGTTGCCCGGGTTGGTCACCGTGACCGTGTTGCCGGTCGTGGGGATGCTCTGGAACGCGGTGAGGCCGTCCGGGGTGCCCCAGCCGGTCGGGCCGTTGTAGGTGTTCGCAGCGCCGGTGGCGGTGCACAGGACGGAGTCGGCGGCCGGCGGGGTGCAAGTGCCGTTGCTGCCCCCGGTGACCTCGTAGAGGTTGCCGGTGTGGGTGTAGATCGAGTCGGCTGCCTTGGTGCCGCCGTTACCGTTGTTGCCGGCCAGCGCGAACACCGCGGCGATAATGGGTGAGGACTCGCTGGTGCCGCCGACCTCGCCCCAGCCGTCGTTGCCGTTGGAACTGTCGTAGATCGCGGCGCCGGTGTTGGGGTCGGCGTCGGCGGCCACGTCGTTGTCGACGCGGTCGGAGCAGGCCGCCGTAAGGTTCGCGATGGACTTCTGCCAGGCCGGCTGGGGCTCATAGGCGGAACAGCCCGACCCGGTGCCCTCGCTGGGGCTGGTGCCCCAGACGCTCTCGGTCCAGCCGCGCGAATTGGACGAGGTATCCAGGGCGGTGCCGCCGACCGAGACCACGTTCGGCGAGGCGGCCGGGTAGCTCACGCCGCCCGCGTAGGCGGAGTCACCCGCGGATGCGGTGTAGACCACGCCCGATACGCCGAAGTAAGCGGAATTGGACGTGGTATCGGAGGATGACTCGGGTCCGCCCCAGCTGTTGGAGATGTACTTGACGCCTAGCGTGGTGGCGGTTGTCTCCTCGGCGGTGTAAAGGCCGTCGCCGGAGTCGTTGTCGGCCTCGACCAGGTCGATCTTGCAGAGCGGGCAGATCGCCGAGACCATGTCGACGTCGAGGGATTCCTCGAGGGTCCAGTCATCATCGACCGGGGCCTCAACCGGCAGTGGCGAGGTCTCGCCCTCCTGGTTGTACACGGTGAACTGGCCCGACGTCAGGGCGGGCAGGCCTGCGGCGGACCGGTACGTGGCCAGGTCGGCGGCGGCGGTCGGGTCGTTGTAGGCGTCGACCACCGCGACCGTCGTGCCCGCGCCGTCGGCGGCGGCCGCGGCGGCCAGATCATACGCGGACTGGAGCTGCGACGGCCCGTAGCCCTCACCGGAGGGGATCGCGCCGGGGCGCACGGTCTGCGCGGTCGGATGGGCGGCCTTATTCTTGATGACCATGCAGTGTTTCTTTCCCGGCGTGAAGGACTTGCCGCAGGCAAACACCCAGTCGGGTGACGAAGCTGATACCGATGCGGCAGCAGGGGTGGCCGCAAGGACGGCCGCCGGGGCCACGGCGAGCATCCCTCCGGCTATGAGCGCGATCGGTGTGACGATCGCTAGCGAGCGGTGTGGCATGGGTCTATCGCCGCGCTGGTTAGCACGCAAGGCGCGTTCCTCTCGTTATAGTGAGCAATCATTTACCCTCTGTAATTGATTCCGCTCATTTTTAGGCGCGATCGAACCCGTTGTCCGGTGGCACGGATAACTGCCGGATATCGACCTGTGACTGATCAAGCGCCCTGAACGGACCGGGCCGCACGTGTCGGGCCCAGGCGGAAGGCCCTCCCTTCAGGGCCAGCGGTGTCTGGTGCAACCGCGCAGGAGCGCCGTCCGCACCGCGACCGGACTCGGTGTACCACTTCACCGAAAGCGGCGGGATGCGTAAGCCCTGCCGGTGTGAAGCCAGGCCGGCGGGTTCACGCGCTGCCGAAGGAGTGGTGATGACCGCCACCACAATACAGAGAGTAGTCAAGTGTGTGCAAGATCAGATTCTTGGTGGAAAGTTTGGGAGAGAATGTCGGATAATGAGGGGAAATACCCAGGTTCACTGTTGGATTATGTCGGGAACGTCGCGGGCCTGCTAGCCGCTGAGCGGCCGGAACACGACGGTGAAGGTGGCCGGCCCGGCGTGCAGGCGGTAGGCGGGCAGCACCCCGGGTCCGCACGATGCCGAGCCCAGCCCGTTCTGCGCGTGGTCGATGTTCAGCCAGATCCGGTCTCCGGGCCGCAGGTCAACCGGATGCCGGGCCGCGTCGAGGTCCTCGCTGGTCCACCGGCGTGCGGTGATGTCGGCCACCGGGTCGCCGGCGATGCTCAGGCCCGCGCCGGCGCCGTCGGTCAGCCTCATCCAGCGGACCTGCGCGCGGTTCCCGTTCTCCTGCGGAAAGACGTAGGGCGTCTGCAGCTCGTCGACGGCCGCGGCGAACCTGCCCACCCGGACGGCGCGGCGGGAGTCCGGGTACGCCTCCCCCGGGCCCAGGCCGAACCACTCCACGTTCCCCAGCGCGGCCGGTACCGACATGCGCAAGCCGAGCCGGGGCAGGGGCAGCCGCCAGTGCCCGTCGGGTGACACCTCTGCCGTCAGCCGGAGGGCCCCGTCGGCGGCGCTCCACCGGTACGTCACGAACAAGCCGAGGCGGGTCGCGGCGGGCGCAACCCGGGTCCGCACGACCAGCTCTTCCGGACCGGCCGCGACGTCGTCGACCCGGTGCTGCATCCGGTGCAAGCCCAGTTCGCGCCAGGCCCGCTCGTTCGGTTCCCGGGAGAACGACCGGTCATTGTCGATCGGTGCCCGCCACACGTCGAGCCGTGGCCCCTCGACGGCCATCTCCCCCAGCTTCGTCAGCGTCCCGTCCGCCGGGTCGAACCGCCCCGGCCCGACCCGGATCTCCTGCTCGCTGGCGACCACGGCCGCCCGCGGGCCGACCAGAGACGGAGGCGCGTCAGCCACTTTCACCTGAACCCAGCCGATCTCGTGCCCGGCCGCGGCCCAGCTCGAATCCGCGGCGAGAACCGCCCGCACGGTCAGCCACGCCTCCCCGGCGACCGGGGGAAGTTCCAGGAGCGGAACCGCGACCCATTCGCCGGGACTGACCGGGGGCACGTCCAGCAACCCCGCCGCTCGCTCGGCGCCCTCCTCCTCCAGGCACCAGGCGAAGTTCAGGTCGGACAGGTCAAGGAAGTCGTACCGGTTCGAGATCCGCAACCGGCCGCCGTCCACCTCGATCCGCACCGGCTCGATGACCTTCTTGTATTCGAGCAGACCCGGCGACGGCGTCCGGTCGGGGAAGAGCAGCCCATCGGCGACGAAGTTCCCGTCGTGCAGCGGCTCGCCGAAGTCGCCGCCGTAGCCGAAGTACTCTCCGCGTCCGGTCCGCACCCGGATACCGTGGTCGATCCATTCCCACACAAATCCGCCCTGGCAGCGCGGATACTTCTCGAACAGCTCCTGGTATTCGCTGAGGCCGCCGGGGCCGTTGCCCATCGCGTGGGCATACTCGCACAAGATGAACGGCATCGCCCGCCTGCGCGCATCAAGCGCGGCGTCCTCCAGCGGGTCCTCCTGGCGTCGTCCGATCAGCTCCACCTCGGCGTGCGAGGCGTACATCCGGCTGTAGACGTCGACATCCCGGCACGTCCAGTCGCGCTCGTAGTGCAGCGGCCGGGACGGGTCCCGGCCGCGGGCCCACTCGGCCATGGCGGTGAGGTTGCGGCCGCTGCCGCTCTCGTTCCCGAGCGACCACAAGATGACGCTCGGGTGGTTCTTGTCGCGCTCGACCATCCGCCGCATCCGGTCGACGAGCGCGTCCCGCCAGCGCGGGTCATCGACCGGGTTGTCCTGGGCCGCATCCCGGCCGGCCGCGAGGAAACCGTGGGTCTCCAGGTCACACTCGTCGATGACGTAGAGACCGTACTGGTCACACCACTCCAGGAAACGCGGGTCAGGCGGATAGTGGCTGGTGCGGACGGCGTTGATGTTGTGACGCTTCATGAGCAGCACGTCGAGGCGCATCGTGTCCTGGCTCACCGCCCGGCCGCGGTCGGGGTCGAACTCGTGCCGGTTGACCCCGCGCAGCAGGATCCGCCGCCCGTTGACGGTCAGCAGGCCGTCGGTGACGGCCACGCGGCGGAATCCGATCCGTACCGGGATCCGCTCGTCCTGCGTCGCGAGTACCCCGGCGTACAGCCGCGGGGACTCGGCCGACCACGGTTCGACCGCCGGGATCGTCACGGTCTGCCCGGCAGGCGCGTCGATGCCCAGCTCGGGGACCACGATGCGGGCCGGCGCGTCCGCGTCGGCCCGCATCGTTCCGCCGCCCGTGCGGTGGTCATAGTCGGCGTGCAGGAAATAATCCTCGATGCCGCCCCTGGGCCGGGCGAGAAGGGTCACCGCCCGGAAGATGCCCGACAGCCACCACATGTCCTGGTCCTCCAGATAGCTGCCCGAGGACCACTGGTGGACCCGCACGGCCAGGAGGTTGTCCCCGGACCAGTTCAGCGCGCCGGTGACCTCGAATTCGGACGGGAGGCGGCTGCCGGCAGCGGTCCCGAGCTCGGTTCCGTTCAGCCAGACCCGGGCACAGGAGTCGATGCCGTCGAACCGCAGGACGGTCTGGTGTTCCGGCCACGGGGACGGCAGCCGGAACGTGACCCGGTAGTCACCGGTGGGGTTCTCGGTGGGAACATGCGGCGGCCGGATCGGGAACGGGTAACGGATGTTGGTGTAGGCCGGCGCACCGTACCCGTGCAGCTGCCAGTGAGCGGGAACCGGCAGCACCGGCCAGTCCGAGTCGTCAAAGCCGGGGCGGGTGAACTCCAGCGTGCCATCGGCCCGCGGCGACCAGCGGAACTTCCACTCCCCCGACAGGTCCAGCGCGGGCGCATCGGACCGGAACCAGGCGCGCGGCGCTCTGGTGCCCGAGCTGGGGTGGTACTGCTCCCAATACGCTGCTGCCGTCACGGCGATGCTCCTTCCGCGTCCTTGGTACAGCATGAAACACCAGCACCGGCCGGCGGCACCGGAAGCAGGTCACGCGACGGTTCATTTCGTACGTTTCGGCTGGAAGAATTCCGCTCGCGGGCCTGATGCGGGCGCCGAAGCCTGAGGTGCAAGCTACGGCCGCCATGGGCCCAGCGGCGGAGAAAGGGCGTGGGCGGGAAGAGCGCGGGCCCGGCCTGGAGCCCAGCCGGGCAGTGTGTGCGTGAGGTCCAGGCTAGGACGATCGGGCGGGACATTCACGGACGCGACTCGCCGTCTGGAGACGCCTGAACGTCCCTGATCCCGCGCACGTCACAGATCGGGCCAATTAACGGAACGGGCACTGGCTCGACGGTGCCGCGATCCTTGGACGCTCGCCGGCGCGATCCCAGGCCGGCCGCCGAGGGTGACGGTGATGTCCTGTGTCACTCCCCCGCCGCCAGGTCAAGCCGCGCCCAGGCGACCCGGCCACCGTCACTGGCGGGCCGGGATGGCACGCGTACGGATATGGGTCAATCCTCCTCTATGCGTGCAATCACGCCTCCTGTGGGGACTTCGACGTCCTGAGGAACGACTATCTCGATAAGTACGCCCGCGGTGTCCGACTGGTAAGTCATCTGGGCTTTGTCAGCATCGATCTCCACGAGGTCTTCTCCGACGTCGACATGGTCGCCTACCGATTTGAGCCAGGTGACTATGACCCCGGACTCCATCGACTCCGAGAGAAACGGCATCACTATTTCTGTGCTCATCGTCCGCTCCGCGATTTGTTTGCGTTAACGGAGACTCGCAGCTTTTCGAGCACCGATTCGGCGATGCGCTCCGCCGAAGGCAGTGTCGCGTCCTCCAATGGCGGGCTGTACGGCAAGGGACGATCGGGTGAGGTCACCCGCCACACAGTGATATCACCGAACTGCTCAGACACGCTCGCGACGAGTTCAGCCGCCCATCCACCTGTGCGAGGCCCCTCCTCCACCACGACGAGCTTCCCAGTCCTTTTCGCGGAAGTGACTACCGTGTCGAGATCGAGAGGCCGCAAGGTTCGCAGGTCGATGACCTCGGCGCTCACGCCATCATGCGCAAGTCGGTCTGCGGCAGAGAGCGCCTTGTGGACGTCCGTCATCACGGCTGCGATGGTCACGTCTCGCCCAGGCCTGACGACGGTGGCCGACCCAATGGCCACGGCTTCGTCACGGCACTCGCCCTGGAGGTTGTACAGACGCTTATGCTCTAGGAAGACGACCGGGTTGTCGTCACGGATGGCGCTCCGGAGTAGAGCTCGCGCATCAGACGGCGTCGACGGGGCGACTATCTTGATGCCGGGGACGTTGTTCAACCATGGGGCCGGTATTTGCGAGTGTATGGCTCCGAAGCGGCCTCCACCGCCGACCGCGGACCGCACAACGAGTGGTACACCGCATGACCCACCAGTAAGAAACTGATACTTGGCGGCTTGATTGATGAGGCTGTCCATGACTAGCGGAGTGAAGTCGCCAAACATGACCTCTATGATCGGGCGCAGGCCCGAGATCGCCGCGCCGAATGCGGCGCCAGCCAAAGCAAGCTCGGAGATGGGAGTGTCAAAGACCCTCTCATCGCCAAACAGTTCGCGGAGACCCCTCGTGGCCTGAAAGACGCCGCCGGCCGCACCTACATCTTCGGAGAAGAGCACCACGGTGGGATCGATCCGCATCTCTTCCGAGATTGCATCGCGGACGGCGCTGCGGAAATCAGTCTTCGACATGAGCGGCCTTGTCGCCAGAAGGGAAGAACTCAGCAATGGACCGGAGATGATGCAGGGAAGGCATCGGGGCGTCCTTGGCTTGCCGGACGACCTTCTTTACTCGACCGGCCACGATTTCGTCTAGGTGATCGAGAACCGCAGGTGAGGCACCGGCGTCGAGAGCCCGATTCCGACCGATCGCAATCGGGTCCCTGGACTTCCACCTCTCCATCTCACCCATCGGCCGATAGTTGACAGGGTCGCCCCGGGCGTGGTCGTTGTACCGATAAGTGAATGCCTCGACGAATGCAGGTCCACCTCCCGCGCGCACGTGCCCCAGAGCATCCGACGCGACATTCCCCACCACCGCGACGTCTTGGCCGTCCGCTTCACGTGTCCAGATCCCCATCGCTCGCGGGCGTGATGCGATGCTCCCCGCGGTCACAGCACCCGTCGCCGTGAACTCTCCATAACCGTTGTTCTCGCATACGAAGAGCACGGGCAGGCGGCGAACAGCCGCGAAGTTCAGACACTCGAGAAAGTAGCCCTGGTTCGCCGCGCCGTCCCCGAAGAACGCCACGGCCACATGACCGGTCTTCATGATCTTCTGAGTGAGGGCGGCACCCGTGGCCGCGGCAATGCTCCCCCCGACTATCCCGAAACAGCCCAGTAGTCCGTGTTTCGGGTCGGCGATGTTCATCGATCCCGCCCTGCCGCCGCAGATTCCGGTCTCCTTGCCCATGAGCTCCGACATAAAGGCTGTCGGGTCCACTCCGAGCGACAAGGCTTGGCAATGGCCACGGTAAGTGGCTGCTACCAAGTCGCCTTGTCGCAACGCGCTGCAGACGCCAGCGGACACGGCCTCTTGCCCCATGGCGAGGTGAATCGAGCCGAAGATCAATCCTCGCAGGAACGAGGATTGAGCGGCCTCTTCGAACTTGCGAACGAACAGCATGCTGGCGTACAGATATGCGAGGGCGGTCGCGTCATCAGCACGCATACCGACAACTCCCGGAATAACCTCTGTGTCTAGTGCGGCTTTGCTCTCCGTGTCAGGCAAGGCACTCACCCGTCTCTCACTGTTGCCGCTAATTTCACAAGTCCTGGTTCAAGCCCGTTCGGGCTTAGTCGGCTGCGATCGGAAAGTTCATGACCTAGCGGAATTTACCGTTCCTAATCCGGCCCGCCGTCAACTGTGCTTGTCGATACCGAATTCACCTCGGCATGGGAAATCGGCCGCGCATTTCGCCATGACGCAATGCCATCCTCCGGCTTCGCCCGTGCCTCGCCGTCTTCGTGCAGCTCGGCCCAGTGCGAGTGATTCAGCTGATGCAGAGTGAAGCAGGCGTTGAGCGCATTGTAGAATCCCATATTATCTTGTGTCTGATTTACCGATTCCTTGATCAGCAGAGCCGTAACGGTCGGCAGCTGGCTGATCCGCCGCGCGAATTCCAGCGTTTTATCAGAAAGATCCTCGGCACGAAAGACTTTCGAGACCATTCCCAAGGTCACGGCCTCGCGCGCTGTCAGTGCATCCCCGGTGAGCATAAGCTCCTTCGTTTTACGAGCCCCGAGTTCCCAAGGGTGCGCAAAGTACTCGACGCCGCACATTCCGAGACGCGTGCCCACTACGTCAGCGAAGACAGCGTCCTCCGCAGCCACGATGAGATCACAGGCCCAAATCAGCATCAAACCCGCGGCCAGAACGGACCCATTCACCTGCGCGATAGTGATCTTGCGCAAGTTCCGCCATCGTAGTGTATTCTGGAAGAAATAATGCCACTCTTGAAGCATCCTTTGTTCTGCAGCCTTGCGAGTGCCGCCGTTTAGCGAATATGTCGGATGGAACTCTGGACTGGTTGGGTTACGCATCGCGATTGCCTCACGCGAGCCTAGGTCATGACCTGATGAGAAAACTGGTCCGTTTGCCGCTAGAATGACTACGCGGCATTGATCATCCGACTCCGCAGAGTGCATAGCATCGTCGAGCTCGGTGAGCAATCCGCGATGCTGCGCATTACGAGCTTCCGGGCGATCCAGCACTATTCGTTGGATCTGACCATCATCATAAGAATGGACCTGTATAAACTGGTAATCAGTCATACTAGACTCTCCTAACTCAACGGTCGCGACGTCTGAGATTCTCTAGTATCAGTTGTCTGGCGGAAACAAAGAGATCACTACCCTTGTAGTTCACTGTCGTAAACTCCCATTTCTTGGATTAGAAACTTGCGGACGATGTGAGGCCATTCCCGAGCGGAAGAAACATCAGCAGCAATTCGCAACTGGCTGTTGGGGAGCGCATCCGCTACCGCTTGTGCAGTCTTCACTGGATGGTCTGGATCATTAGGCCACGCCAGCACTAGGGTCGGCACGGTTATGGACGCCAGAGACTCTCTTTCTGGCAAGTCCGACGCGGCAGCCCCGCGCAGGACGGCCGGAAGCAAAGCCTCAGCTACGTCATACGCCGTGTCGAGTAGCTCCGGGTGGCCTTCGAAGAACGGGGGTGCCTTGGCTTCCGATCCGGCAAGCCGACGATGCAGATCAGCTAGGCCGTATTTCTCTATAATGTGCGCCGCCTTCCGCCAGCCCTGGGCTTGAAGCGTTCTGTCCCCCCATGCTGCCGGTGGCGTAGCGAGCACCAGGGCGCGCATGTTTGTCGGTGATTCAAGAGCCGCCCAGAGAGCAGTCGCGGCTCCCATCGAGGCGCCGCCGACAGCGACGTGCTCCTGGCTATACGTAGCAAGAACATCGCTGAGATCGATCGCGAGTTGCTTCCACACGTAGTGCCGCTCATCGGGCTCCCCGGATGACTTGCCATGCCCACGTGCGTCGAACCTTATGACCGTGAGCTCGTCAGTGAGCCGGGTCCAATCGTAAATCCCGCGCTGTCGTTCTCGCGCCCGAGAGCTTGTCAGGGCATGTAGCCAAATGAATTTGGGGCCTTTACCGTCAGAGCAGCCGTCAAGTCTCGCTGAGTTAACGTCAAATGTGATGCTCAATCTTTCGGACCTTCTCTATCAGCTGGCCGCGAAGAATGTTATGGTGCGCATTCCGGTAGCCACTTGAGCACATCCTGACTATAAAGGATCTGCCCGGTAATACGTGGAGACGTGGGGCTAACCAGGAAGAATGCGGCATTTGCCATATCTTCGGGAGGTTCTGTTGCCCGAGTCGATAGATCGAAAAAAGCTTTTGCCCCGAACGTCGGGACAATATGAGTTGGCGCCAGAGCGTTGACATTGATTCCGCTGCTATAAACCTCCGCAGCCAACCCGGTAGATAGACGCTCAAGCGCAGCCTTGCACATTCCGTATACAGTAGTACGGCTTGCTTCCTCCCCGACGCCAGTTTCTGGTGGCTTCGGATGCCTTGCTGCCGGTGAGGTGATGTTGAGGATCCAGCCCCGGCTACGCCTGCGCATCCCAGGTATGACGGCTTGACTCAGCTCAAGCGGCGCCCGCACTTGCACGTCGAACATTAGGGTGAAACGACGTTCAGGAAACGTCTCAAGCGCCTGCATGGTTGACACGGCAGCATTGTTTATGAGCACCTCCACGTTACCCATATCTTCCTCGACCCGTCGGACCAGGCTGAGGCGGTCCTGTCGCAGTGACAGGTCACACTCATAAGCAGTCGCGTGCCCGCCGTACTCACGAATCTCCCTTACGGCATCCTCAGGAGTCGCCGGATATCTACTATCACTCCGCGCAGCCACGGCGACATGCATACCGGCTTCAGCTAGGCGTAGTGCGATGGCACGACCGATTCCGCCGCTACTGCCTGTAATTAGCGCGACTTTTGGCACGCTCAAGGTCGCACGCCTCCCCGGTCATCTGATCGTCGCAGGTTAGAGGGACGGACTGACGCATCGGTCAGCCGAAGCTTGGCACACTGTCTAACTCACGTCAAGGAAGGCGGCAGGAGCGAACGGGGAAGTCGATGGCGCATGGCCTCGCAGACCTGCCAGTATTGCCGGTAGCCAGCGATTACGGGATGGCGCGGCACCATGGTTCACCTGCCGACGACCGTCCCGGTACTCGCGCCGGGGCTACGGGTGGCGATCGCCGCGCTGCTGCTGGTTGGGGCTTGGCGCCACCGGGGCGTACTTTCTGCGCAATGGCAGGATCATCCCCGGTGGCCTGACAACCACCCGGCAGGAACGTGAACAGCTCCTCCTCCAGCGGCCCGGCAGGTCATAGTACGCGTCTCGCTGGAACCCTCGTACCCCGAGCACGGTACCCGCTGACCCTAACCGGTGATCTTGACGTCGGCCAGAGAGTATGTCACACTCAGCCCACTGAGTGATTAGTCAGTCCTTCCCGGTGACCGGCGCCTCCCTCTTCGGCTGTCCTCACGGCAGGTGGCACTTCCGCACGATTCACCGCACGTAGCACGCGCGAACTGTGAGCAGGAGTAACTAGAGAATGCTACGTAAGGATTACCCAACCATCGCCATCATCGGAGCTGGGCTTGCCGGCGTAGCCTGCGCGGTCAATCTGACACGTGCTGGGATTAACACCTATACGGTTTTCGAAAAGGCGGATGAGCCGGGCGGAGTATGGTGGTACAACGATTATCCGGGCTGCGAGGTCGACGTCAACTCGCAAGCCTATTCATACTCATTCATGCCATACATTTGGCCCCGCACCCACGCCACACAGGCACAGGTGCTTCAATACATTGAAGATACCATAGACCATTTCGTCGTCCGTTCAAGGTTCAGGTTTGGGACGGCGGTTTCCGCGGTCCGTTGGGATGACGCGATCGGTGCGTATCATGTTGAGAGCGACCAAGGTCCGATCGGAACGTTTCAGGTAGTCGTCAGCTGTGTTGGGATGCTGTCAACTCCGAAGATTCCGCACTGGGCCAAGCGTGGTGTCTTCCGTGGTTCTATATTTCACTCTTCATCATTTGAGCACGACATTGACTTTACCGGCAAGCGCGTCGCCATAGTTGGCACCGGAGCTACCGCATGTCAGTTGGCACCCGTCCTCGCTCAACAAGCGGGCCGTCTCGATGTGTACCAACGAGAGCCAGGCTACGTGCTGCCGAAGAAAGCGCGCGACTTTACCTCCGCAGAGCAAGAGCGATTCCAGCGCCGCCCCTGGACTCAGAAAATCGAACGATGGCGCCTTTTGCATCAGGCTGGCAAAGATGCTAAATCGTTCAATGTCGCCAGCCGCCAGCAGGAGCGGATACGCAGCTTCCACGAGCGGTATCTTGCCAGAATAGTCAACGACCCTAAGATGCGCGCAGCCCTGCAGCCGGTCTATCCCTATGGATGTAAACGCCCCGTATTCACCTCGGCCTATTATCCCATTTTCAACCAGGCCAACGTCAGGCTAATTCCGCTTGAGGTCGCAGGACTAGCAGAGGACGGCATAGTTGACGCGGACGGCCTGCATCATGATGAAGACATAGTTGTTCTGGCCACAGGATTCGAGGCAACGAACTATCTCTCCGGTCTCACGGTCACTGGTCGAAGCGGACAATCGCTCCACGATGCATGGGCCGGTGAGCCGTCCGGCTTCCTCGGTGTCACAGTTCCAGACTTTCCAAACTTCTTCATTCTGTACGGCCCAAACACCAATGGAGGCTGGTCTATCTGCGCGCAACTCGAACGTCAGTCAGAACTGCTTGTGCGGCTAGTACGGCGATTGGGTCGTCGACCAAGCCGTACGATTGAGACACGGCAGTGGGCTATGCGCCGATATGACCAATGGATCGAACGCGCAAATCACAAGCGCCGAAGCGCATACGATGGCGGCTGCCATAACTATTACCACAGCAGTAGCGGCAAGAACGTTACACAATGGCCCTATAGCCATCTAACTTATGCCTGCGCGATACGTGTGCTTCCGGCGCTTGGGCTGAGATTTAAGGCTTCCGGCGGCTCGCGTAGTTGATTTAAAGACGGCTGAGCCACAACCGACCGGAGCGCCAATAGTGCAGGCTGTCGTTCAATACTAGTGGGCATGGCCGCATAGTCAATACCATCGATATCTGACAGAAGGGCTGACTTCTTACGACCTACCCCTTAATTCATCCGCTCCCACGCACGCCCGACCTGATAGACCAATCATGCCAGACCGTCAGTCCAGCTCAGGTGATCCCAGGAAGCGCCACGTGAGTTCAGCGACTGCCTCCGCCAGTGCGTCATCAGCTTGGCGCTTACCCGGAACCTCGTATAGGTGCGACAATGCAGTTAGACTGTAAACGATGAGCGGAACGAGCCTTCCTAGATCAACTCGTTCTGGGCTACTTGGCAGCTCTGCTCTTGACAGAAGACCAGCGAGCGTTTCGGCTACCCATCGATGGCTGCCTATATCTCTTCCGTGACGACCCGCTGGATCCAGCTCCCAGGAGAAGAGCGCGACGACTACCTTCCGCCGCCGTACCAGGTATCGTGCGTACCAGACGACATAGTCGTGCACGACCTTGAGCGGAGGCGCGGTGGCACCCTGGGCGACAATTCCTTCGAGCTTGGCTTGACACTCTATTTCGCCGAGCTCGAATATAGCGAGAGCGATATCCTCTTTCGAGTTATAGAACCGGTACAGTGTTCCCTGAGCGACACCAGCTTCGGTAGCTATGTCTAGCATCCGGGTGGCAGGGAAGCCTTTCTTGGAAAAGACGATCGCAGCAGCGTTAAGGATCTGCTGGCGCCGGACATTCGGCTCAAGATACCGCGGAGGGCCATTCGTCCCTGCCGGTCGCGACTCGCGTGACACTGGGCCGCTCATCGGCGCTCACTCGTCCGCGTGCACGGTTGCATACTGTCTCCCTAATTTATATAAGCCCTATCGTATATGAACTGTCATCCGCTGATCAGATTCGGACACAATACCAAGCCGCCTCCGGTGTGGTTGTCGCGTAGCGTAGGACTGGCCGACCAGAGCTTCACGTGCCCGAGACGTCGGGCCCGACTGTTGCCCGTCATGGCGACCTCCCCGTCGACTCCCGCCGTCTTCCGGCCAGCCTTGCGCTCGCGTCCGCCTCCCGCACGCTTGCTGGCGTGTTGCTCCAGCCCGCAGCATGAGATTCTGCAGCCTCCTGGCCTCGGCCAGGTCACCTGCCTGGGCCGCCCTGAAGATCCGCTGCCGTCGCCACCGTACGTTGTCCTCGTGGACTGGCCGGTAGATGGCATCCCGGCCGAGAACTGGGTCCTCCGGTCCGCTCACTTTCGGGGCCGCTCTCACCTCCGCCGCCACAAGGTGAGGTCGTGGCGCCGGGTGGCACCCCCTGGTCCTAGCGCAGTCGGCTCACCTTCTCCTGCTGGAGCACGTTCCCCCCGGGTGAACGACCCACAGGAACGACCCCAGCGTCCATCAGGCCCAGATCCTGCCGAACCGGCTGGCCTCGCCCAGCTGCCGCAGGTCCATGACATCGATGCTGTCCATCTCGGCGATCATCCCGGCGGCCAGGAACAGCACTTTCGGGTAGCGGAGGCCTTCGTCAGCCGCGCAACAGCCGCACTTGCGAGCCGTCCTCTCCGCTAGGCACGCGGAAGCTCAAGCAACTCCCATCGTCCCAGTTCAGGGCGCACCTTCCCCTCGACTTGCCCAGACACAGCGATTCCGCGGCAGACCGAGCCTAGGGCCGGGCCGCCTTGTCCGTCCCGAGGGGTCCGGATCACTCTCGTTGCTTTCCTTGACGCGACTTTAGACCTTGTGCCAGACTGCGGCTGACCGATGCGTCAGTCCGTCGCTCGATCTGCAGCGAGCAGATGACCGGGGAGGCGTCCGACCTTGAGCGTGCCCAAAATCGTAATGGCTATCAGCGATCATGCCGTCGCGCTGCGCCAAGCCGAAGCGCGGACGCATATCGCCATGACCCCGTGTAGCAATAACAACTTCCCGGCGACTCTGGCGGATGCCGAGATCGAAAATCGCAACTACAGCAAGTACGCGACCGCTGATGCGTGAGATCTATCAACGCTTCACCAGCGCCGCCTTATCACTCGAGCGGTTCTCAGCTAGCCGCTAGGCCTACAGATCGGCAGGCAGTCAGCTTCACAAGCCGAGCCGAGTTTCATATTAGCTTGAGCAACCACCAGTATTCCGCGAAGGAGACACGGATGATAGGATTTCGAGCTTTCGGCCGAAGAAAGATTAGTTTTCTGACACTGCTCTCACTAGCAGCGCTGGTAACCGCATGCAGTTCTGGTGGCACTAGCACTAGCACTAGCACTAGCACTACGACAAACGGCAAGGCCTCGCCCTTTGTCGTCGGAGTTATAGGATCCTTCACTGGTGCCGACGCCTCAGTCTTCGGGACTTTCCCGCAGGCCATACAGGCATG
>Ga0302326_10005212_pt1 | contig 29677 bp, 26 predicted proteins | sample Palsa_T0_3_FD_202264 | JGI IMG/M metagenome (GOLD analysis project Ga0302326, IMG submission 202264) | Peat permafrost microbial communities from Stordalen Mire near Abisko, Sweden - Palsa_T0_3 | ecosystem: Environmental > Terrestrial > Soil > Palsa > Peat permafrost | place: Sweden: Abisko... | reverse complement strand
CGAAATATTCCGGTTTCACGGCGTCTACTCCAATGCGAAGCTGAAACGCGACGTTCCGGAATACCGCCTCGCCACCTCCTATGAGGAGGGCGTGCGTCAGACTGTAGCCTGGATGGACCGGCACCACCGGATCGCGCCGGCCGGGAGCGACCCGATGGAAGACCGGCTCGTGGACGCGTGGGACTGTTTCTCCCGCGATGCCATCAAGGGGCTTTCCCCGCAGGAACGGACGCAATAACTCTGGAAGGGCTCAGGCTTCGTGCTCCGGGCGGCCGGCGAGCCAGTCGTCCACCGTGGCCACGCGCTCGGGGTGCTTGCGGCTGCGGACGAGAAAACCGGCGCCGTGCTGCTTCATGGGATCCTGGTCGGTCGGCTGGTAGCGCAGGTCGATGCTCCAGCGCACCTGGTCCGAGCGGTTGGGCGTCGAAGAGTGAATGCAGCGGTCGTTGAAGAGAACGCCGCTGCCGGCCGTCACCGGGAGCGCCACGGCATGCCGGTCGGCCTCCTCCTTCAAGTCGATCTCGGTGTACTGCGTCCCCGTATAGTTTTCCCGATGGAAGGACATGACCTTGCTCTTGTGGGTCCGCGGCCAGACGTGCAGGCAGCCGTTCACCTCGTTGGCGTCCACGATCGGCATCCAGACCGTGATCACCGGATTGGAGTTCGCGTCCGGCCAGTAGGACTTGTCCTGGTGCCACGGCACTGCGCCCGCAGCCACGCCGGCGACCTTGGGCCGGGCGTTGTAGACGGGATTGGCGAAGATCTCGCCGCCGATCAGCGACTCCACGGCGTCCACGATCTTCGGTTGCGCCATCAGGTGAAAATAGCCCGGATGGCGGTCGCGCCAGCCCCGCCCGAATTTCAGGAAATCGGCTTCGGTGAGCCCCTTGAAAAGATTGACCAGCCGGGTCTCGAACGGATCGCCCTCAAGCTTGTCCTTGATGAGTCCACTCGCCGCGAGCTCGTCGGCAATTTTGCTCACCTTCCAATTCAGCGCCTCGCGGGCCGGCGCCAGGTCATTGTAGGAAAGCATGTTGGGAACGACCAGATAGCCCTCCCGCTCATATTCGGCGATTTGGTCGGCCGTCAGGGAGCCGGTGTTCACCTTCGGGCGAAAGGTGGGGACATTCTCGATCAGGTCGGGACTGAGCGTCGTGGACATGATGTAACGGTCCACAAATCCGGCAATTTTGCAATAGTCTGGCTCCCTTGGCCCCGGTCGATAATGCCTAGGGGCGCTAATTCCGCCATGAAGGTCCACTGGTTCCAACACGAGCCCTCCGAGGGTCTCGCCGCAATTGAGGGATGGCTGCTCGCACGCGGTCACACCCTGTCATGCACGCGCTTTTACGCGGGCGAATCGCCGCCGGCGAATACCGACGGCTTTGACTGGCTCATCGTCATGGGAGGCGGAATGAACGTCTATCAATACCGCAACCATCCGTGGCTGCGCCCGGAGAAACGCCTGATCCGTGAAGCCATCGCCGCGGACAAGCGCGTCCTGGGAATCTGCCTGGGAGCCCAGTTGATCGCCGACGTGATGGGCGGAAAGGTTTACCAAAATGCGGAGCGCGAAATTGGGTGGTTCCCGGTGCGCGCAGTCCCGGCCGGGGCGGCGTCGCCCTTTGCGTTTCCGCCGGAAACCCCGGTCTTTCATTGGCATGGCGACACGTTCTCCCTCCCCGCTGAAAGCACCTGGTTGGCGGAAAGCGCCGGTTGCGCCCACCAGGCCTTTGCGATCGGCCCAAGGGTGCTCGCGCTCCAATTCCATCTCGAGACCGCCCCGGCCGACATCGTCCGGCTCCAACAAGCCGGCACCGACGCGCTCGACACCGGCAGATACGTCCAATCCGCCGATCAAATCATCGCCCGCGCCAGCGAGAACGGGCCCGCCGCGGCGCTTCTCGACCGGCTGCTGGGAGTCATGGCCAGGATTTAGCCAGGAGCGGGTGGGCCGATGGATCCGGGCCGATCGGAAGCGACATTTCCTTCCGGAAGGCGATGCACTGGCCGATCGGAAGCGACCACCACCGGCTTTTCCTGACGATCTCACAGATCTCGTCGGGGAAGCGCATCCGAAGCAGACGGGCGGGGACCCCGGTCACGATCGCAAAATCCGGGACATCCCGGGTAACGACCGCGCCAGCTCCGACAATACTGCCCAAACCGATTCTCGAACAACCGGCGGTGATCAGCACCTGGGATCCGATCCAGGCATCGTGGCAGATCTCAAGCGCACTCGCTGCCATGGCGTCCTCAGGAACGTATCCCAGCCTGGAATTGAAGAAAAAGGGATGGGTGGACAGGCGGTTGGTGGGGTGTTCCCGCCGATACACCAGTACGTCGCGGCCGACGGACACATACCGTCCCACCTTGACTGGCGGAAGAAAAGCTTCCGGAGCAAAACATCCACCGTAGCTGTACGCGCCGATTTGAATGCCATAATGGCGGCTCATTATTTTGCGCCCCGTTGCGGAATAGAAATCGCCGCCCTCCGACTCCACCGCAATATGAAGCGCTTTCTTTCTCAAGAGCGGAAACCTGCAAAGGCCCAGGAGAATCCCTCCAAATAAACCTTGCCGCAGTTCGTCCTTTTCCGCGGGGTCGCCATTCGCGATGCCGGCAATTCGGGTGGGTATTTCGCCCGCCTCCCCTGCTTTTTCGAGATTTGCCTGGGCAACAATAGCCCGGATAGTAGGCTGAAGGTTCTGCACCGGCTATGGGGTCTAAACCCACCCGGCCGGTCAGATCACTCCGACAATAATGCCGTGTGCAGTTCGCGGTCCGAAATGCGGTAGATCAGGATTGAATAGCCCACCATTGCGTCCGGCTTTCGATGCAACAAATAGCCCCGAAGGCGGCCATACTCGCTGCTGGCCACCCTGAAGAGCAAATCTGACCACATTTTGCGGTTGTCGGGATCATCGGCGTTTGGAGGATTCGTTTCCGCGAGCTGGCGTAATTGGGCCAGCAACAGCCGATAGCGGCGTTCGTGCTCCACCGTCCAGGCCGGTCCCGGCAGGACCAGCGTGGTGGCGCTGATACAATATGTCCCGGGTTCGAAAGCCACCGGGTCGTCGCTCGAAAAGTTCGGATTGGTGACGTCGAAAGGCAGCTTATAGGAGGAAATCCCCCATCGGCGCGCCGAGTCGAAGCCAAAGCAATTGACGTACAACTTGCCGTCCTGCGTCAGCGACCGGTGTTCGCTCAACCACGTGGCCAGCGAGGGCAAATCCTGCCCCCAATCGACGTTGCTGTCGGTCAGGTGCAGATACCCCTTGGCTGGCCCTCCCGCGAACGAATTGAAGTACGAAAGGTAATAGGGATGAATGCGGGCGACCGTGCCAATCTGGAGCAGCAACAGCATGCCAGCGGCGCCGAATCCCCACCGCCCCAACCGCATCAGCCAACACAAACCGGCGCCCGCCAGTGAGAAAACGGCGGGATAGATCGGCAGGAGATGCCGGTGCCCGATATTCAACGGGGTAAGGATCGCCGCCACTCCGTAAACGAGAATAAGGCTCCAGATCGGTGAAGTCTGATCGAGCCACTGCAAAGGGATCCGACGAAGCCCGCGCCAGATCCAATATCCAAGCCCGATGGCGCCCCCAGCCAGCAACGGCAGCGTCGTCTTCACCAGAAAACAATAAGGGAAATAGTACCACCACCCCGTGCTGCTATAACGGCCGTTGAGGAAGGCAGGGCGCTCCGCCGCGTGCTTCAGGGTGCGGGCCACGCCATAAATGTAGCCCTCCGGCAGCAATTTCCTGTGCTCAATCGACGCAAGCACCGGCCGCACCATCCCGAGCGAGGACATGACACCCGCGAACGACTCCGTATAGCCGTCCCTGGCCGCGTCCCAATTCGGGAATTGGAAGCGCCATCCGTAAAATGACCAGATGATCACCGCCGCGCCGATCGCATGGGCGGCGGCGAGCACGAAGGCGGCGCCCAGATGGCCGCCCAACCTCCGGATCTCGAATGGGCGGCAGCCGGGGATTCTGACCGGCCATGGCCGGCGCAAGGCGGCCCGCGTCGCAAACATGACCACGGCCATGGGCACGAACAAAGGAGAGGATATCTTCGATACCGCCAGCAACCCGAAACAGGCCACGCTCGCGCCCAGGCGGCCCAACGTGAAACAACGGAGCAGCATCCAAAAACAGCCGGCGCTCATCATAAAAAACAGCGCCGCGGGGACATCGAGCGTCATCAGGTGTCCATGCGCCAGCATCGTGGGGCTCAGCGCGCAAAAGAAAGCCGCGAACAGCGCGGGACCGCGGCCAAAAATTTTCGCCGTCCAGCCATAGACCGCGATGACGGCGGCAAGCGCGAAGGCGAGCGCCATCAGCCGTCCGCGAAATATCATCGCATCGACGTCGTTGCCCGATCCAAACAGGAATTCCAGGCAGATTTTCTCCCCCAGGTATCCCGGCTGGTGCCAGATGGCGCTGTCGCGCGACGGAAATTTGACATCCATGAACAGCAAAGGCAGCGCAAACCAACGCTGCGGCATCACCCCGTTCGAGTCCTCCACCCGTCCGTCGCCGAATTTCCAGAAGGTGTATCCCGCGACCAGGTTCATCGGCTCATCAACGGTGACCGACTCGTGGCGCATGCTCCCAATGGCCAGGAGGGACGCCACACCGCAGAGGATTCCGACCACCGCCCAGCGGCGCCATCGATGGCTGAGGAGAGGGCGAACGATTGCAGCCGGCTCGTCGAGTAGGCTCATGGCCGGTGGATTGCGCACCAACCCCCGTTTCCCGTCAACGGTCTTCGGAGCGCTGGGGCAATCAAGGAGACTTTAACAAACGGTTGGTGTCTATGGGGATGATCATCTTCAAAATCTCCGAAACCCAATGAACGATCTGGAGCGCATTCAAAAACACCATGGCGGGCCCCATTTGGACGGAAGCAATCCCCAGCGCCCCTACTGGAAGCGCATGCATCACAGTCCGTTCTTCTGGATCGCCCTGCTCTTTCTCGTCGTCGCCATGGGTATTTTTGTGATGACGGTCGGCTTTTCGTTCTGGCCCGGCCATCCGCCGACCCTGCCAACGGGCACCGCCGTGCCATAGCCCGGGCCGCCTCTTTGGTCGCGGAGTTTGGAAAAACTTGCACCCGGGCTTCGCTTCGGCAGTTTTCGTCCCTATCCCCATTTAAGCATGCCAACCGAAACACTTGAAGCTCCCGCGGCCGCGGCGGCAAAGACGGGCCTGACCGAGGCACAGCGTTTCTTCTTCGACACCACCGGTTACATGGTCCTGGAAAACTTCCTCGCGCCCGACCACGTCGCCCGGCTCCTGGCCACCCTGGACCGCGTGATCGCCCGGCGCAGGCAACAGGTCGAGCTGGATAAAAGCCAGGCGCGCTTCACCCTCATCAACGGCAAGAAGAGCACGCGCATCCTCTACATCCTGGACGACGATCCGCTTTTTCTGGAGCTGATCAATTGGCCGCCCCTGATGCCCTATGTGAAGGAGCTGATCAATCCCGATCCGCATCATCATGCCTCCGATGCCATCGTCGAATTCGGCAGCGACATGATGGCCCGCAAGGGCGGCTGGCATATCGACGGCAATGACAACGGCTACCGGGGCCTGGGCTGGCCGATCCCGCTTTTGCAGCTCAAGGTCGGCTATTATTTGACCGACATGACGCAGCCCGGCAATGGCAACCTCACGCTGGTCCCGGGCAGCCATAAGGCCACGAAGCCTCCCGCCGCCGAGGATCTCCAGCGCCGCGAGCTCTTCCCGGGCGCCGTGCAGGTCTGCGCGCCAGCAGGCAGCATGATTCTGTTTCACAACGCCGTCTGGCACACCGCCGCGCCGTTCGCTTCGCCCGAGCACCGCCGCACCATGCTCTATTACGCCTACGAGCATCCGTGGATGATCGGCTCCGAGGAGCACTGCCGCTACAGCAAGGATTTCTACAACCACCGGCTGTCCGCCGAACAGCACAGGCTCTTCCACGGATTTCTCTTCGACCCGCCCGAGCACCGCCAGGCGTGGGGATGACGCCGGAGGCGGGTGAACCGCCGGCCCGGCCACGTGTCTGCCAGAAGATGCCAGCGCAATTTATCGCGCCGATGAAAGCGTTGAATACCGGCCAGGTTCCAACCGGCGAGTGGGACTGCGAGATCAAGTTCGACGGCTACCGGGCGATCGCTGTCCTGAACCGCGGCAATGGCAGCCTGTGGTCGCGCACGGGAAAGCCGATGTCCCGGGACTATCCCGAGGTGATCGGCGCATTGGAAAAGCTGAGGTGCCGCGACGCCGTGCTCGACGGCGAAATCGTCGCCCTGGACGCAGCGGGTCGGTCGCGTTTCCAGTTGCTGCAGAATCGGGGACGGTCGGAAAAGAAACCGATCATTGTCTACTATGTATTCGATCTCATGCGCCGCGACGGCCGGTCGCTTCTCGCCCTCGCGCTGACGGACCGCCGGAAGGAGCTGGCGTCGTTGGCGAAAAAGCTCATCCCGCCGCTACAAATATCGCCAGTATTTCGGGTCGAGCCCGCGGCTTTGCTGAAATTGGCGCGCCAACAGGGGTTGGAGGGCATCATTGCGAAGCAGCCGGGCTCGCGGTATGAGCCGGACCGGCGCAGCGGATCCTGGGTGAAGTGCAAGGTGCTGGCCGAGCAGGAATTCGTGATCGGCGGCTTCACGCGGCCCCGGCACAGCCGGGAATACTTCGGCGCCATTCTCGTGGGATATTACACCGGAGGAAGGCTCCGTTATGCCGGCAAAGTGGGGACCGGCTTCGATCGTGCGCAGCTGGCGTCCCTGCATGCCAGCTTCGTCCCCCGGACGCGCAAAACCTGCCCTTTTGCGAATCTTCCGCTCGAGGGAAAACCGCGGTTCGGCGAAGGCATGGGGCGGAAAGCGATGGAGAAAGTGACGTGGCTCAAACCCGGCCCCGTGGCCCAGATCAAATTTGCGGAATGGACCGACGATGGCCTCCTGCGCCAGCCCGTTTTTCTGGGCCTGCGGACGGACAAGCGGGCGTCCGACGTCCGCCGTGAACCGGGACCGGCGGGGCGCTAGCGCTTCCATTGGGCGTCATTGTCCCGGGCAATTCGGGCCATGGAACGGCGGGTAAGGGCGGAACTGTCATCCTGCCTTTGGCTCACCGGTTTCGCGACCGCACCCGATTTTGCGATCAACCAGACATCCTTGCCCCGCTCCGTTCGTATTTTGAATAGATGCCATTCGCCGCGCAATTTTTTTCCGTGTAGCACCAGCTTCAGATCCCCGCGGGCGTAATCGCCGCCCAAAAGCTCGTAGGTCCCGATGTCCCATACCATGACCGTGCCCCCGCCATACTGCCCCGCGGGAATGGTGCCTTCAAATTTGAGATAACCGAGGGGATGGTCCTCGACCGCGAAGGCGGCGCGTTTCACGCCCAATGCCGTCGGCAGGCCCTTCGGCACCGCCCAGGATTTCAGGGTGCGGTCCATTTCGAGGCGAAAGTCATAATGCAGATGCGAGGCGGCGTGCTTCTGGACGACAAATCTGCCGCCTGCCGTTTTCGAATTTCCGGCGGGAGCCGCCGGTGGGGGTTCCCGGGTTTTGTTAAAGTCGCGCTTCTCCCCATAACGCTTCAGATTCGGCGCCGCCGCATCCAGGGAAGCGAAGGCCTTGGGCAGGGCCTGCTTTATCTTCAAGAGTGGCGCGAAAAGATCGCCGATCTTCTTCAGCCTTTTTAACGCCGCATCCGGGGTGAAGGTGAGGGAATCGGCGCGTTTGGTTTTCAATGACTTCCTCAGCTCATCCCAGCTCACCGGCATGGAGATGAGCGGTTCGTCCCGCTTGCCGCGCATGGAATAGACCGCGGCGGTCGTCTTGGACGGGGAGTTCTGGCTCCAGTCGACCAGCACCCGTCCGCGCCGTCGCGCTATTGTCATCTTGCTCACCACGAGGCCGGGATGCCGCTGCTCCAGGAACTCCGCCACCGCCTTGGCAAAGGCGCTTGTGGAATCGTAGCCCACGGGAGTATTCAGGGGCAAGTAGAGCTGCAATCCTTTGGCGCCCGATACCTTGGGAAGCACCTTGAGGCCGAGCGCATCGAGAACTTCCTTCACGAGAAAGGCAACCCGGGCGCAACTGCCGAGGTCCGAACCCTCCCCCGGATCGAGGTCGAAGACCACGTGGGTGGGCCGGTCCAATTTTGGGACGCAATGCAAAAAAGGATGGAGCTCAATCGCCGCCAGGTTGGCGCACCAGGCCAGGGTGCGGACGTCGTTGATCAAAATATACTCGATCTTGCCCTCGGCGTGCCGCCGGGGCACGGGAAATGTCCTGATCCACGGCGGGGCAAAGCGCGGGGCGTTTTTCTCGTAAAACTTTTCGCCGGTAACTCCGTCGGGATACCGGATCAAGGTGACGGGCCGATTCCGCAGGTGGGGCAAAATGTAATCCGCGACACCAATATAATACCGGACCAATTGGCCCTTGGTGAATCCGCCCTTGGGAAAGAAAACCTTCTCCGGGTGCGTAAACGTGACCTCCGGAGCAGGCAGCGGGCGTTTCACTAGGCCGCCTTCCGTCGGGATTTGTTTTTCCCCGCTGCCGGGACTTTTTTGTGCCCGGCCGCCTCCGCCAGACTTTGCTGCAGGACGGCGGCCAGGTCGATCACATTGGTCGCGCGTTTCACGGCGTGGCCCGCACCAGGCAGGGCCTTGCCGCCGGCCGCCACCTTCCTGTCGATGAGCTTCATGAGGGCGGACTTGTATTCATCGGTGTAGCGGCCTGGATCCCAATCCTGGCTCATCTGGTTCACCAGGTTTTTGGCCATCGCAAGTTCGCGCGGGCGCGGCTTCTTTTCCGCCGGGACTTTGATGGCCCCGGCGGGAACCAACTCGTCCGCAAACCGCATTAGTTCGAGGACGAGGAGGCCGCCGTTGGCCTTCACCGCCGCGAGGTGCTGGCGGGTGCGGATGATCACCTTGGAAATCCCCGCTTTTTTGGTGTCGAGCAACACCTGCCGCAAAAGGTCGTAGGCGCCCGCCCCGCCTTTCAGCGGCTCGAGGTAGTAGGGCTTGTAAAAATAGACCGGATTGATCTGCGCGAGGTCGACAAAATCCACGATGTCGATCGTGTCGGTGGCCTCCAGATCGACCCGCTTGAAATCCTCGTCCTTCAAAACGACGAATTTTCCCTTCTCATACTCGTACCCCTTCACGATCTCGCTCCAGGGGACTTCCTTCCCGTCGACCTGCGCGACCCGCTTGTAATTGACCGGACTGAGATCGCGGGACCGCAGGAGCTTGAACTTAAGGTCCTCCATCCGGCTGGCGTTTTGCAACGCCACCGGGATGTTGACCAAGCCAAAGCTGATCGAGCCTTTCCAGATTGGGCGCATGGAGTTCACCGGGGTTCCTTCCATCGTTTCATTATGGCGCACTTTGTTCCCCCTGAGGAGCCGTTTCCGATCATATAATGCCAGCCGGCCGGGGAACTGACCGGGGGTTTGAGATACAATGTACTGCCATGAATAATAAAACCAACTGTTACTCCACTCATTCGAAATCGAGCCGGATCATTGCCGCCCTGGGCGTGGCCCTTCTCACCGGCCTTTGCGTGGGATCCAGCCGCGCGCAGGACACGTCGACCGCGACGGCCTCGTCCGCCACCACCGCTTCGACGGACCAATCGACCCTGTCCCACGGGGACCGCCGTTTCCTCATGAAAGCGTCCTGGGCCAGCGCCAACGAAGTTGCGCTTTCGCAGCTGGCCGTCGACCACGCCTCCAGCGCCGACGTCAAGTCGTTCGCCCAGGAAATGGTCATGGCCCACACCAAGCTCAACAACGATCTCCAGGCCCTGGCCACCCAGAAAAACGTGGATACCAGCAAAGCGGTCGAAAAGGGACAGAAGGATGACGTCGACAGCCTGGCCGCGAAGTCGGGCGCGGATTTTGACAAAGAATATGTCAAGATGATGGTGAAGGGACACGAAGGAGCCGTCTCGCTTTTCACGAAGGAGTCCACTGACGGAAAGGACGCCGATGTGACGGCCCTGGCGGCCAAATACCTGCCAATTGTCACCGATCACCTGCAACACGCGAAGATGATCGGGCAGTCGGTCGCCATGTAATTTCACGACCGCTTGGACGGCCGCCGGGAGTTTCTTCCCGGCGGCTTTTTTTGCCATGGCGGGCACCGCGGGCGCAATTCTCTGTCAATGACCACAGGGTGGATATCGAAAATCACGCGAAACCTTCACTGCGCCGGCCCTCAACCTGGTTGCGGACTTCCGTTATCGTATTACTGGCATTGGCCGCCCTGCTGATCGCCGGCCGCATCGCCCTGCCCTCGCTGGTGCAGTCCCAAGTCAACCGAAGTCTGAATCGAATCCAGGGATTTGTCGGCCATGTCGATGGGATCCACATGGCGATCTGGCGGGGAGCGTACGTCTTGCGCGGCGTTCGCATCCTTAAAAAACAGGGATCCGAGACCGATCCGTTTTTCTCGGCGCGATCCATTGAATTCTCCATTGCGGGGCGCGAGCTGATTCACGGCAAATTCGTGGGCGACATCGTAATCGACGACGGCCGCGTCAATTTCCTCAAGGCGGCCACGCCGGAGAGCAGCCAATTGAACGTCGACCGGGGATGGCGGGATGTGGTCCGAAGTATCTTCCCCATCGATATCATGCGCCTGGAAATCAAAAACGGGAGGATCCATTATCTCGACCGGACCGCCAAGCCGGTCGTCGATGTGTATGTGGAAAACCTCCAGTTTGTCGCCACGGGCCTGCGCAATCGGCCGTCGACCAAGGCAGAGGAGTTTCCTGCGCATTTCAAGCTGACGGGCGACTCGATCGGGGAAGGAAAGCTCTCGGTTTCGGCGGACGGCGACCCGCTCGCCGCCGACCCGCATTTCGAGGTGCATGGGCAGATCGAAAACGTCTCGCTGCCGGCGTTGAACCCTTTCCTCAAGGCATACGCGGGCGTCCAAATGAACGCCGGCAGTTTCAAACTGTACGGCGAGATGGCGGCGCGCGACGGCCGCTTTGACGGCTACGTCAAACCGTTCTTCATCCACGTAAAATTTACCGACATCACCCAATTCGATGCGCCGCTGCCTCAGAAGGTGTGGCAGGCGCTGGCCAGCGGCCTGGTCCTTCTCTTCAAGAACAAGCCGGAGGACGAACTGGCGACCCGCATTCCGTTTTCGGGTGAAACCGGCCGCACCCAGGTGGGAATGTGGAAGACGGTCACCAGCATGCTGCATAACGGCTTCATCCACGCCCTCCCGGCCGCGCTTGAGCACACCGTAAAGTCCGGCGACGTCCCGCCTGCCAAGGGCGGCGCCGCCAGCGTGACCCATTCCTAGCCGGAATGCTCATTCAGCGCAGCCTGGCGCAGGCGGCATGGCGCGGGCATGTGACCAGGTGGTCATTCACCATGCCGCTGGCCTGCATGAAGGCGTAGCAGATCGTCGAACCGACAAACTTGAACCCCCGCGCCTTGAGATCGCGGCTCATCGCATCGGATTGGCGCGTGCGCGCCGGCACCCCGCGCATCGCGCGGCGCCGGTTTACGATGGGCCGGCCGCCGACAAACGACCAGACATGGCGGTCGAAACTGCCCAAGTCGCGCCGGACGGCGAGAAAGGCCCGGGCGTTGGCAATGGTCGCCGCGATTTTGAGCCGGTTGCGCACGATGCCCGGGTCGGCGAGCAGCCGCCTCACTTGCCGCGCGTCATAACGGGCGATTTTTTCCACGTCAAAGCCGTCAAAGGCGCGCCGATAGCCCTCGCGCTTGGCCAGGACGATGGACCAGCTCAGGCCGGCTTGCGCGCCTTCGAGGGTCAGCAGTTCGAAAAGCGCGCGCTCATCGTGCAGCGGCACGCCCCACTCGGCATCGTGATAGGCGACATCGAGCGGTTTTTGCGGCCAAGGACAACGCTTCGGCAATGACTTCATCGGGATCACCCGATGGTGCAGGTTTCCCAAAAAATGTCACTCCGCAGAAGGGAGCGCGCGCTTCCAGCCCACCGGCTTTCTGCTCATGGGCTGGAAGCCCATGTCACGGTCCGGGATTTATCTCCAACCGCCCTCAACCTTGCGGTAGTGGCCGTCGTTGCCTCTCTCCCAGCGCGGAGCCACCCAGTTGCCGCGGCCGCCCGGGGGCCGGTCCCAATGGCCGCGTGACCACTGATAGTGGCCAGGTGACCCATCCCAATATCCACCGACCCATACGAACCCGGGGCCAGGAGAGGCCACAACCACCTCCACCGGGGGGGGCGGAGGACCGGCTTCGACGCCAATATTGAGCTGAATGTCAGCGAGCAGAGGCGAGGCGGACACCGACTGGCAGGCCAACCCCGCAAGGGCGGCCAAGCCGATAAAGTCTCTAATTTTCAGTTTCATGCAACGTTGACCCCAAAAAGCCCATTTCGTTGCCCAGTTTCGAAATATTTTAGTTCACCTTTTTTGCGAATGAAGATGATCTGCTCCCAGAAATATCCCGGCATGACTCCTTTTCCCTCGCGCAATGTCCTCGGCGGGCCGCTCAAGCCCTGCTCGACCGACCCCATGACCGGATTTTTCCGGGACGGACACTGCAATACCTGCGCGGAGGACCAAGGCTGCCATACGGTCTGCGTGGAAGTGACCGCCGATTTCCTCGAATTCAGCCGGCTGGCCGGCAACGATCTTTCCACGCCGCGACCCGAATATCAATTCGAGGGGCTCAAGCCGGGCGACCGCTGGTGCCTCTGCGCGGCGCGCTGGCTGGAAGCCCTGGAGCATGGTGTCGCCTCCCCCATTTCGCTGGCCTCGACCCACGAGCGCACCCTGGAAATCGTCCCGCTGGAGCTGCTCCAACGGCATGCGACGGCGTGACCCGGTTTCGCGCGCGGGCTGATCAGCTGGCGGCGGATTGCCGCAGGTGGTTGTTCCGGTAGGCGGCGATCAGGCGCTCGAGCAGGTCGATTTCGCAGCGGAAGCGCAGGCCGCGTTCGGTGTCGGCCATGCGCCGCGGGTTATCCCAGGCGCGAACGACCGTGATGCTTGGGATAATATCCACGCCGTCGCGGATCGCGGCGTCAACCGACTCGAAACGGTGGTGCCGGGCGAGAAAGGTGCGGTCCGCCTCGAGCACGAGCGTGTAGCCGTGGTCCCCGTAGGTCTCGGAGAAAGCGCCGTCGATCGTGATCGCCTTGCCGCTGCGCTTCAGCGGCGACTCCCCGTGCTCAATTCTCACCGGGACGTGGCCGTTGACGATCATGCCCCGGGCGGGGTCCACCCCGAACTCCTGCAGGACCCGGTCGCAAAACGCGACCTCGTGGATCAGCGTAAAATAGGGATTCTTGGTCTCGTGATGCGCCTGCGGGTCGGCGATAAAATCGCGTTCCAGGGTGGTCATGCGGTCCTTGCCGAACAGGGGCGAGAGCGGCCCGCTCCACAGGTACCAAAGCTGGTCGAGGTCCCCTTCGCCCGGCCGGTCCACCACCCGGACGAGGAGCTTTTCGATCGCGTCGAAGAGCGCCCGCCCGCGGTACGGCTCGCCGTTGATCGTCATCGGCAGGAAATCGCCGCGCTCGTCCACGGCAACGCAGCCGTGGAAGATCAGGTGATCGTCGCGCTGGAGGTACATGGCGCCGCGGCTGACCAGCCAGCGCATGTGCTCGCCGAGTTTCTGGCTGTGGACAAAGGAATACCGGAGGCGGTCAAGGCAGGCCCGCTCCGCCGCCGACAGCGCATACGGATCGGCCGGATCGATCGTGGGAAACAGCCGGTCGGTCAGCGGATAGGCCACCCCGTCCACCTCGATCTGGCCGCGGGCCAGATCCAGGCGGTGCAGCAGGCGGCGGTGGTCCAGCGCCCACTCCGGATGGCGGGCGATGGCCTGGCCCTCCAGCTTGAATTGCATGATCGCCGCCGCCTTTTGCATGCGGGCGACGAGCAGGTTCGGGCGCATGCCGGAGCTCCGGGGCATGAAGTTGGCCGCGGGGTCGTCCGCGTACGCGGCCGCGACCAGGTGCTCGAGGGCCATCCAAGGGATGCTGTAGCCCTCGTCGATCTGCCGGAGGCGGCCGTAGCGCAGCGAGAGCCGGAGCACGTTGCAGATGAGCGCCTCGTTCCCCAAGCTGGCGCCGAGCCACGCCACGTCGTGATTTCCCCAGATAAACGAGACGTTCGGCTGCTGCCGCAGATAATCCACGACGCGGTCGCCGCGCGGCCCGCGGTCCCAGCAGTCGCCGCTGATGATCAGCTCGTAGATCGCCAGGTTGCGGACGAGCCGCACCGTGACATGGATCAGGTCCCAGATCCGGCCCCGCCGGACGAGTTCATCGACGATCGCGGCCACAAATTCGCCGCCGCGCTCGGTCGTCGGCTCGTGGAGCATCTCGGTCATCAGCTCGCGGTATTCCGCGGGAAACACCTCCATCGCCCGCTTCAGGCTGTAGCGGGCCACCAGGACCCGCACCAGCTCGAAGAGGTTGCGCATCGTGCCCAGCGCGAAACTCCGCAGCTGTTCTGCCGTCCGCGGCTCCTTCTCGAGCCGGAGGATCATTTCCCCCGGATAGAAAATCAGGGTGAGAAACTCCTGGAAACGCGCCGGTTCCATCCGCGCGGCGAACATCCGCTCCACCAGCGGCCGCAGCGAGCCGGAAGCGTTGTTGATCACGTGCCTGAGTTTCTGGTCCTCCCCATGGATGTCGCTGATGATGTGGATGGTGCCCTTCGGCAGGGTCAGCACAGCCGAGAGGCGCGCGATCTCCGCCATGGCCGCGTCCACATTGGGAAACCGGCCGGCCAGGGGACGGAGCAGCGCCAGTTCGCGTTCGCGGTCATTCAGCAAATCGGCGCCAAGCTGGTTCATGCTGGAGCCTGGCCGCGCGCGATCGCGTCGATGGCCTGGAGTTCCTTCTCGTCGAAATTCAGGTTCTTGGCCACGGCCACGTTCTCCTCGATTTGCGCCACGCTGCTGGCGCCGATCAGGACGGAGGTCATCTGCGGCTGGCGCAAGGCCCAGGCCAGAGCCATCTGCGCGAGGGACTGGCCGCGGGCCTGGGCCAGCTTGGCCAGCCGCCTGGCTTTGCCGATTTTTTCATCGGTCACGTGCTCGGGCCGCAGGAACCCGGAGGGCTTGGCGGCGCGGGAGCCTTCCGGAATTCCGCCGAAATACCGGTCGGTGAGCAGTCCCTGCGCGAGCGGGCAAAATGCGATGCAGCCCATCCCCTCCTCCGCCAGCACCTTGAGCAGGCCCTCCTCAATCCACCGGTCGAAGATGTTGTAACTGGGCTGGTGAATGAGGCCCGGCGCGCCCAGGTCGCGGAGGAGCTGCGCCGAGCGGGCCGTCTCCTTCGCTGGATAGCTGGAAATGCCGGCGTACAGCGCCTTGCCGGAGCTGACGATATGGGCGAGCGCGGCCATCGTCTCCTCGAGGGGGGTGCTGGGATCGGGCCGGTGGGAATAATAAATATCGACGTATTCCAGCCCCATGCGGCGAAGGCTCTGATCGAGGCTGGCGACGAGATATTTGCGCGAGCCCCCGTCGCCGTACGGGCCCGGCCACATCGGCCAGCCCGCCTTGGTGGAAATGACGAGTTCGTCGCGCAGGCTGCCAAAATCCGCCTTGAGGATCCGGCCGAAATTTTCCTCGGCGGAGCCCGGCGGAGGCCCGTAGCCATTGGCCAGGTCGAAGTGGGAAATTCCGAGGTCGAAGGCGCGCCGGATCATCTTCCGGCCATCTTCAAGCCGGTCGACTCCGCCAAAATTGTGCCAGAGGCCCAGCGATACGATCGGAAGCTTGAGTCCGCTGCGGCCGCTCGTCCGGTAAAATTTCGCCCGGCCATAGCGGGCAGGATCGGGAATGAATGTCATGCCGAGAGGGTTGACACAACCGGGGCGCTCAGCGCCATCTCAAACTGCCCGCCGGCCTTTTCCCATGAATATCGCCGGGCGTTGGCGTAGGCCCGGTCGGAAAGCGTGACCCAGTCTGGATCGCTCAAGGCCAGGACCCGCCGGACGCCGGCGACCAAACCCTCCACATCCCCGGGCGCAGCGAGGAAACCGTCGTATCCGTGCGTGATCATGTCCATCGGTCCGCCCACGCGGGTCGATACCACCGGGCAGCGGCACGCCATCGCCTCATGGGTCGGAAGATGAAATCCCTCGGAATGGCTGCAGCAAAGCCAGACGTCGCATTTGGCGTACAACGCCTTCATTTCAGCCTGCCTCGGCCGGTGATGAAACTCGCAGTTCGGCGGTATGCGGGCCGGATTCGGCTGCGACGCACCGTAAGCCATGATCTTCAAATCCGGGAATATCTTCCGAAGCTGGCCCACCACGGCGAGATAGACCGGCAATCCCTTCACTGGAGCCGGCGAATACATGAGCCCCAGGGTCGGGGGATGACCCCGCTTTCGGGGCGGCGCGTCGAAAAGATCGGTGTCAATCCCGTTCGGGACCACGGGCAGCGGTCCGGTATTAAAGCGCTCCTGCCCGAGATCGCTCAGCCACTGGGCGCAGACGATTTTATAAGTCGCCATCCGCCACATCCCGTCGACCCGGTCCTTCTTGTCCGGCTCGATGTTCGCGTCATATTGCTGGATGAACATCGCCTTGCGCCCTTTTCGTTCCGAAAGCTTCTCGACCCAGTACGCCGTTTCGAACCAGGTGCCGATTACCCAGTCCGCGTCCGGCACGTCGCGGTCGACAATCGGCCGGTAACGGCTGATCACGTGATGAGTGATACCCGTCCCCGTGAAAAATCCCTCCTCCGGGCGATGATCCCGCCAGCGCCGGATGATCCGCCCCTTCGTCAATCCGCGCAGCCGTTCCTTGAAGCTGGGCTGGCGCAGCGGCAGGGAAACAACCGTCACCTCATGGCCCCGCCGGCGCAGCTGCTCGCCGATGCAAGCCACCACGCGGATGCCGCCGCCCAGGCCCGCATAACCGAGCAAAAAGGTGATTTTCATGCCGTAGCCCCCAGCCTTTCCCGAAGCTGGCCGCAGGCCGCGTCGATGTCACGGCCGCGCGGGCGCCGGAAGTGGGCGACCACGTTCCGGGCGCGCAGCTCGGCGGTAAAGGCTTCGGCTGCGCCCTCGGGCGACGGCACGTAGGTGGCGCCGCGCAGGCTTAAGCCGGTCGGATTATAGCGCAGGAGGTTCACATGCATCCGCCGGTCCGCCAGAAGGCCCGCGAGCTGCCGCGCCTGTTCCGGCGCGTCGTTCACGCCACCGAGAAGGCAATATTGGATCGTGACCGGCCGGCCCGTCCGGCCCTGGTAGCGATCGGCCGCAGCGAGGATTTCATCCACGCCAAACCGCCGGCCCGCCGGGAGCAGCCGGGAACGGGTCTCGTCGTCGGGCGCATGCAGGGAGACCGCGAGGTTGACGTTGAGGCCCGAGGCGGCGAGCGCGTCGATGCCGGGCACGATCCCGACCGTGGATACGGTGAGTTGCCGCCAGCCCAGCCCGCCGAGGTCGTTGCTGCCGATCCGGCGGATGGCCGCAATCACATTGTCGAGGTTGAGCATCGGTTCGCCCATGCCCATGAACACGAGGGTCTGCAGCCGCCGCCCGGCCGCGATCGCCTCGCGCCGCAGCGCGAGAAATTGCTCCACGATTTCCCCGCTGGTGAGATTGCGCTCAAAGCCGGACTTCGTTGTCGCGCAAAAGTCGCATCCCATCGCGCAGCCCACCTGGGACGACACGCATCCCGCCGCGCGATCCGCGCGGAAATCGGGCATCAGCACCGACTCGATCGCGCGCCCATCGTCGAGTCGCAGCAAAAGCTTGGTCGTGCCGTCCTCCGCCACCTGCCGGGCCGCCACGCTGGTTCGCTGCGGCGCGGCTTCCGCCTGCAATCGCGCGGCGAGCGGCCGCGGGAGCACAAGTTCGTCCCACGCGATCCCGCCGCCGCCCGCATAGAAAGCCCGCAGCACCCGGGCCGCATGCGCGGGCTTGAACCCCCAGGTCGCGATTTGCCGCTGGAAGGTATCGAGCGTATGCTCCGAAAGTGCGGTTACGCCTTCCATGCGATCACACTTCCTTGAGGGGATTGCGCCCGACCATCGGATACTGCTCCAAGTCGAGGATCGATCCGTTTACCAGTGCGGCCTCGTCAGAGAGAAAGTAAACGGCGGCCCAGGCGATGTCCTCGGGCGAGAAGAGGCGTCCCGATGGCGCCACCGTCTTGGAGACCCGCGAGGGCCAGTCGTCCGGCAGCCCTTCCTTCTTCTTCAACGCATATTCATTTGGCGTCAGGGTCCAGCCCACGCTGAGAAGGTTCACCCGTATCCCCTCGGGTCCGTGGGCATCGGCGAGATTGCGGGTCAGGGTAACGAGCCCTCCCTTGCTCACGGAATAGGCGAGTTGATTTTTCTCGCCGCAATAACCGTTCACCGAGCCGATGTTGAGCACCCGGCCGCCCCCTTGGCGGCGAAAGTGCGGCAGCGCCGCGCGGATCAAAAGGAACGGGGCGCGCAGATTGACCGCGATGGTGCGGTCAAAGGACTCCGCATCGGTCGCGTCCAGCGATCCCCGGGTCATCATGGCGGCGTTATTCACCAGCCCGTCGATCCGCCCGTGCTGGTCGATCACCGTTTGGACGATCTTGGCGGGCGCTTCCGGATCCGCCAGCGAGCCCATCGCGCAGGTCGCCCTCCCCTTCTGCCTGACGATGTCGTCAACCACCTGCCGCGCGGCCACCTCGCGCGTGCCGTGGACCACGACCACCGCCCCCTCCCGGGCAAAAACCCGGGCCATGCCCTCGCCAATGCCGGTCGTTGATCCCGTCACCAAAATCACTTTGTCTTTCAGGCGCATACTTTTTCCCAAATTTCACGAAATGCCCTGGCGCCTTCGGTCACCGTCCGACGGGGATCGGCCCAGAGTGAACCAATAAGGCGCAATTCCGAAAAAATCTCCAGCGTATAGGCGCCGCTGTACCCGGCCTTTCGAATCGCCTTGAGCAAGGCCACCAGCGGGATCACCCCGTCGCCCGGCAGGTAACGGTCGCCGAAAGACCGCGGCGTTCGCCAGTCGTTGACGTGGACGCCAAATATTTTGCCCGCGTATTTCTGAATCTGGATCGCGGCGCCGGCATCCTCCCAGAAATGCCACACGTCCAGGAACATTCCGAACTGGGGATGATCGACCTCGTCCACGATCCGACCGGCCTGGGCGAGGGAGCAAACGAAGGTGTCCACATTCATGAGGATCGGATTGAGCGGCTCCAGCGCCACGCGCACGCCATGGTCGGCGGCGATCCGCGCGATCCCCTTGTACTCCTCGCGGGCCGTCCGATAGGCCAGCTCGTAATCCCCGGAGGGCGCGGCCCCGCTGATCGTGACCAGCGTGGTTCCGGGAAAATAGCGCCCGAACAGTTGAATAGTCTCCCGGAAGCGGAGCATGCGGTCGCGGGGCGACTTCGGCTCGGGGCGCGGAAAATCGGGAAAGAGCGAATGGAGCCGCGGCTGGACGCTGGAAACTTTCAGGCCTGAATCCCTCAGGTATCGGAGCTGCGGATGCGGATCGGAGGCGTCCAGCTTGGCTTCACAAATCTCCACGTGCTCGACCCCCGCCTCCCGGTAAAGCTCCAGATCCTGCTCGAAGGTCTGCGGCCAGGTGGTGTATTGGCTGATGCCAAAAGGAGGGCTCATGTCCTATCGGCCGACCGGGATGTCGCCGTAAGCATGGATCTTTGAGCACACCAGCCGCAACTTGCTTTCCAGGTCCCCGCCCGCGGTCTTGAATGCGTCCGCTTCGATGGTCAGCGGCGCGCCCAGCACCACCAGCGGCGCGCCAAATTCGGGCGTCCGCACCGCCTGCTCGATGGAAAGGCCGCCCACCGCCTGCACCGGCACCCGGACCGCCTGCACGATTTCGCGGAGCTGATCGAGGGGGCTGGGGCAGCGCCCTCCGGCGGCCACGATGCCGCGACGTTCGTCGTATCCGATATGATGAATGACAAAGTTGCAGCCCAGGTCCTCCAACCGCTTCGCCGACGCCACCATGTCCGCCGCTCCCAGGTTATCGCCCATTACCCCCAGGCCGAAATCCTTTCCGGCCTTGACGACCACTTTGATGGTTTCCGGATGGGCCCGCTCCATGACCACCACGTGGGTCGCGCCCGCCTTCGCCATCATCTCGGCCTCGAGCCAGCCCCCATCCATGGTTTTCAGGTCGGCCACGATCGGGACGCCCGGGAATTCCCTGCGCAGGGCCCGGACGCCATTCATGCCCTCGGCGATGATCAGCGGCGTGCCGGCTTCGAGCCAGTCCACGCCCGCGCGGATCGCCAGATGCGCGGTTTCGAGCGCCTCGGGGATGTTGGTGAGATCCAGAGAGATTTGGACAACCGTATTCATTTGCTCCACTTTCCCGATTAGGCCGCGGGGCATCAAGCAAAAGCATCTCCATGCCGAGGCAACGTTGGACCGTATTTATCTCGGGCGCGGCCATCGCAATCGCGGGGTTGGTCGCGTATCACAATAGCTTCTCGGGCCCGTTTATCCTCGACGATACGTGGAACATCGTTGCGAACCCCTCGATCCGCCATCTGTGGCGGCTGGGGCGGGTGCTGTCGCCGCAGCCCATTCCCGCCCTCGGCGGGCGTCCGCTTTACAACCTTTCATTCGCCGTCAATTATGCCTGGGGCGGGACGTCGGTCCGAGGATACCACGTCCTGAATCTCGCAATCCACCTCTTGGCCGGTCTGACCCTGTTCGGCATCGTGCGGCGCACGCTGCGAAATTCGAATCTAGCACTAGCCATCGCCATCCTCTGGACCGTCCATCCCCTGCTGACTGAGTCCGTCACCTACATCTCCGAGCGCTCCGAGCTACTGATGGGGCTCTTTTACCTCCTCACCCTGTATTGCTTCATCCGCGCAAATCTCGAAATTCGTACCGAGCGAAGCGACAGGTATTTCAATTCGAAATTCGAGATTTTTTCCATCGCCGCCTGCCTTCTCGGCATGGCGAGCAAGCAGTCGATGGTCACCGCGCCCGTCGTGGTGTTTCTCTACGACCGCACCTTTGTCGCCGGCTCGTTTCGGGAAGCGTGGCGCCGGCGGCGGGGATACTATCTGGGACTGGCTGGCACCTGGGTGTTGCTGGCCATCCTCATGGCGGGTCCCGGCGATCCCCAAATCGGCTCGGGGCATGGGGTGACGGCGTGGGCCTACGCCGCGACCGAGTGCCAGGTGGTGCTTAAGTACATCCGCCTGGCACTCTGGCCGCACCCGTTGGTATTAGACTATGGATCGGGAGTGGTGCGGCCGGGTTGGGCGGTGCTGCCTTATGGGGCGGTTGTAGTGGCCGTGCTCGCGGGAACTGCCTGGCTTCTTGTGGGGCAATTTCGAGATTCGAAATTCGAAGTCCGAAATTTTCGAGCCCTCGGCTTCACCGCGGCGTTTTTTTTCCTGGTGCTCGCTCCCACCTCGAGCTTTGTCCCGGTCGGTCCGCAGCCCATGGCGGAAAACCGGATGTATCTTCCACTGGCGGCAATTGTCGTCCTGGTGGCGGCAGGAATCCACGCCGTAGCGGGACGGATGCGTGGCCTCGTGTTCGCGGCGCTCGCCGTCGTCCTGGCCGTCCTCACCATCCAGCGCAATGCGGTCTACGCCAGCGGACTGTCGATCTGGACGGACACCGTGGTCAAGTGCCCGCAAAGCGCCCGCGCCCATAGCAACCTGGGGGCGGCGCTTTATCGCGCGGGGCGAAAACCCGAGGCCACGGGGCAACTCGAAGAGGCGGTGAGGATCAATCCCGGCGACGCCCTGGCCCATCTCATGCTGGGCAATCTCCTGGCGGAAGGCGGCCGCTCTGCGGAAGCGATCATCCAATACCAGGAAGCATTACAGATTGATCCCGCCCTGGCTCAGGCTAGGGCGAGATTGTCATCCCTAACGACCCGCGGCGGCCAGGGGAATTGAAGCCGGCAGCCACGACAGGCTGATCCGCCGGATGCATAGCCGGTCGGGTTGGTCTCCTTTGGCGTTTCGCGCGTGAAAGGCGCCGTAGGCGAGCAAGACGGCATCACCCGTGAAATGGATCGCCGTGTAGCAATAATTGTGATCGAGATCGGTCTCGATCGCCTTGCGCCATGGCCAGGTCGTTCCCCCGTCAGCGGAAATCGCAACGACCAGCGGCGTGCGTCCCGAATAATCGTTCCATCCCCGCACATAGGGAAACCGCCCGGAATGGTCGTTGTAGACGGCGAGCAAGGCATTCGAGCCGGGGAGGCGTTTGATGCTCGCCGGAGCGCAGGGAGATTTCAGGCCGGTTTCAGACGGCTCGCTCCATGATACTCCCCCATCCCGCGAGCGAAATCCAAACTGGGCGCCACGGTCGGTCCGCGCCCAGGAAAACAGGGAGCCGTCCGCCAGTTCGACCACTCCCGGCTCCTGCAATCCGTTCCCGCTCGCCACGGGAAGAGCCCACCAGGTCGGCGATTGCCGCCACGTGGCCCCTTCGTCGTCGGAATAGTACCAGAGCACGATCCCGTGGAGATCGACCGCCCCATAACCGTCGGCGACCAAACTCAACGACCGGTGGAAGGCGACCGGAAGGATGAGCCGGCCTCGGCCCGTGACGACGACCCGATCGTTGTTAAGAACAAAGTAGCCGGGCGCATCGAACACCAGCGTGGCCTCCGACCACGTCGTTCCCTCGTCGGCGGAAATCCGCATGACGGGATGACAATCCTGCGCGCTGTTCTTGCGGTCGTAGAATAGCGCCAGCCGGCCGCTCGCGAGGCGCACCAGCGAGGGGCTGGTCACATTTTGCCTCGCGTCATCGGCGACGACCACCCTGGGTTCGCTCCAGGTGCGGCCCTGGTCGTCCGAATGGATTCCGACAATTCGAGCGGGGCTGTAGTCCTCGTCGCCGGCAAGAAATTGGGAATAATAAAAGATGATCCGGCCGGATTGCAGCGCGGCGAAAGCCCCCTCTGAGTTTCGCGGGTGCTCCGCGGTCCAATCGACGGCCAGGACGATCCTGTTCTCCGGTTCACCTCGCAGGCTGGCGAGCATCATCGCGGCCACCATGAAAGCCAGGAGGCCGTTCCTCATCGGTTGCCGAAGCCGATGATGACGATCGAGAGGACCAGCACGGCCAGGCCGGCGCTGATCCACCCCCGCGCCGCGCGGCTCGTGCCTTTCCACTCCCGCAGCGCGATCCCCCACAACGTCGCGAACAGGATGATGCTGGCCATGTGCAGCGGCCAGCTCGCGGCGTTAAGGCGGCCCAGCTGGGTCGTGCCCATGCCGTAAAAGAAAAACTGCAAATACCACGTGAGGCCGGCCGCCGCGCAGAGGAGATGATTCACCCTTCCAGGCGTAGCATGGGCTTCCAGCCCATGTTCCCCGTCATGGGCTGGAAGCCCATGCCACTTCCCTGCCTTATTCCTATAGATCTTAACCCCGCACAATGCCGCGTTGGTGCAGAAACCGCCGAACAACACCACAATGAGCACCGGAAGATTCTGCCACAGATTGGACGCGCCGTTATGCACGGCGATCTGCGCGATCGGCGCGCCAGCCGCGAAGCCAAAGGCCATGCAGGCGCTCATCAGCCCGCAAATGACCGCCACCATCATGCCCTTCCAGAGATTGAATTCCCCCCGGGATTCTCCGTTCGCGGGGGCGGCTGCCATTTCCCTCTCCTTCAGCACGCCGGCGCGCCCCGAGATGAAAATCCCGGCGAGCGAAAGCGCGAGGCCGATCAGGACTGTCCGCCCCGAGCGCTCCGCGAGCATCGCACCGGCGGTGCCATAATAAAGCGGGGGCACCACCGTGCCGAAAAACGCGCACAATCCCAGCGCAACCGCGTTGCCCAGGGCGAGGCCGAGAAACCTCATCGTCAGCCCGTAAGTCAGGCCACCCACGCCCCACAGGACGCCGAAAAACCAGCTCCAGAAAAGCGCCTTGAACGGCACCTGCCCCAGGGTCACCGTCACTGCCGGAACGAGGATGAGCGCAAATACCCATGGCGCCACGATCCAGCTCCAAAATCCGCCGGTCAGCCAGGTTCGTTCCCAGAGCCAGCCCCTGACCTTTCGATACGGAAGATAAAAGCTGGCCGCCGCCAGCCCTCCGATCATGTGGAGGATGACTCCTAGGACAGGGTGGAAATTTCCCATGTGTGTTCAAATCGATCCACGACTTCGATCAAGGCCGGCTCCCCGCCGGGGCGTTGCGCGCCCAGATGCAGGAAAATAGGCACCGGCGTGACGATACTGTAGCGAATGCCACCCTCCCCGCGCTCCCAACTCACGGAAACGCCATCGGTCCGGCCCGGCAGCGGAATCCGACCCTCGGCCCGGGTGAGCGAGCCGGGCGTGAGCACGAAGCGGTAGTGCCGTTCGCCGAGGTCGAAGTTCGGGCGCAAGCCGAGGAGGTAGCGCGAAAGCTGCCAGGTCGGACAGCCGGCCCACTGGTGACAGTGGCTCCAGCGCGTGTCGAAGACCTCGATCCAGGTCGTGCGGCCATCCGACAGCGACCAGCCCCAGCATTTGCGATATTGATCGAGGACGAAGTCCATCTCGCCGCGCTCGATGAGTTCGGGCAGGGCGAAATGCGCGAAGTAGGGCGTGATCAGCCGCGGGTTGTTCGCCGCGGGGTCGCTGAGCCGCGGGCCGGTCGGATCGTTGGGAAAGCAGCGCAAGATGTGCGCCTTGACGAAGGCCACGCATGAAGGGACCTCGTCGCCGGCGAAGAATCCCAGCTTGAGACCGAGGAGTGCCCGATGGTAGCCGATGCGGTCCCAGGCGTCGCCGCCGCGCCCGCGTTCGGCCGCAAAATAGCTCCCGATCGTCGCGGAGACCGACGCGGCGAGATGCGCATAATAGGCCGCCCGGTCGGCGCGCCCGAGCACGTCGCACCAGCGGCGCATGTCATGCAAGGCGACGAGGTAATGCAGGTTCACGGCCATGTCGCTCGGACCGGGATTGCGCACGTAGCCCCAGTCGACAAAGGCCCAGCCGATTGCGTCGGCAATGCCCTCCGGCGTGCGAAACCCCTCAAAAGCCGCGATATTGCGCTCCGCCGCGCCAAAGAGCTCCTCGAGCAGCGCGCGATCGCCGGTCAACTCGCGATAATGCACGCAGGCACTGACCCATTGCGCCGCATAGGTCGACAGGTAAATGTCCTGGCCCGGGCACATGCCCGCCACCAGACCGTCCGCCCGCGCGGACTGCGCGCATTGGTGCAAGCCGCGCCGGCACAACCGCAGGTCGGCGAACGCGACCCCGGCGATTTCCATGCCGACCGTCACCACATCGCCCGCCCACTGGCCCCGCTCCCGCGTCGGCGTATCCGTCAGCGCATCTTCCGCGCACGCACGGTGGGTCTCCACGCCGGTGGCCCAGATCCGGTTGAGCAGCGCGTCGTCGCAGGCAAAGGCGCCCTCGGCCTCGCCATAGTAGCCCCGCTCGACGAATTCCTCGCGGACAAACTTCACCTGATCGGGCGGCGCTACGATGTGAACCTCCACAAAACGCCCCCCCCTCGGCCCGTGCGGGAAAAACTCCTGCGGGCCGCCACGGGCGACAAAGTGGTCGAGGTTGCAGGAATCGCTCGTGGAGAGCGAAATCCAGGGACAGACCCGGTCGTGCTGGAGCGACTCGCAGTACGCGAATTCGACCACCGCGCCGGCGGGCAGATCGAGCCCGAACCAGGGCCGCATCAGGCGCACCCGGCCCAGGTCATACCGCCGCCAGACACCCTGGGGCGGCAAACTCGGCGGCGTGAGATCGCGCAGGAAGAAGCGCGCCGCCGGGCTGTCCTTGTCGTAGCCAAAAATCTCGACGAACCGTCCCTCGGCGACAGCCCGGGCCGGATGGATAAAGCGGCGCACTTCGGCGGACGAAAGCGGCGCGGGAGTACTGATCGGAATCGCCGCCGTGACGGGTTCCTTCCAGCCCGAATCGTCGAAGCCCACCGCAGGCCAATCCGCCGGGATCGTGCGCGTGTCGCACCAGTCGATCCAGCCGAGCAGGGCATTGATCCGGCGCACCTTCGGGGAATAACCCTCCAGACGCAGACTCTTCCATCGCCCGAAGACCGGCTTGCCGCCGACGAGCACCTCACACCACAGGAACGGAGGGATATTGCCCACGATGCGCGTCTCCGCGCCCTCGGCGTGCACCTGGACCGCAAGCACATGCCGGCCAGCGCCGAGCCGCTGGCGAAGGATTTGATATTCAGGATACCCGTAGCTGAAACGCGCTGGACCCTCGGCCAGCCAGGCGCCGTCGAGCCAGGCGATGAACCAGGAGGCCCCGAGGATGCGGATTTCCACCTCCTCGTCGGTCGAGAGCGTAATCTCGCGGCGAAAAGCGACATGATAATCGCCGTCCTCCGGCTTGATGTCCGCCAGCCAAAGGCAGGGCAGTGAAGGCATGTCTTTCATTTGCGTAAAAACCAGACGGCCATTTCACCAGCGCCGCGATTGGACCAGGCATAGTAGGGAATCAGCGTCGTGGTGCCGGGGGCGGATCCGGCCTTGATCGTGTCGATTCCGCCGAGCAGATCGGGCCGGGCGACGACGGCCAGCCGGGCGTCATCGCGCAGGACGCGGGTCAGGACATGGCCTCCATTATCGATGCCCTCGGCGCAGTAAACCAGCGGCCCTTTTTCCACCGCCACCCGGTAGAGGGCGGCGTCGATGGAAATGTTTCCCAGCACGCGGCGAGCGTCCATGGGAAACTCAACCTCGACCCGGTCGCCCGCGCGCCAGGTGCGCCGGATGACCGCATAGCCTTTTTCCATGGTCGTCGGGACAACCGCGCCATTCACGCGGAACGGGATGGCCGCGGCGTCGTCCGCCCTGGACTGCAGACGCTTCCCCCGTTCGTCCATGAAGCTGTAAAGATTGCCGGGGATCGGCCGGCCGAAAGCCCATCCCGGGACTCGCACCCGCAGCGCAAAATCGCACGGCGCGTCCGGCGACACCGTGAGGGCGACCCGACCACCCCAGGGAAAATCGGTTCCCTGCGTGAGGCCGACCCGGACGTTTCCGATCGATGTGGTCGCGTCGCTGGTCACGAAAAGGTTCACATAGACGGAGCGCTCCCCGGTGGCATAGACATATTCCGGGATCGAGGGCAGGAATCGCGAAAGATTCGTGGGGCAGCACGGGGTGCTGAACCACCCCGCGCGGGTGGCGCCCCCTTCGCCGGCGTTGAACGGCCAGCGCCCGTCGGAAGAGAGCGGGTTGGCGTAGAAAAAACGGTCGCCGCTCAGCGAAATGCCCGAGAGCACCCCGTTGTACAATATCCGCTCCAGCACATCGATGTATTTGGCGTCGCCGTGGAGGAGAAACATCTGCCGCTGCCACATCGTGGCCGCGACCGCGGCGCAGGTCTCATTGTACGCCGTGTCGTTGGGCAGCTCGAAATCGTCGCCAAACGCCTCGCCGTGGTGGCGGGCGCCCGCACCCCCGGTGAGATAGATGCGCCGCCCGACAAAGCTGCCCCAGATCCGGTCGAGCGCGGCGACATAAGGCCCCGCGCCGGGACTGGCGAGTGCCACATCGGCCATGCCGTTGTAGAGATAAAGCGCCCGCACCGCGTGTCCCTCGGGCCCGGTCTGCTCCAGTACGGGCCGGTCATCCTGCCAATAGACGCCCCAAAGCGCCTTGCGTCCGTCGAGGTGCCCCCGGTGATCGATGAGGAAACGGGCCAGATTGAGATAGCGCGCGTCGCCGGTGACCCGGGCGAGCTTGACCAGGCCGATCTCAACCTCCTCATGGCCGGAAATGATGACCCTCTGGCCGGGTCCGTCGCCAAAGGTGCGAACGAGCAAATCGGCGTTCCTGATCGCGACGTCCAGGAAGTTTCGCTCGCCCGTGCCCGCGTACCAGGCCACGGCGGCTTCGCACAGGTGCCCCGAGCTATAGAGTTCGTGGCTCCATTGTTCCTCGGACCATCGCGTCGCGCCGGCGAACTCCTGCGGGTGCGCGGGATCGACGGTGCGCGCGGTGTAGAGGTAGCCGTCGGGCTCCTGGGCGGCGGCGATCCTGGCGATGAGCCCGTCGACATAGCCTTGGAGCGCCGGATCCGGATGCTGCTTCAGGCTGTACGCCGCGCCTTCGATCGCCTTGTAGATGTCGGTGTCGTCGTACACATTGCCCGTGTGCGGCGGCGGCAGCTGGTGGGCGGCGCGCAGGAAATTATCGACCCGGCCCGTGGCCTCGCACTCCTTGAAGACGTACGGCAGGGTGACTGTGCGGGCAGTTTCAAGACGCGGCGCCCAAAAAGTATCCGCCAGGCGCACGTCTTCGAGCGGCACCGCCTGGATTTGCGCGACGCCCGAAGCAGGAGCTCCGGCCCAGCCCAGGACGAGGCCGGCGAGAAAAAGCGCGAAAGCTCTTTTCATTCACCCGAGGTCCCGCCATTTCGTTTCCGGAACAGCGCGATCACGATCAGGAGCAGGGACGCCGCCAGGGCGTAAAACAGCGATCGCCGGACGCAGTAAACGTGGACCCCATCGGTCTGGAGGTTGGAATATGCGAGCGGGGGATTGAAAAGGTAGCGCTTGAAATTGGTCCACGCGAAGGTTCGGTCCTTGAGCAGCATCGAGTAAACCCCGCGGATATCCTCGACGTTGGGAGGGCTGCGGTACTTGAGGATCGCGAGCGTGTTGTATTCCTCCATTGCCATCACGTCCACGAGGCGAAACGGCACGGTGATCGCCGTCCGCGGCTTTGCCGGGTAAGGGAGATCCTGCCAGTTCCAGTCCTTGAAGACGTTGGCGGTCACGCCGCCGAACGAGTCGTGCAGGCACATCTGGTAAATATCCGCGGTGTTGAGCGGGACGCCATTCCGGTCGTTGACGCCAATGATCGACTCTGTGACATCGACATAGGTCCAGCGCCCCTTCTCCTTCACGTAGCACTCGGCCCAGGAATGTCCGTTATAATAGACCTTGTCGTCCTGCTCGTTGCAGCCGAAGACGAAACGGGTGGGAATGCCGGCCCGGTTGGCAAAGAACACGAAGATTTGCGCGTTTTGCGTGCACCAGCCGTGTCCGGTCCCGTTGCTGATCTCCTGGTAAATCGCGAAGGGATCCATCCATCGGTAATCGTCCCGCGGCACCCCGGCCGACGCGATCCCGACAGACTTGAGATAAACGAAGACCTTCTCCATCCGGGTTATCGTGTCGTCGGCATCCGTAATGCCCATCTTCTCGTGCACGATCTTGTCGGCCGCCGCCAGGGACTTGGGGTCCACGTAGCTGTAGTCGTCCGCCCAGTGGCTCACGGGATAGCGCTTGAATTTGCCGATCGGGACCGTGGTGTGGATGATGTAGACGTCGTTGGGAGCCGTCTGGCCGGCCCTCCGGTATAGCTCCGCGGATACTCCCTCGATCGAGAAGCTGAGGTCGGGCCCGATCCCGTCCGGCAACGGCCGAAGAGCGTACGAGTGAAAATCCTTCGGCGTGTTCGTCACCTCCACCAGCGGCGGGACCGCCAGCCTGATTTCCGGCTCGTCGCCGGGCATCGTCTCCCCCGGCTTGCCATCCACGATAAGCTGCCACTGGTCCGGCGTCCGGTTCCACACGATCTCCGGCTGGAGCCGGTCGCCCTTCATGGTCTTCCATTCGCGGATGGTGGGGGTATCCAGGGGATAGAACAGCGTCGAATAATTCGAAGGATAGAGGGAATCCTCGAAGCCGCGCGTGAAAAACACGTAAAGATTGACGGCGAGC
>Ga0302326_10005211_pt1 | contig 29679 bp, 22 predicted proteins | sample Palsa_T0_3_FD_202264 | JGI IMG/M metagenome (GOLD analysis project Ga0302326, IMG submission 202264) | Peat permafrost microbial communities from Stordalen Mire near Abisko, Sweden - Palsa_T0_3 | ecosystem: Environmental > Terrestrial > Soil > Palsa > Peat permafrost | place: Sweden: Abisko... | reverse complement strand
GCTGTACCTCAGCGCCCACGTTACCGGCGGGCACGGCTCGAGCTCTCAGCTCACCGAGACGGCGGCCTGGTCGCCCCCGACCAAGATCGCCGCCAAGTACCTCGCTCCGTACCTCCAGGAGCTCGACCGGGTCGCCGGGGACCCGCGATAGCACCCGCGTCTTCTGGGTTGTCTCATCCTCCGCCCAACTGCACGGCTTTCACGATCAGGAGGATCACCGAGGTGAGCAGGTAGCCACGGAGTGTCAGCATCGCGACTTTGCGACTGGTGGACCATTGCGGCCGGGCGAGGAGCGCGAGTGGCGCCATCGTCCAGAGCTCCCGCGGAGTCGCCGGGGCCGGTTCGGCGGGTTCCGGAGCGACGACCCTGGAGCGACGGCTGACGAGTGCGAATGCCGAGAGCCCGGTGGCAAGAGCGATTGCGCCTCCGAGTGTCACGGCGGTCACATTGATGTTGGGGAACACCGTGGTGGCCATCAAGATCAGCGACAACAGGACGAGAATCGCAACGATCACGGTGGCGAGGACGTTGAGCCAGGGCGGGTTTCGCCACGGGCCGAGAACCTCGCGATCGTTGCAAAGGAGGAGCAGGAAGACGGTGGCGCTCGGCAGCAGGACGCCGGCCAGTGCTTGGACGGCGAGGGTGATGACCCCGAGCGGCGCGCCGGGGATCAGCACGATCGCGGCGGCGCCGACGATCAGCGCCGAGAAGATGCCGTAGAAGAGCTTCGCGTCGGCGAAGCTGCGGTGCAGCGAGCTCTTGGTCCCGAACACGTCGCCGAACGCGTAGCTCGTAGACAGCGTCAGCGCTCCCGCCCCGATCAGCGACGCGTTCAGGAGCACGATCGCGAAGATCACGGCCGCCGCATGCCCGATCGTGTGCTGCAGACCCACTGCGGTCCCGCCGGCGTCGGTGAAATGCCCAAAGAATCCGGTGTGTCCAAACGCGAAAGCAGAGACCGAGACGAGCGCGGCAGCACCAGTCACGACCACGAACGCTCCGATCCAGGTGTCCAGCCGTTCGTAGTTGATCCACCTCGGCGTGATCCGCTTGTCGATGATGTTCGACTGCTGGAAGAACAGCTGCCAGGGCGCGACCGTCGTGCCGACGATTCCGATGATCAGCAAGACCGAGGTCGAATTGGCGCCGCCCGCGATCCCGGGCACGACAAGGTGAGTGGCGACGTCCCCGAGTCGCGGGTGCGCCAGCACGAACAGCGGGATGGTGAGAAAGTTCCCGGCCACGAACACGAACATCGCGCGTTCCCATCGCCGGAAGTTGCCGCTGGCCGTAATCGCGATCAGTGCCACAGCTGTAATCGGAACGGCGATGTACTTGGAGATCCCGAAGTACCCGAGCGACAGGCTGACCCCGATGAACTCGGTGACGATCGTGAGAAAGTTCAGCAAGAACAGGTCGCCGACCGAGAACCAGCCCCAGAACCGGCCGAACCGCTCGTTGATCAGCCTGGCGTGACCGACGCCGGTGACCGCCCCGAGGCGCACGACCATCTCCTGGTTGACGACCAGCACCGGGATCAGGAGGATCAGCACCCAGAGCAGGCTCGTGCCGTAGTTCTGTCCCGCTTGGGAGTAGGTCGCGACGCCGCCGGCGTCGTTGTCTCCGACCATCACGATCAGGCCGGGGCCGATGATCGCGAGCAGCGCCAGCCCGCGGGCCCGTGTTCCGTGGCGGCCACCCTCGTGTTGTCCGATCGTGCCGAAGGCGCCCTCGATGTCGCCGACGTGCGCGGAGTCGAGCACCGCGCGCTCGCGTTCGCCGGCCCGAGGCGGGACGGGCGGGTTCGTAGACATCCGCTCGAGCTGCCGGCGGGCTAACCGCGGGCGACTCCGGCTCGTCGCCGCCACTCGTTGGGGAGCAACAGCGCGATCACATCATCGACGGCGACCACACCGATCGGCTTCTCGTCGGCGTCGATCACGGGGATCGCGAGCAGGTCGAAGTCGGCCATCAAGCGTGCGACCTCCGGAAGCTCGGTCTCGGGCGCGATCTTCGGGACGGCGGTCTCGATCAAGCTGGCCACGGTCGCCTCCTCCGATGCGCTGATCAGCTCGGAGGCCAAGACCACGCCGGCGAGATGTCCGCTCGCGTCGAGCAACCAGACCGTGAGGAGCTGACTCGGCTCCAGCTCGCTCTGGCGCAAGCTCGCCAGTGCTTCACCGACCGTCGCCGCGGACGGCAGGGAAGCGAAGTCCGGGTTCATCAGACCACCCGCCGTCGACGGGTTATACCCCAGCAAGCGTTTGATCTTGAGCTGCTTGGCGGTCGGGAGCAGGCTGAGCACCGGTATCCGCCGCTCCTGCTCGAGCTCGAGCAGGAGGTCAGCGGCATCGTCGCTCCCCATCCGTGCCAGCACCGCGGCGATCTCGGGATCTGACCGCTCGTGCAGGAACTCGATCTGGTGCTCGTCATTGAGCTCCTCAAAAACGTCCGCCTCGAGCTCCTTATCGTGACCAACGGCCTCCAGGATCTCGTGGCCCTCGTCGTGCGAGGCGGCTTCGACGAGATCGGCGATCTGCGCCGGATGGAGTCGCGCCAATCGACGGTGGGCGAGCCGCAGGCGTGACGTTGGGACGTGACCGACGAACGGCTCCGTATCAGACCACGACACGAATTGGCGATGTTCGCGGTCGTGGCCGCGGAACCGCCGCGGCAGGAAGCGGCGGATCTCGGCGCCGATCGCAGGGTCGATGCCGGCCACCCGCCAGGTGCCCGCATCGACCACAAGTTCGATCTCGTGCGCTCTCACGAGCCGAGCGGTGGACACGTTGATCAGGCTCCGACCGAGCACATCCCCGCGCAGGAGAACCTCGCCGGTCCGCCGCTCGAACTGCGCCAGGTCCAGCTTCGTCGTCGACGTCCTCGCCGCCGACTCCTCCAGCCGCTCGATCCGGCCTGCCGGCACGAACATCTCACGACCCCCGATCCGCGCCTTCAAACCCGTGACCGGCGGGAGCTGGTCGCCCGTGTCGAGCCGCACGATCAGATCCTCGACTCGCCCGAGACGGTCGCCCGCAAGGTCAAGCAACGGACTCCCGAGCAACGAGGACAGGTGAACAACCGCTTCTGACGTCAACGGCCCGAGCCGGCGGTGGGAGGCTCGGCGCCGGGGACGACCAGCACCGGGATCTCGGCCCCGTGCAGCACGCCGTGGGAGACGCTACCGAGGAGTACCGACTTCAAGCCGGTGAGACCTCGCGTGCCGACGACGATCGCCGCAGCGCCGAGGTCGGCGGCCTCGGCGAGGATCGCGTCGGCCACCGTCGTGGTCTGCGCCCGCGTGCGAGGCGCCGGGTCCAGCCCGACGCTCCTGGCGCGCTCGACTCCCTCCTCGGCGCGAGTCCGCGCGCTCGCCTCGCTGGCGCTGTCAATCTCATCAACGTTCACGATCCCGAGCGACATTCCCAGGCCGGCGCCGCTTCGCGCCATCACCTGGACGAACGGGACCCACACGGTCAGGATGGTGACGGCCTCACCCGGGAAGAGCTCGCCGGCGCGTTCGATCGCCGCCTGTGCGTCAGGCGACCCGTCATAACAGACCAGAATCACGTGCCGCACTTCCCTTCGTCGCATGTCAACTCGGGCTCATCGTAAGGCTACCGGGGACGGCGAACGGTAGGCGGGCGTCTGCCGCCACCCGCGATCTGCGAGCCTTGGCCGGGGAAGCGGAAATGACACAGCTCGAACACGTCCCGGTTGGACCGATCGACCCTCATCGGTTCAAATCGGTGATCTCGCCCGCGGACTACGCGCAGCTTCTCGAGCTGATCGACCACGGTGCGGCCGCACTTCACGGACGCGTGATCTGGAACGTGAACTCCACGGCGAAGGGCGGCGGCGTGGTCGAGATGCTGCGACCGCTGCTCGGCTATTCACGTGGCAGCGGCGTCGATGCCCGCTGGGTGGTGATCTCGGGCGGGCCCGAGTTCTTCGTGGTCACCAAGCGCCTGCACAACCACCTCCACGGCAGCGACGGGGACGGCGGCGCCCTCACGGCCGACGCCCGCCAGGTGTACGAGCGTACGCTCGCCGGAAACGCCGGCGAGCTCGCGCGGCTCGTCGGCCCCCGCGACGTCGTGATCCTCCACGACCCCCAGACCGCCGGCCTGCTGCCCGCTCTGCAATCGACGGGTGCCCTGCTGATCTGGCGTTGCCACGTCGGGCTCGATCACGCCAATCGAAGCGCGCGCGAGGCCTGGAGCTTCCTGCGTGGCTACCTGGTCTACGCGCACGCATGCGTGTTCTCGCGCGGCGAGTTCTCCTGGGAGGGGCTGGCGCGGGACCGGATCGCCGTGATCCAGCCCTCGATCGACGTGTTCTCGCCGAAGAACGCCGAGCAGAGCGACGAGCGGCGATCGGCGATCCTCTCAAAAGCCGGGATCGTGCCGCTGCGTCAGACCGTCGCGCCGACCTTCAGGCACATGGACGGCACCCCAGGTCGCGTCGATCGCAGAGCGGACATGTGTGAGGTGGCCCCGCTCTCCCCCGAGGACCGGGTCGTCGCCCAGGTCTCGCGCTGGGACCGGCTGAAGGACCCGCTCGGCGTCCTGCACGGCTTCGTCCAGCATGTCGCCGATCGGTCGGAGGCTCATCTGCTGCTCGCGGGGCCGGCGAACGAGGCCGTCGCCGATGACCCGGAGGGTGCACAGGTCTACGCGGAGGTGCTCGCCGCCTGGCAGGCGCTGCCGAGCGGGGCCCGCGCGCGCGTTCACCTGGCCTCACTGCCGATGACCGACGTCGAGGAGAACGCCGCGATGGTCAACGCCGTCCAGCGCCACGCGTCCGTCGTGGTCCAGAAGAGCCTCGCGGAGGGCTTCGGTTTGACCGTCGCGGAGGCGATGTGGAAGCGCCGGCCGGTCGTCGCCGGCCGGATAGGCGGTATTCAGGACCAGATCGTCGACGACGTTTCCGGGGTCCTGATCGGGGACCCGCGCGACCTTCGCGCGTTCGGCGCCGCCGTCTCCGGCCTACTCGCCGACGAGCCGCGGGCAACCCGGATCGGCATCCAAGCGCAGGAGCGCGTGCGCGAGAACTTCCTCGGACCGCACCATCTCGCGCGCTATTTCGAGCTGATCGAGCGCCTGACGGCGGGTGTGCAGGGATCAGGCGTGCGCGAGCACGGCCGCTGACTCACTGGCCGTAGGCGGCCGCGTCGGCCGCGCGCAGCGCAGCCACATAGCCCGCCCGCTCGTACTCGGACCCGTCCACGGCCGCCGGAACGGCGAGCATCCCGCGGAAGTCCTCGACGCCGGCGAACCCCTTGCGCGCCATCCAATCGGTCAGCCCGCCGAGCAGCCAGCTCGCGTGGCCCGGTCCGTGGCGCAGCAGCGCCGAGGTGCTCATCACCGCGTCCGCCCCAGCCAGAAGGTACTTGGCGACGTCGTCCGGGGTCTCGACACCGGTGCTCGCGGCGAGCGACGCGCGGAGGCGTCCCCGCAGGAGCGCGATCCAGGTCCGCGGCAGACGCGCCTCGGACGCGGTCGAGAGGCCGGCGGCGGGCACGACGGTCAGCGCTTCGACGTCGATCTCCGGTTGCAGGAACCGATTGAACAGCACGAGCCCGTCAGCGCCGGCCCTGTCGAGGGCCAGCGCCATCTCCGAGAACGAGCTGAAGTGCGGGCTGAGCTTCACCGCGACCGGCACCGACACCGTCTCCTTGACGCGCGAGAGCACATCGAGGTGGCGCTGCTCGACCTCACGCCCGGAGGTTCCCGGGTCGCCGGGCAGGTAGTAGATGTTCAGCTCGATCGCGGCCGCGCCGGCGTCCTGCATCGCGCCGGCATACCGCACCCAGCCGCCGGGTGTGATGCCGTTCAGGCTCGCGATCACGGGGATGTCGACGGCGGCGACAGCCCGCTCGAGCAGGCTCAGGTAGCGCCGCGGGTGGGTGGGGTTCGAATCATCCTCGACACCAGCCGGGAGATAGGAGAGCGCCTCCCCAAAGCTGTCGGTACCAGCGTCGGCAAGCCGCGCGTTCAGCTCCGCCTCGCGGCGCAGTTCCTCCTCGAAGAGCGAGTACAGCACCACCGCGCCGACGCCCGCGTCGGCGAGCCGCTGGACGCCGTCGAGGGTTTTCGACAGAGGCGACGGCGAGGCGACGAGCGGGTTGCGTAATGCGAGCCCCATGTAGCGCGTGGCCAGATCCATCAGTCCTCCCTCCTCGCGTCGGCCGGGAACTCGGCGGCCCCGCGAGTGGCCATCTCCTCGTAGGTCTGCCAGCGATGGCGCGCGGTCTGCTGCGCGAGCGACTGGAGGCGCTCGCCCTCTGCCGGGTCGGTGTTGGCCAGGGCGCGGAAGCGCAGCTCCCCGTCCCGGTAGCTCTGGAGCGAGATCCGCGGCCGCGGCGAATCGAGCAGGAACGGGTTGGCGCCGGCGGCACGCAGCATCGGGTCGTAGCGGAGCAGCGGCCAGTGGCCGCTGGCGACCGCTTTGTACTGCTGGCTCAGACCGTCGCGCATCTCGAGGCCGTGGGCGATGCAGTGGCTGTAGGCGATCACCAGGGAGGGCCCGTCGTAGGCCTCCGCTTCGCGCAGCGCCGTCAGCGTCTGCTGGGGGTCGGCGCCCATCGCCACCCGCGCGACGTAGACGTTTGCGTAAGCGATCACCTGGAGGGCCAGGTCCTTGGTTGGCATCGTCTTGCCGGCGGAGGCGAACTTCGCCACGGCTCCGAGCGGCGTGGCCTTCGACATCTGTCCACCGGTGTTGGAGTAGACCTCGGTATCGAGCACCAGGACGTTGACGTTGCGGCCGCCGGCGAGGACGTGGTCGAGCCCGCCTGCGCCGATGTCGTAGGCCCAGCCGTCGCCGCCGACGATCCAGACGCTGCGACGGATCAGGTGGTCGATGACGCTGCGCAGATCGGCGACGACCGTCTCTTCGAGCCCGTCGAGCCGCCGCTCGAGCTCGGCGACGCGCTCGCGCTGCGCGCGTAGCTCCGACTCACGCAGCTGCGGCGACGCGAGGATCTCGTCCACGAGCTCGGCTCCGATCAGCTCGCGCAGCTCGATCAGTCGCCGCCGGGCCAGCTCGGTGTGGCCATCGGCGGCGAGCCGCAGCCCGAGTCCGAACTCCGCGTTGTCCTCGAACAGCGAGTTCGACCACGCCGGGCCGCGCCCGTCGCCGTCGACCGTCCATGGGGTGGTCGGCAGGTTACCGCCGTAGATCGACGAGCAGCCGGTGGCGTTGGCGATCGTCAGCCGGTCGCCGAACAGCTGCGAGACCAGCTTCAGGTATGGGGTCTCGCCGCAGCCCTCGCAGGCGCCAGAGAACTCGAACAGAGGCTCCAGGAACTGGGTGCCGCGTACCGTCCCGAAATCGACCCTGGTGCGGTCGTTGATCGGCAGCGTCTCGAAGAAGGCGATCGTCTCGCGCTCGGCGGCGAGGGGGTTCTCGCGCGCGCCGAGGTTGATCGCCCGATGGGCGGAGTCCCCCGGCGCCGACACCGGGCACGCCTCCACGCACAGCCCGCAGCCCGTGCAGTCCTCGACGTATACCTGCAGCGTGAACCGGGTGTCGGGCAGGCCCGGAGCGTTCAGAGCTGCCGAGCGGAAACCGTCCGGGGCGCGCTCGAGCCGGGCCGGCTCGTAGTAGCGCGAGCGGATCACGCTGTGCGGGCAGACGAAGCTGCAGTTCCCGCACTGGATGCAGAGCTCCTCGTCCCAGTGGGCGACCAGCTCAGCGATGTTGCGCTTCTCGTATGCGGCCGTGCTGCTCGGGTAGGTACCGTCGACCGGGAGGGCGCTGACCGGCAGCTCGTCGCCGCGCCCGGCCATCATCATCGCGGTTACGTTGCGCACGAACTCCGGGGCCTCCGCGGGGACGAGCGGCTCCGGCTCGCGCAGCGCCGACACGCGATCGGGGAGCTCGACCCGGTTCAGCCCGGCCAGCGCGCTGTCCACCGCGATCTGGTTGCGCGCGACCACCTCGGTGCCGCGCTTCCCGTAGGTCTTCGCGATCGAGGCCTTCACCTGCGCGATCGCCCGGTCGTGCGGAAGCACGCCCGAGATCGCGAAGAAGCACGTCTGCAGCACCGTGTTGGTGCGGCCGGCGAGGCCGGCGTCACGGGCGATCCGCGCCGCGTCGATCACGTACAGCTCGATCCGCTTGGCCAGCAGCTGCTCCTGGACAGAGCGCGAGAGGGCATCCCAGATCCGCTCGGGACCGAGCCGGGTGTTGAGCAGCAGGGTCGCGCCCGGGGCGGCACGGCCGAGAACCTCTGCGCGGTCGAGCAGGCCGTAGTGGTGACAGCCGACGAAGCTCGCCTGTGAGACCAGGTAGGGCGCGCGGATCGGGTGTGGGCCGAAGCGCAGGTGCGACACGGTCTGCGAGCCGGACTTCTTGGAGTCGTAGACGAAGTACCCCTGGGCGTGGAGGTCCTCCTCGTCGCCGAGGATCTTGATCGTGTTCTTGTTCGCCCCGACGGTCCCGTCGGAGCCGAGCCCGAAGAACACGGCGCGGACCGTGTCGGCCGATTCGATGTCGAGCGCGGCGTCGTAGTCAAGGCTGAGCGCTGAGACGTCGTCATTGATCCCGACCGTGAACCGCCGCCGAGGCCGCTCCCGCGCCAGCTCCTCGAACACGCCGGCGACCATCGCCGGGGTGAACTCCTTCGAGGACAGCCCGTAGCGGCCGCCGATCACCCGCGGCATCAGCTCGCGCTCCCCATCGGCGTGGGCCTCACTCAGTGCCGCCACCACGTCGAGGTAGAGCGGCTCGCCGAGCGAGCCCGGCTCCTTGGTCCGGTCGAGCACCGCGACACCCCGCACGCTCTCCGGCAGCGCTTCGAGCAGCTCGGCCGCCGGGAACGGCCGGTAGAGCCGCAGTTGCGCAACGCCGACGCGCTCCCCCCGGGCCGCGAGGTACACCACTGTTTCGCGCACGGTCTCTCCACCGGAGCCCATCACCACGACCACACGCTCCGCCTGCGCGTGCCCGCTGTATTCGACCAGCCGGTAGTGGCGGCCGCTGCGCTCGCCGAGCTGGTCCATCGCGTGCTGGACGACGCCCGGGACGCGGGCGTAGAAGGGGTTTACCGTCTCGCGCGCCTGGAAGTACACGTCCGGGTTCTGCGCCGTCCCGCGGATGAACGGGCGCTCCGGGGAGAGCGCCCGCGCGCGGTGCTCGCGGACCAGCCGCTGATCGACGAGGGCCCGCAGATCATCGTCGGACAGCATCTCGACCGTATTCAGCTCGTGCGAGGTGCGAAAGCCGTCGAAGAAGTGCACGAACGGCACCCGGGTCGCGAGCGTCGCGGCCTGCGCCACCAGCGCCAGGTCGTGAGCCTCCTGCACCGATGCCGACGCCAGCAGCGCAAAACCGGTTTGGCGCACCGCCATCACGTCGGAGTGGTCACCGAAGATCGACAGCCCCTGGGCGGCCAGCGAGCGGGCGGCGACGTGCATCACCGCCGCGGTCAGCTCTCCCGCGATCTTGTACATGTTGGGGATCATCAGCAGCAGCCCCTGCGACGCGGTGAAAGTCGTCGCCATCGCGCCACCCTGGAGCGCGCCGTGGAGCGCGCCGGCCGCCCCGCCCTCGCTCTGCATCTCGACCACGTCTGGCACCGTCCCCCAGACGTTCGGCCGCCTCCGCCCGGACCACTCGTCCGCCAGCTCGGCCATCGGCGAGGACGGTGTGATCGGGTAGATGCAGCAGACCTCGTTCACGCGGTAGGCGACCGAAGCCGCAGCCTCGTTGCCGTCGATCGTGACGCGCATCACGCCGGCTCCGGGAACATCTCGATCGCGTGCACCGGGCACTGCTCGAAGCATGCCTGACATCCGGTGCACCGGTCGTAGTCGAAGCGATAGCGCCGGCCGGGCCCGAGTTTGATCACCGCGTCCTCCGGGCAGGCGCCCAGGCACCCGTCGCACTCGCAGCAGTTACCGCACGAGAGGCAGCGCCGCGCCTCGAAGCCGGCCTGCTCGTCCGTGAGGCCGCCGATCACCTCGGCGAACCCCGCCACGCGCTCCTCGGGCGCCAGCTCGGGCTGCCGCTTGCGTGCGGCGTCACCGAAGAACCACAGGTTCAGCTTCTCGAAGCCGGCCTCCTGGTGCTTCGCCGCCGCCGTCGCGGCGAAGCCGTCGCGAAGCCAGGAGTCGATCTCGCGGCCGGCCTTCTTCCCGTGCCCGACGCCGACCGTCACGGTCCGCTCGCTCGGGACCATGTCGCCGCCGGCGAACACGCCGGGGCAGCCGGTCATCAGCGTGCTCGACACCTGCACGGTGCCGTCGCGATCGAACGCGATCCCCGGCACCTCGCGGAGGAACGCCGTGTCGGTGTCCTGCCCGAGCGCCAGGATCACCGTGTCCGCCGCGAGCGTCTCGAACCGCCCCGTCGGCCGCGGGAAGCCGCTCTCGTCGAGCTCCATCACCTCCACCGTCAGCTCCTGGCCGTCGATCTCCGAAATCGTGCGCAGCCAGTTGATCCGCACCCCCTCGCGCTCAGCGTCCTGCGCCTCCTCCTCGTGGGCGGGCATCTGCTCACGCGTGCGGCGATACACGATCAGCGTCTCCGCGGCACCGAGCCGCCGGGCGACCCGGGCAGCGTCCATCGCCGTGTTGCCGCCCCCGTACACCGCCACCCGGCGCCCGACCTGCGGCCGCTCCCCCGAGGCGACCCCGCGCAGGAACGAGACCGCGTCGAGGATCGGCCCGGCGTCACGGGCCGGGATCTCGACACGCTTGCTCAAGTGGGCGCCGACGGCGACGAACACGGCGTCGAAGCGCCCCTCGGCTCGCTCGGCGACGAGGTCCTGCACGTGATGACCGGATGTGATCCGCACGCCGAGCCGGCGGATCCGCTCAAGCTCGCCGTCGAGCACGTCACGCGGCAGCCGGTAGGCCGGGATCCCGTAGCGCATCATCCCGCCCGCCTGCGGGCCGGCGTCGCGGATCTCGACCTCGTGTCCGCGCCGGGCCAGGTGGTACGCCGCCGACAGCCCGCTCGGCCCCGAGCCGATCACGAGCACCCGCCGGCCGGTCGCCGGCGCCGGCGCTTCGAGGCTCCAGCCGCGCTCGAGCGCGAGATCGCCGAGGAACCGCTCGACCGAATGGATCGAGACCGCGCTGTCCAGGTTCGCGCGGTTGCAGACGCTCTCGCACGGGTGGTAGCACACCCTCCCGTGGATCGCCGGGAGCGGATTGTCGGCAACCAGCGCTCGCCATGCCAGCTCATGCTCGCCGACCTGGGTGTGGGCGAGCCAGGCCTGGATGTTCTCGCCGGCCGGGCAACCGGCATTGCACGGCGGCAGCAGGTCCACGTAGACGGGGCGCTGGGCGCGGACCGGCCCGGACCGCGGGTGTCCGTGCAGCAGGTCCGGCAGCGGCGTGATGTCGCTGTGCACGCCGCTCACCGCTCGAGACCCGCGTAGAGCGCGCGATCTCCGAGCTCCTCCTCGATCCGCAGCAGCTGGTTGTACTTCGCGACGCGCTCGCTGCGGGCCGGCGCGCCGGTCTTGATCTGCCCGACGCCGGTGGCGACCGCGAGGTCGGCGATGAACGTGTCCTCGGTCTCGCCTGAGCGATGCGAGATCACGCAGCGGTAGCCGGCTGCCCGAGCCAGCTCGATCGTGTCGAGCGTCTCGGTCAGCGTCCCGATCTGGTTCAGCTTGATCAGGACGCTGTTGGCGATCCCGCGCTCGATCCCCTCGCGGAGGATCCCTGGGTTGGTGACGAAGATGTCGTCGCCGACGAGCTGCAGCTTGTCCCCGAGCCGATCGGTCAGCAGCTTCCAGCCGTCCCAGTCGCCCTCGGCCAGCCCGTCCTCCAGGAACAGCAGGGGGTAGCGGCCGGAGATCCCGGCCCACAGGTCGATCATCTCCGCGCTCGACAGCGACCGGCCCTCGCACGCCAGCTCGTAGCGACCGTCCGCGAAGAACTCGCTGCTGGCCGGGTCGAGGCAGATCGCGACGTCGTCGCCGGGGCGGTAACCGGCCGCCTCGATCGCGCTCACGATCAACTCGAGCGGCGCCTCGTTGGACTCGAGCATCGGGGCGAAGCCGCCCTCGTCTCCGACCCCGCCGGCCAGCCCCCGCTGCTTCAGCGTGGTCCGCAGCTCGTGGTATACCTCGGCGCCGATCCGCATCGCGCCGGCGAACGAGCTCGCGCCCACGGGAGCGATCATGAACTCCTGGAAGTCGATCGGGTTGTCCGCGTGGACGCCGCCGTTAAGGACGTTCATCGCCGGAATCGGAAGCAGCCGTGCGTCCTCGCCGCCAAGGTACCGCCACAGCGGACGGCCTGACGCGGCGGCGGCCGCGCGGGCGGTCGCCATCGAGACCCCGAGGAGGGCGTTGGCGCCGAGCCGCGACTTGTCTGAGGTGCCGTCGAGCGCGATCAGGGTCTCGTCGAGCCCGCGCTGATCCGACGCGTCACGCCCGCGAACCGCGCCGGCGATCCCATCGTTGACGTTGGCGACCGCTCGGCTGACCCCCTTGCCCCCGAATGGCTCGCCGCCGTCGCGTAGCTCGAGCGCCTCACGCTCGCCGGTCGACGCCCCCGAGGGCACCGCCGCCCGCCCGACCGCGCCGCCAACCAAGCGGACATCGACCTCGACGGTGGGGTTGCCGCGGCTGTCGAGAATCTGACGGGCGTGAACGGTTTCGATCGTGCTCATGTTCGGGGGTCCTCTCGAGGTGCGGCGATCGCCGCCTGGGCCGCCGCCACGCGTGCGATTGGGAGGCGGAAGGGCGAACAGCTGACGTAATCCAGGCCGGCAAGATGAAAGAAGCGAATCGAGGCGGGATCGCCGCCGTGCTCGCCGCAGATCCCGAGCTCGATGTCGGGGCGACCCTGCCGGCCGAGCCGCACGGCGGTCCGCACCAGCTCGCCAACGCCGGCCTCGTCGATTGTCGCGAACGGCGAGATACGGAGGATCTGGTCGGCGACGTAGCGTGGAACGATACGGCCCTCGACGTCGTCGCGGGAGAACCCGATCGCGGTCTGCGTCAGATCGTTGGTTCCGAACGAGAAGAAGTCGGCGTGCCGGGCGATCCGGTCGGCGATGAAGCAGGCCCGGGGCAGCTCGATCATCGTTCCGACCCCGAAGTCGCGACCGTAGGCGAAGCCCTCCTCCTCCGCGACGGCGAGGACCCGGGCGCGCACCAGCTCGAGTTCCCGCTCGTAGGCGACCAGCGGGATCATGATCTCCACCTTCGGCGCCTCGCCGGCCGCGCGGACCGCGCGTGCCGCGCGGACGATCGCGCGCACCTGCATCTCGTAGATCTCGGGGTGCAGCACACCGAGACGGACGCCGCGGGTGCCGAGCATCGGGTTGGTCTCCTCGAGGCTGCGGATCAGCTCGAGCTGATGCTCGAGTTCGGCCAGCTGCGGACTCTGCTCGATCCGCGCCCGCACGATCTGCTCGTGCAGTTCGAAGCGGTCGGGCAGGAATTCGTGGAGCGGCGGATCCAGCAGCCGGATCGTGACCGGCAGGCCCCCCATCTCGCCGAACAGTCCCTCGAAATCACCCTGCTGCAGCGGCAGCAGCTGATCGAGCGCGGCGCTCCGGCCGGCCTCGTCCTGAGCCATGATCATCGCCCGCATCAGCAGCTGGCGGTCGTGCGCCATGAACATGTGCTCGGTCCGGCACAGCCCGATGCCCTCGGCGCCGAAGCGGTGCGCGCGCCTGGCATCCTCCGGGATGTCGGCGTTGGCGCGGACGCCAAGCTCCCGCAGTTCGTCCGACCAGCGGAGGATCGTGTCGAACCGCTCGTCGACATGCGCCTCGACGAGCGGCACATCGTCGGTCGTGATCGTGCCCGTGCCGCCGTCGATCGCGATCTGGTCGCCGCGGCGCAGGACGAGATCTCCGATCCGGACCTCGCCGGCGTGCAGGTCGACGTCGATCTCGGCCGCTCCGGTGACCGCGGGCCGGCCCATGCCGCGGGCCACGAGCGCCGCATGTGATGCCTTGCCGCCCTCGGAGGTGAGGATCCCCTTGGCGGCGTGGAAGCCGGCGACGTCGTCGGCCTCGGTGAACGGCCGGACCAGGATCACGTCGTTGCCGGCCGCCGCCGCGACGACGGCCTCCTCGGCGGTGAACACGATCGCGCCCTTGGCCGCCCCGGGGGACGCAGCGACCCCGCGCGCGAGCACGGTGTAGGCCGCTGCAGGGTCGAACGTCGGGTGCAGCAGCGCGTCGAGTGCCGCGGCGTCGATCGTCGAGATCGCCTCGGCGCGGGTCAGCAGTCCCTCTTCGACCGCGTCGCACGCAAACCGCACGGCCGCCTGGGCTGGCCGTTTGGCGCTGCGCGTCTGCAGCATGAACAGGCGGCCGTGTTCGATCGTGAACTCCGTGTCCTGCATGTCCTCGTAGTGGCGTTCGAGCCGCCCGAGGATCTCGAACAGCTGTGCGGCCGCCTCCGGCATCCACTCGTGCAGCTCGCTCAGGTCGCGCGGTGTTCGCACGCCGGAGACTACGTCCTCGCCCTGGGCGTTGGGCAGGAAGTCGCCCGAAGGCGCTGGGGCGCCCGTCATCTCGTCGCGGCTGAACGCGACGCCGGAGCCCGACGTCTCGCCCATGTTGCCGTAGACCATCTGCTGGACGTTGACCGCGGTGCCCCACTCGTCGGGGATGTCATTGATCCGGCGGTACGACACCGCCCTCTCCCCCATCCAGGAGTCGAATACGGCGCGAATCGCCTGCTCGAGCTGCTCGCGCGGATCGCGGGGGAAGTCGTAGACCGCTTTGAAGCGTGTGGTCAGCTCGCGAAGAGCAACGGCGTCGAGGTCGGTGTCGAGCGTGACGCCGCGCTCGCGCTTGATCGTGGCGATCTCCTCCTCCCAGCGATCGCCGGGAATACCGCGCACGACGTTGCCGAACATCTGCACGAGGCGGCGGTAGGAGTCCCAGGCGAAGCGCTCGTTGCCCGTCCGGCGTGCGAGACCGCCGACCGACTCGTCGTTCAGCCCGAGGTTGAGAACCGTGTCGAGCATTCCCGGCATCGACCTGCGCGCCCCGGAGCGCACCGATACCAGCAGCGGGTTCCCGGGATCGCCCAAGCGCTTGCCGACTCGCTGCTCGAGGCGGGCGAGCGCCTCGTAAACCTCTTCCGCCAGCCCGGCGGGGGCGCTGCGGCCGTGCTGCATGTACTCCACGCAGGCGGCCGTGGTGATCGTGAAACCGGCGGGAACCCGATCGGCGCCGAGCACGCGGGTCATCTCGGCGATGCCTGCCCCCTTACCACCGAGCAGCTCGACCAGCTCACGCGATCCCGCACTGAAGTCGTAGATCCAATTCATCGCGCCTCCTCGAGGATTGGCGCGTAGTCGGAGACCCCCAGGCGGGGCAGCAGGGGACGCTTCTTGCGCTGGTGACGATCCATCCGCCGCAGGATGTCGTCGAGCACCGAGATCGCCGCGACGATCCGCGGCCCCTTGTTCAACATCACGCACTCGGCCCGCACCCCCATCGCCGCATCGGTGATCTCCGCGCGCGAGGGACGACCGGTCCTGGCGAGTTGGTCGAGCACCTGCGTCGCCCAGATGACGGGCACATGGGCGGCCTGGCACAGCCACAGGATCTCCTCCTGCACCTCCGCGAGACGCTCGAAACCGCACTCGACAGCGAGATCGCCGCGGGCGATCATCACCCCCGCCGGCCGATCACCCGCGAGCGCGGCCAGCAGCAGACCCGGCAGCTGTTCGAACGCGCGCCGAGTCTCGATCTTCAGGACCATCCCGACCCCCGGCCGGCCGTTCTCCTCGAGATACGTGTGGACACGTTCGACGTCGTGGGGGCGGCTGATGAACGACAGCTCGACGATGTCCGCATGCGCGGCGGCAAACGTCAATGCCTCGGCGCTGTGTGACCCGAGCAGATCGATCTCGAGCTCGGCATCGGGCAGGTTGATCCCCTTCTCGGCGCGGAGCTTGGAGCCCTTCGGCCCGGCATCGGCGATCCGCAGCTGGATCGAGTCGTGATCGACCGATTCGACAACACCCCCCAGCTTGCCGTCGTCGAGCCAGACGGCGTGGCCCGGGCGGGTTACCGAGAACGCCTCGGGGAGCGAGCAGCCGATTCGCGCCGCGTCGTCATCCGGTCCGGGCGCCCCCGCGTCCTCCTCGCGAACCAGCACCAGGCGATCACCGACCGCGAGTCGCAGGTAGGCCCCCTTCTTGTCATGGGCCGCGTAGGCGGGGAGCGGCCCCGTGCGCAGCTTGGGACCGGGCAGATCGACGGCGACGCGCGCCGGCCGTTCCGTCAGCTCCTCGGCGCGGCGCAGATTCTCGACCATCGCGGTCCAGGCGGGCGCCGCGTCATGCGCGCAGTTGATCCGCATGCAGTCCATGCCCGCACCGAGCATCTGCTGCACCAGCTGTGGATCGGTCGCCGCCTCGGTCGGCATCGTGACCATGATCCGCGTCGGTCGGCCCTGCGGGGCCGGCCCGAGCAGGGTGGCCGTCCTCCTCGCCAGCACCTCACGGCTGTGGGCAAAGCCGATCGGTGGCTCCGACTTCGAGGCGGGCGGGTTCCGCGCCAGCGCGCCGAGGGCATCGAGGACGGCGTCGATGGTCGCCTGGACGTGTCCCTCGCTGCGGCCCAGGGAGGACAGACCCAACGCGACCAGCGGTTCCTGCACCTCGCGTAGGTCGTGCCCGCGCAGCGCCAGGTACTGCAGCAGGTTGCGTGCGCTCGCGTCTCGGTCCGGGTCTGGGTTGCACCCCTGGGCCGACGGTCCCCACTCATCGGCGATGTCGAGCAACTGCTCGCGAAGCGAACCCAGCCGCTCGATCAGGACGGCTGCGCCGTCGTCGTCTGTCCCTGTCACGTCCACCGCCCGCGATCAAACCAGCTGGATGCGCGTGTTACATCGTGGCCGACTACGGAGACGTGTGCCCGTTTCGCCGAAGCAAGCTGTGACCGGGCACTGTTCTCACGCCCCGAGCAGATCGCGCCGGCGGAACAACTCGAGCGCGGCGAGTGCGGTGACCATGCCGATCGCGATCATCGCGACGGCATCGCCGGCGCGGAACGCCTGCGCCGGCACGAAGCCGATGTGCGCGAACGGCGTCAGATCCACCATCCATTTCGGTACGCCGAGCAGTGAGCCGACGAGATCCCAGAGGAACGCGACCGCGACGAACCCGTAGGAGATCCCGGCGCTGGCCCGCGGAGCGATCGCATAGGCGAGCGCCGCGATCCCGAGGAACAGGAATGTCGCCGGCAGGCAGTTGGCGCCCGCCTCGAGCAGCCGCGCCAGTGATAGGCCGACGCCGCCCGATTCGGCGCCGACCCAGCTGGACACGCCGGCGGTCAACGAGATCGCGGCGGCGGCGGTGACCGCCAGCAGCAGCCGCCCGCCGAGCCAGCCGCGCCGGCTGACCGGTAGCGCCAACAGGGTCTCGAGCTGCCCGTCGGACTCCTCGTGCCGGGCGGCCCCGACCTGCGCACACGCGAACAGGCTGACCGCCAGGACAAAGAACAGGAAGATGAACGAGAGGTAGCCGCTGGGCGTAACGATCGAGGTCGAGCCGAGCTTCGCCAGCTCCCGCTGGAGGCTCTTCGAGATCCCGGCGCTCTTGGTGCTCTTCGCGATCACACCGAGGATGAAGCCCATTGCCCCGACGCTGCCGAGCCAGATGAGCAGGCTCCCGCGCTCACCCCGCAGCGTCTGGGCGAGCGGCGAGGAGAGCAGTCCGAGCCGCGGCTCCGCGGTGTCGCGCGCCGGGAGCACGCCCGTGCCGATGTCGCGGCCGGCCCGGATCCGGGCCGCCGCGACGAGCAGCGCCGCCGTCGCGGCGACCGGCAGCACGAGCACGAGCGGCGCGGCACCGCCGAACGGCTTCATCTGCTCGGCCCAGCCGGGCGGCGTCAGCCAGCGCAACCAGCCGACGCCGCTTGCGGTGTCGGCGATCACCCGCAGCAGGAACATCACCCCGACGACGGCGCCCCCGAGCTCGAGCGCGATCCTGCGCGTGGGCGCGAGCTCGCTCGCGACCGCGCCCACGCCCACGCAGACCGGCACGACCGAGGCGGTGGCGAGCGCGAGGTAGGCCGAGCCGCCGGCCGGGAGCCCGCCGAGGACGAAACCCACGAACTCCGCGACCCAGAGCAGCACGACGCCCGCCGCGATCGCGGTCAGCGAGGACAAGTACGACGTCGACCGGCCCACCGCAGCGGCCAGCACGAGCTCCATCCGGCCGGTGTCCTCCTCGGTCCGCAGCGCCCGAACGGCCGCGAGCAGGCCGAAGACCGCGGCGGCGATCGCAAGCGTGCCGCCGACCCGCCAGGCCGCGTAACCGCCGACCGTCAGCAGGCGGTGGGGTACTCCATAGAACAGGCGGATCGCCTTGTTATCTCCGAAGCTGCGCGCGAACGCGGTCCGGCTCTGAAGTGTCGGGTAGCCATGGCGATAGGCGACCGGCTGGAGGTAGGAGTAGATCGCGAAGATGTAGGCGAAGGCGATCGTGCGAACACGCGCGTCGCGGAACGCGCGCCGCGCCAGCCCACCGCTAACCGTCGGCATGCCCGTCGGAGCCGTCGTAGTGGTGCAGGAAGATCTCCTCGAGCGACGGCTCGCGGCTCGTCAATGTCGCCACCGGATGCTCGGCGAGCGCCGCGATCAGCGGGCCGATGCTGCCAGAAACCTCGAAGCGCAGCGCATTCGCGCCGACGTGCTCCACCTTGACACCGGGCAACGTCGGTAACGCGGGCGGCGCCCCGGCGAAGGTCACGTCGACCGTCTGGGCGCTGAGGTGCCGCAGCTCCTGCAGCGTCCCCTGGTCGACGAGCCGGCCAGCCCTGAGGATCCCGACGCGGTCGCACACCGCCTCGACCTCGGACAGGATGTGGGAGGACAGGAAGACCGTCTGTCCACGGTCCTTGGCCTCGTTGATGCTCTCGCGGAACGCCATCTCCATCAGCGGGTCGAGGCCGCTCGTCGGCTCGTCGAGCAGCAGCAGGTCCGCCCTCGTGGCGAGCGCCGCGATCAGCTGCACCTTCTGGCGGTTGCCCTTCGACAGCGCGCGGATCTTCTTGCGCGTATCGAGCTTGAAACGCTCGATCAGGACATCGCGGTAGGCGACGTCGGTGGAGCCGTGCAGGTTGGCGAGAAACTGAAACGTCTCCGCGCTCGTCATCGACGGCCACAGGAACGGCTCCCCCGCTACATAGGCCACGCGTCGGTGCGCGGCCACCGGATCGCCCCACGCGTCAACGCCGAACAGCGCTGCCCGTCCGCCGGTCGGGCGGTGCAGCCCGAGCAGCAGGCGGATCGTCGTCGTCTTGCCGGCGCCGTTTGGTCCCAGATAGCCGTAGACCTCGCCCGCCCTGACGGTGAGGTCGAGCCCGTCGAGCGCGAGCGTGTCGCCATAGCGCTTGGTCAGACCCTCGGTTGTGATCGCAGCCGTCGCTGGCATGGCCATACTCAGTGCTCCTCAGTTGTCGCAGCAGGCCGGTGAATCACGCGAACGAGCGCGAGCGCCTCGTGGCGGACAGCCTCTGCGACCGGCCCGACGGCCGCGCGCACCGGCTCACTGAGCGGGCCGCCGAGCCGGTAGGCGACTCCCTCGATGCCGTAGACGACGACCGTCGCCGGCAATCTGCCGAGCGCGCGTGCGAGCTCGATCGCCTGCGCAACGCCGGTCGCGTGGCTCGAGGATTCGCGAAGTTCCGCCGGTAGGGGTGCGGCGCGGGCGTCGATGCGGACGATCGTTCCGGGCGTAGCTCCCGAGCGCACGCTGTCGACGAGCACGACGGCACCGGCGCCGTCCCACAGCTCGAGCAGCGTCACACCCTCGCCTTCATGGGCGAGGACGTCAATCCCGCTCTGTCCGTTGAGGTCCGTGAGGCGGCGCACGACTTCGAGCCCGGCGGCGTCGTCGCCGCGCATTGCGTTTCCGACACCGATCACGACGGCCGAGTGCGGCATGCCTTCAGCGGCGACTGACCGTGAGGTCGAGGAAGTGCGTTGCGCAGGAGATGCACGGGTCGTGGTTGCGGACCGCCTGCTCACAGCGCAGCCGAAGCTGTTCGTCGGGCAGCCCGACGTGCTCCTGCACGACGGCCCGGAGGTCCTCCTCGATCGTAAGCTGATTCTGGGAGGTCGGCGGCACGATCGTCGCGGCAAGGATCGTGCCGTCGTCGTCGATCTCGTAGCGGTGGTAGAGCATCCCGCGCGGGGCCTCGGTGGCGCCGTGTCCGACGGCGCGGCGCGGATGGCACGCGACCGCCGGCGCATCGGGTGGCTCGTACCGGGAGATGATCGCGAGCGCCTCGTCGCACGCCTGGACGAGCTCGACGGCGCGCACGACGATGCTCTGGAACGGGTTGTGGCAGGTGGCCCCGAGTCCCGCGTCGCGCGCGGCCTGCTGCGCGACTGGCCGTAGCCGGGCGAAGGCAAGGTTGTAACGCGCGAGCGGACCGGTCAGGTAGCTCCCCCGAGCGCGAATCCGGGCGTGCAGCGCGTTCGAGTGCTCGACGTGCTCCTCGACGACGTGCGCATCGAACTCCGACGCGTCGATGTCGAGACCACCGTCGGACACGATCCGGCCGAGGTCGAGCGGGTAGTCATCGCCCGGATCCTCGAGGGCGACGAGCTCAGGGTGGCGGCGGACGTCGGGGAATGGCAGCCCGGCGGTCCAGCGGACCGTCTCGAGCGCCGTTTCGCGCGCGCGCTGCAATGGCTCGATCAGCACGTCGAGCTCACGACTACGCGGGGCGCGGTAGAAGCCGCCGACGCGGACATTGACGGGGTGGATCTCGCGCCCGCCGACGAGCGTCATCACCGTGTTGCCGGCCTTCTTCATCTGTAGGCCCTGCTCGGCGATCTGCGGGTGCTCCCGCGCCATCTCGACGAACCCGGGGTAACCGAGGAAGTCGGGCGCGTGAAGCAGGTAGACGTGCAGCCCGTGGCTCTCGATCCACTCCCCGCAGTAGATCAGCCGCCGCAGGTCACGGATCGGCCCCGAGTCGATCGCGACCCCGCAGGCGTCTTCCATCGCTCGCACTGCGCTCATCTGGTAGGCGATCGGGCAGATCCCGCAGATCCGCGAGGTGACGTCCGGCGCCTCGGTGAACGCCCGCCCCCGCAGCATCGCCTCGAAGAACCGCGGCGGCTCGTAGATCCGTAGCCTGACGTCGCGGACTACGTCACCCTCGATCTCGACGTACATCGCGCCCTCGCCCTCGACCCGCGCGAGGTAGTCCGTGCGGATCGTCCGCCTGCCGCTGCCTCGCTCAGCGCGCATGTGCGTCGCCGGCCTCTCGGAACGGCTGCGCCCCGGCGTTGAACGTGCGGTACACGCGCACGAGATCTCGGTCCTCGAGCCCCGACCACGTATCGAGCGACGCCGGGTTGGGGGTCTCCTTCGGCCCATAGCACCCGTAGCAGCCGCGATCGTAGGCGGGGCAGATCGCACCGCAGCCGGCGTGGGTCACCGGGCCGAGGCACGGCGTGCCGTGGGCGACCATCACGCATACGGTCCCGCGACGCTTGCATTCGATGCAGACGCTGTGGGCGCGGATCCGCGGGCGGCGGCCGTTCAGGTGGGCGCTCAGCACCTCGAGCAGCTGGTGCTTATCGATCGGGCAGCCGTTCAGCTCGTAGTCGACGGGGACGTGGGCACTGATCGGAGTCGAGGTGGCGAGCGTCGAGATGAACTCGGGTGAGGCGTAGACCTGGCGGGTGAACTCCTCAACATCGGCGAAGTTACGCAGCGCCTGGATCCCGCCGGCGGTCGCGCACGCGCCGATCGTGATCAGCGCCCGGGAGCTGGCGCGCACCTCGCGGATCCGCTCGGCGTCGTGGACGGTCGTGATCGACCCCTCGACCAGCGAGACGTCGTAGGGACCGTCGACGGTCGCGCTCGTCGCCTCGAGGAACTGGGCGATCTCGACCCGGTCGGCGAGCGCCAGCAGCTCGTCCTCACAGTCGAGCAGGCTCAGCTGGCAGCCGTCGCATGAGGAGAACTTCCACACCGCCAATTTCGGCCTGCCAGCCGGCGCCATCACAGCTCCCTGATCGCCAGCCACGGCGCCAGCTCCGACCAGCGATATACCGGTCCGTCGCGGCAGACGAGCGTCGGTCCGAGCTGGCAGTGCCCGCAGTGACCGATCCCGCACTGCATGTTGCGCTCCATCGAGGCATGGATCCGCTCCCTCGACACGCCGAGCTCGACCAGCGCGGCGACGATGAACCGCATCATCACCTCCGGCCCGCAGGTGATCGCCACTGCGCTACCTGGATCGATTCCTGCCCGGCGCACGAGGCGGGTGACGACGCCGACGTGACCGAGCCACTCAGGCCCGGCGCTGTCGACGGTGACGAGCACCTCCAGCCCCCGGGCGGCCCATTCCTTTAGCTCCTCCATGTACAGGAGCTGATCGGGGGCGCGGCCGCCGTATAGGAGCACCAGGCGCCCGTACCGCTCTCGTCGCGCCAGCATCCACAGGACCGCTGGGCGTAGCGGCGCGAGCCCGATCCCCCCTGCCGCGATCACGACATCGGCACCCTCCGCGGCCTGCACCGGCCAAGGCGTGCCGAACGGCCCCCTCACCCCGAGCACACGGCCGGGCGCTGAGGAGCAGATTGCCGCGGTCGCCAGCCCGACCGCGCGGACAGTGTGAACGAGCGTCTCCGGACGGTCCGGATCGCCGCTGATCGAGATCGGCACCTCACCGGCGCCGCCCGCGCACAGCATCGTGAACTGGCCGGGCAGGAATTCGAGCGGGCCCCGTTCGCACGCCGCCAGCTCGAGCGTCCACGTATCCGCCGTGTCGCGGCGCCTGCTGAGCACCTCGAACGGCTCGGGCACCATCGGGCCCGCGACGTGTCGGGCCTCAGCCGGGGATCCGGGCATTGCCGTAGACGTCGAGCAGCTGCATCCGCGTCGCCTGCAGGCGGTCGACGAGCTCGGCCGCGAACCGGCGCATCAGCTCGTAGCCGAGCTCGTGGTCGGCGTCGCACTTGCCGCGCAGGCAGGCACCGTCGATCGCCACCAGACTGCACGCCTCGATCGTGCGCGCGTCGAGGTGCCAGGAGTAGGGCTCGAACAGCCACGACCAGCCGACGGCATCGCCGGGCGCAAGCGTCTCGATCACGAGCGCGCCCCGGCCGGGACCGCGCACCTCGACTGCCACGGCGCCACGCCGGATCAGGAAGAACGTGTCAGCCGGTTGGCCCTCGCGGAGCAGGTATGTATCGGCCTCGACGTGCACATTGCGCGCGCAGCCGGCGACCACCTCCAGGTGGTCAGGCCGGGCACCGGCGAACAGCGAGGTTGCCGCAATCAGCTGATCAAGCGTCTTCATCTCCACCCCGATCTGTTGCTCTGATTGCGGCGGCCTCCTCGGTCAGATCGATCCCAACCGGGCACCAGGTGATGCACCGCCCGCAGCCGACGCAACCAGAGCTGCCGAACTGGTCCTGCCAGGTGGCGAGCTTGTGCGTCATCCACTGCCGGTAGCGGGCCTTCGCCGAGCTGCGGACGTCGCCGCCGTGGAGTCGGGAGTAGTCGACCGTGAAGCATGAGTCCCACTTCTGGGTGCGCTCGACGTGCTCACCGGCGAGGTCGGACACGTCCTCAACGGTCGTGCAGAAACAAGTCGGGCAGACCATCGTGCAGTTCCCGCAGGTCAGGCAGCGCTCGGCGACCTCGTCCCAGCGGGCGTGGTCGTAGTTGCGGTACAAGAGCTCCTTGATCCCGGTCACGTCGAGCTCGCGGCCCATCTGCGACGCGGTCCGGGCGTGGACCGCGGCCGCGGCGCTCGTCTCGGTTGCACCGGCGACCCGATGCGGGACCTCAGCCAGCACCTCGGCGCCGCGCTCGGAGCCGACCTCGACCACGAACTCGTGACGCCCTGAGTCGATCACCTCGGTCAGCGCGAGGTCAAAGCCGCGCTCGGCGACCGGGCCGGTGCTCATCGACACGCAGAAGCAGGTCCCGCCGGCCTCGCCGCACTGCACGGCGATGACGAACAGATCGCCGGTCCTGGCGCGGTCCGCCGGATCGGAATGAGCGCCGCCGAGTAGCACCCGGTCGAGGATCCCCATTGCGTGCAGCTCGCACGACCGGGCGCCCAGAAAGGCGTAGCGCGGGGATTCCCGCGGCGGCTCGGTCACGTCGGTCAGGCCACCGCGTTCGTCGACGCGCGCCCGCCACAGCGTCACCTCGGCTGGCAGCTGATATTGCTTCCACGACTGCGGGCCGACGGCATAGCCGAACAGCGCCTCGTCGTCGCGGCGCTTCAGCCGGTAGCGCCCGGCGTCCTGCTCGTCGGTCCACCCGACCGGAAGGTCGGTGGCAGTGGCGATCTCGTCGTAGACGATCGCCTTGTCGCGCACGGTCGGACCGACGATCGTGTACCCACGTGCGGCGAGCGCGCCGAGCAGCGCATCGAAGTCGGCTCGTTCGATCACCCGCCGGGTCTCCTCGGCCATCGTGGTCCTGGGATCAGACATCAGGACAGCAGCGAGTCGCCGCTCATCGCCGCCGGCTTGTCGATGCCGAGCAGCGCCAGCACGGTCGGCGCGACGTCCGCGAGCGTACCCTCGGGACGCAGGCTCAGGCTGCGCGCCGTGACGATCAGCGGCACGAGGTTCAGGGAATGCGCGGTGCTCGGGCTCCTCTCGTCCGGCGCGAGCATCTGCTCGGCATTGCCGTGATCGGCGGTAATCACGCAGACGCCATCGCCTGAGTGGACTGCCGAGATGACGCGTCCGAGGCACTCGTCGACCGTTTCGACCGCCGTGATCGTCGCGGGGATCACACCGGTGTGTCCGACCATGTCGGCGTTGGCGAAGTTGATCACCGAGAAGCGGGGGCGCTCGGCGGCGAATGTCTGCTCGAATGCGGCGGCCACTTCGCGTCCGCTCATCTCCGGCTTCAGATCGTACGTTGCGACGTCCCGCTGGGACGACACAAGCTTACGCGTCTCCCCCGGCAAAGGCTGCTCCTCGCCACCGTTGAAGAAGTAGGTGACGTGGGCGTACTTCTCGGTCTCGGCCACGTGCAGCTGCGTCGCGCCGGATCGGGCCACCGCCGCGCCGAGCGTGTCAGCCGCGCGGGCCGAGCGGAACGCAGCCGGATATGGGAAGCCCCGCTGGTACTCGGTCATCGTCGCGAGCCGGCGAACCGGTGCGGCGCCGTCGCGGCCGCGCCAGCCGGGCAGCTCCTCTGGGCCCTCGCCGAAGCCCGGCTCGGCCAGCGCACGCACGATCTCACGCATCCGGTCAGGACGGAAGTTAAAGCACAGGACGCTGTCCTGTGCCCGGATCCGGCCCTCGGAGCCGACGACGGTCGCGGTGATGAACTCGTCGGTCTCACCTCGAGCGTAGGCGTCGTGGGCGGCCTGCGGGCCGCCGAAAGCAGCGTGCTCGGCCCGTCCATGGACGAACAGGTCGTAGGCCGCCTGGACTCGCTGCCAGCGGCGATCGCGATCCATCGCCCAGTAGCGGCCGACGACGCTCGCCACGCGCCCCGTCCCGGCGGCGGCGCACCACTCCTCGACCGTCCGCAGGTATCCCTCGCCCGCCGTCGGCGAGGTGTCGCGGCCATCGGTGATGCAGTGGAGCACCAGATCGGGCACGCGAACACGGCCCGCGAGCTCGATCAGGGCACGGAGATGCTCGAAGCCAGAATGAACGCCTCCGTCGGAGACCATCCCGAGCAGGTGCACCCGATCGCCGGCGCTCAGCGCGGCGCGCACGACCTCGTTCGCGGCGAGCTCCCCGCCCGCGACGGCGTCGTTGATCACGGTCAGCGTCTGCGGAACGACGGCCCCGGCCCCAAGCGTGAGGTGTCCCACCTCGGAGTTGCCCATCTGCCCGTCGGGCAGCCCGACGTTACGCGCGCTCGCGCTGAGCGCCGTGTGCGGGTAGCTGCTCCACAGCTCGTCGAACACCGGCGTCCGGGCGAGCGCGATCGCGTTGCCCGGCCCGGGCGGCGCGATCCCCCAGCCGTCCATCACGACCAGGCACACGCGCTCGAACGTCGAACCCGCTGGATCGTTGGCCATTCGGATCGGCTCAGGCTAGGCCGGCAGCGCGACCGGCACGATCACACGCTGGGCGAGATCGACGAGCCGGTTCGAGTAGCCCCACTCGTTGTCGTACCACGCCACGACCTTCACCTGGGTTCCGTCGACGACGGAGGTCAGCCCGGCATCGAAGATCGAGGAGTAGGCGGACTTGACGATGTCCGAGGAGACGATCGGATCCTCCGTGTAGGCCAGGATCCCCTCGAGCGCTCCGTGATCGGCCAGGCGCTCGAACGCGGCGTTGACCTCCTCGACGCTCGTCGCGCGCTCCGTCTCGATCGTCAGGTCCACGAGTGAGCCGGTGGGCATCGGCACCCGGACGGCGAAGCCGTTGAGCCGGCCGGCGAGCTCTGGGATCACGAGCCCGACCGCCTTGGCTGCACCGGTGGAGGTGGGGATGATGTTGATCGCCGCGGCGCGTGCACGGCGCAGATCCTTGTGCGGCCCGTCGAGCAGGTTCTGGTCGGCGGTGTAGGCGTGGACCGTCGTCATCAGCCCGTGCTTGATCCCGACTGTGTCATGTAGAACCTTCGCGACCGGAGCGAGGCAGTTCGTCGTGCACGACGCGTTGGAGACGATGTGATGGGTTTCCGGGTCGTAGACCTCGTCGAAGTTCACGCCGAGGACAAGTGTGGCATCCGGCGGCTGATCGCCCTTCGCAGGTGCCGAGATGATCACCTTCCGCGCGCCGGCCTCGAGATGCTTGCCGGCGCCGGCCCGTGTGCGGAGCTTGCCGGTCGATTCGATCACGACATCGACCTCGAGATCCTCCCACGGCAGCGCGAGCGGGTCGCGCTCTGCCAGCGTACGCACCTCGGCGCCGTCGATGACGATGTGGCCAGTGCCGGCGAGGACCTCGCCCGGGAAGCGTCCGTAGACGGAGTCGTATTTGAGCAGGTGCGCGAGCGTGGCCGCGTCGACGAGGTCGTTGACCGCCACCACCTCGATGTCGGCACCCTGCTCGACGGCGGCGCGCAGCACGCTGCGCCCAACGCGCCCAAATCCATTGATCGCTACTCGAACCGACATCAGGACCTCATCTTCTTGGCGGATTCGCCCGGTCTCCAGCATCCGAGCCCGTAGGTAATGTCGGTCTCGAAGCTACCTCAGAGCAGCTGGCTCGGAATCGGGCACAACCGCCATTGAGAGTCCGTATTTCACCGCAGCGTGTCGCGGTCGGCCAGCGGCGCGATGCGTCTGCCGGTCACGGTGTTCGCCCGGATCCGGATCCAGTGGCCCTTGTTGCCAGGCGCCCACGGATCGTGGCCGAGACTGTCGAGTCGCTGCACTTCAATCGCGTTCGTCACCTCCTCGGTCACCCCATGGACGATCACGCTCCAGCCGACACGAGCGACCGAGTCCGTCCCATCGATCTCGAAGACCGCTCTGGCCGAGCGGAGGATCGCGTGCAGCTTCGAGCCGGAGCCCGAGCTGATCAGCACCGATTGTGATGACTCGTCGAACACATAGTTCACCGGCCGGAGCAGGGGCTCAGACCAGTCGGGAACGGCGACCGCGATCCTGCCGATTCCCGTACCGGCGAGCAGCTGCAGGCACTCCTCTCGATCGAGCTCGAGCATCTCGGTCTCGCCCAACCGACCGTCTGGCGCACCCACGGCAGACGGCTCCAACTTCGCGGGGTCGCTCATGGCGCCAACATACGCCCAGAGGCGATCCGCGGCAAGAGGCGGAGGTCGGGTCTGATCACGCCCGCGGCCGACCGGTCGGTGGAGGCAGCGCGCCGGACGCACTGCCGCTCAGCTACGCCTTCGACGCCCTCCAACGCGCCACCGTCCGCGGCACGCTCGGCAGTCGCGGCGCGCTCGACATCGCCGTCATCGTCGGCACGACGATCCGGGCGCTTTCGCTCGGCGCATCCACGCTGCGGTGTCCGGAGATCCACGCATCGTTGTTTCCGGATACCGGAGGTGTTGATGCGTTCATCCCCGCAAACTGGGCGGATCCGGGCAGAACGGGCGTGAGTCACAGTCAGCCACGCGCGCAACCCCTTCGCGCAAAGCACGGACGACCCCGTCGAGCGCTCGCGGTCAACAACTCTTTACAAATCATCAGTTGCCGGAGGAAGTCGGCGGCAATGGGTGGCCGAACGCGACGAGCTTGACCGGTTCGGCCTCCGCCGGGCGTAGTTCCTTGTTGAGGACCCGGTCTCGGTAGGCGCCGAATAGTTCAGCGATCTGGTCGCCGAGCTCGGACATCTCCCCAGCCGTCAGATAGCCGACCGATTCGGAGGTGAAGGCAGCCTCGCGCCACACGAAGGGGTATGCGGCCCGTCTCTCCCACCAATCGCGTAGACGTGAGTAAGCCTGGTCGGCAAAGATCGATTCCAATGCTTCGCCAGCGGCTTCGACCTCTGGATCCTCGGCCGCCGTCTGGAAGCGGTTTGAGAATGAAGCGATCCGCCACGGACGGCTGCGGCCCTTGCCGCCTCCCGCTTCCTCGACATAGCCGTACTTGGCCAGTGTCTGAAGGTGCCAAGACATGTTGCCCGGGCTCTCGTCGAGTATCTCGGCAGCGCGGGTGGCGGTCAGCTCGCCCTCTCGGCCGAGGACTTCAAGAAGGGCGAGGCGAACCGGGTGGGCCAACGCCCGCATGGTCAGGGGGTCGGTAATCACCCTCCGTTTGATGGTGGGTTCGATTCCACCCGCGTCGCCGACGACCTCCTCGTCGCGCACCGGGCCGCGGTTAGTGGAGCGCGGGGTCCGTTTGGCGCTCATCGGGCCGAACGAGCGCGCGCTCGAGGAAGCGCGAGGCGCAGGCCGACGCTGACCAGGAACCAACCGATCGCGCGCCGGGGGCGAGCCCGGCGATAGCGTTCGATCGGAGCCAGAGCCGTATCGGACTTCGTGCCATCTGCGTCGTCATAACACCGAGCGCCGCACCGTCGCTTCGCGGCTGAGCGTTGCAGCTCCGCGATTCTGTCCCGGGCCATCATCTCTATCAACGTTTGGTTCAACACGACACGCCCACCCTTTCTTTCGACACAAGACATCTCGTCACAAGACTACGTGTCACAAGTAATCTTGTCAAGCAGCGGTGCCTTAGGGCGGTCTCGTAATCCTGTCGTCGGCCTGATCGTCTTCGCTCTCGCGATCCTCGCACCGTTCGGCATGACGGCAAGCAGCCCGAGCACCGCCACCCGGGCGTAACAAACCACACCCGCCGGTGTTGGACGGCACCCGCTACCCTTGCTCGGCGAACGGTCGGATCGGTGACCCGCAGGTCTGACGCGGTAACAGGCAACGGACCTCCCGGAAACGCCCGGCCGAGTTCACACCCCCGCCGCTATCGTCTAGGGGACTAGGACGCCGCCCTCTCACGGCGGAAACCCGGGTTCGAATCCCGGTAGCGGTACTCACAGAAGCCCTGCTAACGCGGGGCTTTTCCGTTTCTCGGGGTCCATTCGCGGACCAATTCCGCGCCGGCGTGCCCACGAATGGTCCGAGCTCGCCCCGATACATCACGCCGCCTGGACCGTCTCGCAGCGGTGGGACGATCGTGGAATCGCGAGGGCCCGGTGCGGCCCAGCCGGGACCCCATAGCGACGCTGACAACTTGGACAGCGCCTTCCGAAGAGCCCGGCGGGAATGTGGCAACGTGCTTGCTCGCCGAACGCACACCGCTCTCACCAGTGCATCTCGACTCGGATCGCATCCGCGG